>CAIGRU010001577.1_pt1 | contig 12189 bp, 10 predicted proteins | sample 7351341 | NCBI WGS metagenome assembly CAIGRU01
AACCAGCAGGAGCGGGGCCAGCGGGGTTATCCTCACCGGCGGCCAGGGGAGCAAACTTCATCATACCCACCTCCCGGGCGGACATGCGGTAGCTTACGTTGCCGTTGTACTCCTCCTCCCTCACGGGGCCGGTGACAGCCGCCATGGCGCCGGGCTTTGCCAGGTTGGCGAGCGTCTCAGCCTTTTTGTCGAAAACCACAATGTTGATGATGCGCTTGTTGGGGTCGTATTCCTTGTCCTTGGTGTCGTTTCCGTTCACGGCATCGAAGACCTTGGCGGCGGGGACAGCGGTCTTCAGACCAAAGCTGTAATACTTATGGCCGTTGGACTCGCCGGACTTGGGGGTGCCAACCACGGTGCCAGGCAGCAGCTCGGCCATGTTGATGACGCGGTCAGAGCCGGTCTTGTCCTTGTAGACGTAAGACACGGTGCCGAAGGCATCAGTCACCTTGGCCACGATGGGCTTGCCCTTGCTCTCCATCAGAACATGCTTGTTGACGGCGCAGCTCACGGAAGAGCCTTGGGAGCCATCAGCCTTGTCGTAGGTCCGCAGAGACAGCTTGCCGGCCACGGCAATCTTCATGCCCTTCACATAGACCTTGGAGACCTCCTCGGCATCCTTTCCGAACAGGGAGAGGTCCACGAACTCGCTCATGGAGTAGGTGTTCTCCTTGCTGTAGGTGCCGTTGGCACGGGCCAGCAGCTCATCAGCGGCGCCGCGGATGCCGATACTGAAGCTGAACCGGGCCTGCTTTTCGCCGTCGGCAGGGAAGAACTTGGGGTCATTGCTGGCCGCGAACCCCTCCAGGTGGAACGCATAGGGGTCATTCTCGACGGTGCGACCGACAACGTTGGCCAGGTAGGGCTTCCTGGTAGTAGTGTTAGACATAGTGATGTTCTCCTTTTATAGATAAAATTTAACACCCTTGTTCAGTGTTTGAATGTTTATATGCATGTTCTCAAAATCCTATTACGGCATCTGAGAAAAATCTTCAAAAGATTTTGAGAAGAGATGCTTCTGCACAAAACGGTACAGAAGCATCAAAATATTGTAGTTTAGGCGGCGTGGACAGTATTGATTTCCTGGCCCAACCATGTGCCGGAGATGAGGTTTTCTCCTGTTGTGGGGTCCACTTCAAGGTGAATATTCGCGCTGGCCAGTTGCTTCAGCAGCTCCGCCTGGAAAATAACGTTGACCGGCTCCTCCGCCAGCTTGGGGGAGAGTGCAAACCAGAAGCCAGGGCACTTCGTGTGCTGCCGGCCCAGAAGCCGGCCTTCCCGGATAAGCTGCTCCCGATGGGCCAGGACCTCGTGGTTAAAGCCCCAGCGCTCCAGAAACGACTTGACGTGTTTGCTGTACACAAGCATCATGTCTGCCCCGGTGAAGACGCCCTTGACACCCTTGGGCCCTTTCGGCCAGCAGAGCAGGTAGGCGGCGGTTCGCTTGGCCTCATCGAGGAGCCAGCCGGGCATCGGTTCGCCATGTTTCAGGTAGGACAGCTCCAGACAGAAGGTGTCCCGGGGGTCATCCATGTAGGCGAGTTGGGCCTTCTCGTCGATGGGCAAAGTCCACTCGCCCTCGTGCATGATTACATCAACCCCCCGCATCTGGCGCTCTCGGTCATAAACCCGCTCGAAGGAAATCTTCGCAGCGTCAGGGCCTTTCTCGGTGATAAGCGATTCCATCGGCTTATAAAAATGTTCGTCGAGGAAATCGCCGAAGACGTTGGACAGCTTGATGTCGCTGGAGAAGTTGCTTTTCTTTTGCATGATATAGGCATCCTCTTTTGTTTGATGGGTTATGATATGCAAAGGGGAGGAATCCTAACACGGAAGCAGAAAAAACCGCAGGCAGCTTTTGCTGTCTGCGGCATGGGCCTCACCAGATATGCGTTTTGGCGATGGCGTTATCCGAAATCGCGAAGTAGCGGTCGAAGTTGCTCTCGCAGGTGGTGGCGTCGATGTTGACCACATCGCCGTCCAGGACGGCGATGGTCCACTCATGGCAAACCCCGCCAACACGTCCCTTGCGGCCCTGACAGTTGATACCAGCTTGGCGCAGCAGGAGATTCAGAGCAGAAGTATAGCCATCGCATACGCCGATTTTGTTGAAGAATACGCCGTATGCGGTGTGCCCAATGCGAGTACCGTCATCCACATAGGTGGTATTGTCAACCACCCACTTGACCAGAACCTCGGCAATCTCCTTCTGGGACATGCCGTCAGTGATGGCGCCGCTTCTGCAAAGGCCGCTGTAAATCTCGACAGCCTTGGCGTTGGCCTGATGGCGCCGCTCAATCATCTCGGCGGTGTTGCCGTCGTGGGCGGCCAGATTAAGAACGATGGAAAAGCCGCCCTCGTTGACTACTGTGGAATAGGAGATTTTCCGGAGGTAGTTGCAATACTCCGGGAACCTGTAAGAATCGTTCAACGCAGTCTTCAAGGCCTCGGTGATTTGCTCCTTCATTCCATTCTGATAGGGGATGGTGTAGGGGATGACGACCTCGGTCAGGTCGTTGTTTGCCGCATAGAGCAGCACGGACAAGAACGCCCCGCCAGTGAGGGGATTCGCAGGCAGCTTCTCAGGAAAGAAGCTGCTCTGAAATTCCTCCGCTCGAACAGACGTCCGGGCCCCATCCGCAACAGCGGGAGTTGCTGCGAAGGTGGTGACCGTCAGGGTCAGAGCCAACGCGCAGAGGAGGGCAATGCTGGTGAAGATGTTGATAAGCTTTTTCATGAGAGTGCTCCTTTCGAATTTTGAAACTGTCCTGAATGTTATGCAATTTCCTGGTTTCTGATTTAGGCAAACCATTTCGGGAACTCTTCCCGGAATGAATCGCCCCAGGCTTTAACCTGTTCCAGATTGATTGCGTGCTCCCGAAGGGCCGGGTGCAGCATAAAAAACCCGACGTCCAGGTCTTTCGGGACGACAGGCATCCGCCCGGCGTCTGCGTGAACATCCCGTTCGGCAGGGTCTACCAGGGTAATCTCCTCGTTCCGAATAACCATGGAGACAACCGGTTGGCTGTCTTCCTCGCAGCTCTCCTTATTCATGAGCGTGATTTCCACCTCCAGGAAGGGGAAGGCTTTTGCGAGGATTTCCCAATCATTCTTAATCTCCTCAACAGATGGCCATTTGCCAACGTTGTCGGCGAAGCTGATGGTTCCGTCAGGATGACACCATCCGTGGGGGCCCGAGATGAAGCAGGAAGAAACCCAGTCGTTTCTTACGTACTGCGTCCCCAAATGCCCCCAATCTTCTTTCCATTGGGCCTGATTCTCCCAGAACTTGTTGAGAGCATCGAAGAATTTCTCCTCAGCTTTCGGGTCAGAACCTTTCCTTCTCGGGTCAACAGGTTCTTTCGGAAAGCCAATCAGTCTAATGGCCTCCTCAACGAAGGCATGGTCGTTGCCGTGCGGGAAGCTGAAAAAGTTGTCCGTCCGGCGAATGATTTCCAACGCCTGGGTTTGGGCGATGGGGGCCCCGGTGACCAACATCTGAGGCCACTTGGGAAGCCCACGGTCAAGCAGATTTTCCATTTGTGTTCTCCTTCAAAAGATTTCGTGATTCTCCTAAATTCGGTGTTGCGAAAGTTATATGCAGGCGCAGAAATTCCTATTACGAAAGAAACGCGCCCCTTGAAAGGAGCGCGTTCTGGTTTAGCCGGCATTTGCGGCTCGGCGGGCTTTTGCCCTCTCAAGGAAAGGGAGAAGGGTCGTTTCGAGAAACCGTTCCGCTGCAACGGTCCGGATTTTTCCTCTCTGCCCGGCGTTGACCACATCGTCAACGCCCTTGCCGCAGTTGTTTGGCCAGGTCAGGTAGTACGTCTCATATCCATCTTCAAGAAGAGCTTTCCCCAGGTTCGCGGAGTGCTCGGCCACGGGCGGGTTCCGGCGGGAGTCAGCGTCGAAGACGATGTACACCCGGGAGGTGTTCTCACCGTCATCAGCCAGTTCTTTCAATACCGGGAAAATCTGCCGCCAGTTTCCAACGCCGCGGATATTCAAGGTCAGGTACCCCATCTTGGAGAGCTGAAGCGCCTTAAACTTTCCCTCCGTTACCGCAATACCCTGGATGGGAACGTCGGAGAACAGGGGAGGGACCACATCCACGATAGAGCCCTGGCTCACGCCATACTTACATTCATCTGGGTTCCGCAAACAAATTCCCTCAGAAGAGAAGGGCATGTAGCGCATGTTTTTGGCCATGGAGTCCGGCAGCCGGAGCTCGATGCCATTAACTAGGCCATCCTTGTCGTGGTTCAGGATACCAAGGGCGCCAGGGCATCCGACGAAGGAAAGCTTCTCTTCCTTGACGTTCCAGTAGAAGCCAGGGATACCAAGCAGCCGGGAATATAACTCGCTTGCACCATGTGCCGAAAGCTGTTCCCGGAATTTCTTCCAGAATTCATCATCTTTGCTGGACGGGAAACGGAAGAAGTAAGGAAATTCCATCGGATGGACACTGCGTCTCCCCTGGAGAGATTTCACCCAGAGCGGGGAGAGAGGGGAGGCGGCCGCGAAGCAGGAGTATGCCATATCAACATCTTCCGGCGAAGGATTTGGGTCGAAAGAAACCTTGTCCGCGACAGGGATGGGTGCCGCCGGTTTCAATAGGGACTTTACTCCCTTTTGCCGAAGGGTGAGAGGAGGCGCTTCCGTAATGCGGGAAACGGAACTGCCCCGGTGGTCATATAGGTAGCGAAGGGTTTTGGCGAAGGACCAGCCGTTTTTCTCCATAATCAGGGAGTACACACCGGAGCCGCTCTTTCCGCAGACAAAGCACTTCCAGCAGTTCTTCGACAGGTTGAAGCCGAAGTTGCCCAGCTTATGGTCCTCATGGAAGGGGCAGAGCGCCTGCAGCTGGTTGCCTTCTGCATAGAACTTGATGTCAGGCAGGCCAACCTGCAGGAGAGCGTCGGCGGGATAGCCGTCTAAGGTGTTCTTCATTTCATAAGTTGTCATAAGAAAACCTCCTTGATATAATGCTGTAGAGCCTGGTTTGTTATTTGGTGGGATTGTATGCGGGTTTTCGGAAAATGATTTTGACTTAACAAGAAGAAGCTGGCAGGCATTTTCCTTGTCGGAGGGGGTCCGACACGGTTAACGGAGCAATGTCGGGCAGAAGGACGACAGCCTCAACTCATAGCTGTTTTCCTTTTGCCAAACCAGTTCCCGTGATGGAACAAGACTAGCCTGCATACAACGAGACAAGCAAAATAGGGGGTTGTGAATATGAGGCTAATTTATCGTTTTGAGGTCCTGTTTGATGGAGAACCCCAGGGCGTTGGTCTGTCCCACGCTTTGGATGATATGGGCATCACAGATGCCGAGGTCGCTGGGTCGACCAAGTTGCTTGATTCGTTGCCTTGCCCAGAGTTGGATGAGCCGGCTTCATTCTGGTTCACGGAGGAGGGACTCCAGATATTTGAGGCATCTATCAATTATTTCAACGGCAAAATCGCGTTTCACAATTGGAGCCTGGTCGGGGCTTTCATGCCGGCTCCCGGGGAGGAAGGCGCTTGGTTCAAAGAGGGGGAGGTCATATACAAGGATAGATTCCAGCTCGCCCTTCCCGAAGAAGGTGTGCGGGACTTGGTATCGTGCGACAGCATCACATTCGACGAAATCGCCAATGTGGATACCTTTCGAAAAACCTCCAGGAATGCTGCCATGCTTGCGTTCCAGCGGGAAATCAACAAGCTGGCTTTCGACGCGCCGTCTTCCGCCTTGAAGGAACTCGGAGAACGCATCATAGGCGCGTATTCCGACGGCCCCTTGTGCGGGCAGGAGTTCGATGCTCTTCATGTGCCAGGTCTGGCATAAGAACCCTGAGCTGGTCGAAGCAATGGGTTATGCGTACTTTTATTGACAGTGAAAAGGACCACCCTGCCAGGGTGGTCCTTTCCATTGTTCACTCGTCCCTCCAAATATTGCAGAAGAAGTCCTCCGGCCCGAACGCGATGCCAGCATAGTGCTCGAAAATCACCTCATCGGGGATTTCCGTGCTGTCGGCCAGTTCGCCATAAGAGGGGTCGTCCCTCGTCTCCGCCACATAGTTCTGTTTGAGTTCGTTCAGTTCCTCGCGGGTCAGCTCCTCGACGGAGCGGAATGCAGTATTAACAGCAGCCATTTTTATATCCTCCTTAGATGTCGGCCACATACAGTGCCTTTTCTTTGTAATTTGCCTTGACGCGCCAGTCATAATGCTCGCGTTCAAGTATCTCGTTGATGGCTTTTGCCCAACGGTAGACAGTCGAGCGGGAACACCGGCTCAGGCCGATGCAACCGCTGAGCGACAACTCTGAAATCGCGGTCTGATAGTCGTTCATATGCCGCTTTCCCCCTTAGAATTCGTACGCGTCTCTCAGCCTCGCCAATCTCGTAGCTGCCAGCCTCAATAGCTTCCTGGAGTCCATAGCCCAGATTATCCAGGATGCCGCAGGTGGACAGTTCATCGCCGTAGAAGCCGCCGCAGGATTCCTCCTCCGCCCAGTCTGGGGTTTTGCCATCGGTGGAGAGGTCCTTGAACAGCTCGTACCAGTAGACATTATCGGTGAGATACTGGTCATACAGTTGTACCTCGTCGGCCATGACTTCGGCAGCCCGGGTACGCCAGGTATCGTCCGTCAGGGGACAGGTCTTGTAGCTCCAGGTGCTGGCGCCGCCCTCATGGGGGTACTCCACCTTGATGCGCTGGCCATTCTCGTCCAGCACATAGGCGACGAGTTCGCTCATGGTCTTCTCCTTGAGCATGATAATCCAGCCAACCTGGCTGGAATCCCAGCGGTCCGCATATTGCCCAGTACGGGCGCCACAGCTCATGGTGATGCCGGAATGGTCATACAACCAAAGGGGTATCCATTCGGCGTGGGGTTCCATCAGAGTCATGCAGTGTCCAACGGTCATGACGTCCAACAGGGTCTGAGCTACTCCGGCCCGGGCAACACCTTTGTATTCCAGGCTCTCGTAGGGGTCACTGATTCCGATAGCGGTCCGCCACTGCACGGTCTCATAGATGTCGGTCAGCTCCGGGTTCTCCTGGTTCTTCTGGAGGCGGATTCCAGTGAGCTTTCCAGTTTCCGCAGCTGCCAAAACCTCGTCCTCGCCCACGTTGTCGCGAACGAGACGCTGCCAGAACTCCTCCATACTCAGGCCCTTGGTGACATTGGTGTCGCCCAAGGGATGCTGGGGGTGCCAGCAGGCCATGGTGGTCAGACTGTTATCGGGGTCCCACTCGCGGGGATTTTCGGGATGCGTATCCTGGCGGATGTGCAGGCAGTAACGTTCTCCTTCGTGCTCCCACTTAATAGTTTGGTTATCATGCAGCCAGATTTTCTCCATTTGAAATAACCCTCCTCATAGAAATATTGCCTTGTTCTATGCGAACGGGGGAAAATTTATTCTGATGAAATACGTTCTTCGGAATATACATATAATATATGTAGAAGGAGGGAACCTCCGATATGAGAATCTGCCAAATTTGATATATCGAGTGCCGTACGGCACATCCTTGCCATGGCGACCAACAACAGATGAAAAACCTTCGTTCATGTTGAGGACCAGCAAAACTACCCTTGCAGGGTCCCTACATGTAGAAAGGTATACGCTCGCCTATGTATGGGCATAAGAAAAGCCGACTTTTCTATGCAGAAAAGTCGGCTTATCCAATCGGACGATGTGTGATTTTAAGGGGTAATTCAAAGGGAAGCGCAAAACCGTGTCTCCGTATTTCCCGGTGCTTTGTCGTACCAAGGTTCACCCAGTGGTAGTAAATTCGCAGTAAACGGGGGGGGTCTGCTGTCAGAAAATGCGGAGTAGTGCATTGTCTTACAGGGTTTCGCGGGCTTTTACAAGATATTTCAAAATAACTATAGAGTTATGATGGATGTTGCCACATCTTCAAAAACATCATTGTGGTCAATTACTATAACTATTTTCTCACAAGAAATCCCCTTTAGTACTTTTTTGAGCTCAAATTGTGATTCCTTATCAAGATTATTGCTTGGCTCATCAAGGACAATAACACTTGCATTTTTTAGTAATGCCCGCGCAATAGATACTTTTTGTTTTTCTCCCCCAGACAAAATGGAGCCATTTTCTCCAACAATTGTTTTTTCGCCGTCAGGCAACAAACGAAGAACTACATCTAATCCAGAAAGACGTATTGCTCGTTCGTAATGTTCAAGAGTAACATTAGTCATTCCATACACTATGTTATTATAAATTGTGTCATTAAAAAGAAAGACTTTTTGCGATACCGCCGCACATTGTTCTCGATAAGACCGCTCAGATATCTCTTCTAATTCAATACCATTTACAACTACCTCCCCAGAATACCCGTCTATCAATTTCAAAAGTATTTTTGATAAGGTTGTTTTTCCACTACCATTTTGTCCCTTAATATAACATAGCGAGGGCCTTTTTATAGCAAAAGATATGTCTTTGAACAGGTCTCTTCGCCCAGATGGATAATTGTAGCATAGGTTGTTTACCCTCAGTTCAGTTATCATGTTAATTGTTTTGTTACCATTATGGACGGCTGGGACGTTTTCATAAAAGGCCTCTTTAATTCTTTTTATACTCGACAAAGCTGGCTGAACAACTAAAACAACAGAAGAGAATGAGATGATTGGTGAATATAGCTTCCCTGCATACTGAGAAAATGAAATCAGTTCGCCTATGGTCAATTGACCTTTGATAACAAAAAAGCCGCATGCAATATAGATAAATATTGACACTAATGAAGTTATGGTTGTTAGTAGTTCCGTTGTTCCCCCCAGTAAAAGAGCTTGTTTAATAGCCTTGAACTTGAGCGTTTCGCTATATTGATGAAACTTTTCTCGCTCCTGCTTTTGACCATTATTTAGCCTTATTTCCTCTTGCCCCTTTATTGTTTCGTTTAGTTTCCCGGTGTATTGAGCATCTGTTTCCAAAGCATCCTCAATAATTTTTTGATAATTTCTTGTTGCATAAGCACTAATCTTTATATAGATTACCATTGGAATGCAACAAAGAAGAAGTAATTGTATATTCATGGTACCAAGTATTGCTAGCGCAAAAAATGCCTCTATTATCCCTGCGAAGAAAGTTACGTTGTTCGGAGAAAATAAAGATGATATCTGCGATATTTCGTTAAGCCTAGAGGACAGGTAGCCACTATCCTTTCCAGTAAAATAATCAATTGGAAAATGCAAGACCCTATCAAATATATCATTTCTCAAATCAGCAACAATAGAATACCCTACATTCGAAAATTGTTTGAGCGAGACATATGACAATCCGCTTTTTGTAATTGTGATGACTCCTATACACAACGAGCAAAGAATAATGTACTTGAAATCTTTTTTCATAAATCCAGCATCGATTAGTTGCTGTGTTAGCTTTACTGGAACTATAGAAATGAACGAATAAATGATTACTATTACCGTTGCCAGAACAAGTTTCTTTATATGTCGCAGCAAGTATTTTTTCATTACGCTCATAACTCAATTCCCTATATTATAGCGTAGTAGTTATTAAAGCCCCTCTCCAAGGGCTGTGTTACACTGTAAGGGGTTCAATGGATTGGTTTTCCCTCCCTCTAGAAGATTGTTTGCGAAAGGGTCCAACCACAGTCTTTGCAGTTTTGTTGGTTTTATTTTAAACAATGGTTTTACCGCTTATGTCCTGTGCGCTTTGTATATCAAATACTGTCATGGAATCTGTAAGGTATCTGTCATTCCGGCAATTCCATTTGAAAAATTAGGATTTCGCTTTATTTTAGCAACACTGGTATAGGCAGCCAAGCATTCAGTTAACCAGTGTATGGTTCTTTCACAGAAGTCACTTCCATCTAACTCAAGCGTTGGAGCTGTTTTAATTGAAGCATAGCACAATGAACACAGCCTTGAGCAGCTACAGTCTTTACATTTTTCCAAAATACATTTATTATATGCACAAATAGCATGCTTGGCAGAGACAAAGCAAAACCCTTTGTCTGTGGACCCGATTTCGAGACCTTGCATGTTCGTTTTCTCACAAATTTTATATACCCCATCACTTTCCACAAACAGTTTATCTCCGGGGACACATGCGCCACAAGAACAGTTATAAAAAGTACTGTCGTTAAAGAACTTCAGCCTTTCAGACAGAGAGATAAAAACTTGTGAGAATAGCAATGATAAAAAGATTGGAGGAGTCTTATTAGCGACAATATGCTCTAAATATTTTGCTTGTAGCATATCCATTTGCTTCCGATGCGCCGCTAGTTGCTCCCGAGAAATATTGTTATAGAAATCCGTGAAGGCACTGTTAATACGAGAAGCACGAAGTACAGCAGGAAATCCTCCGCCCTTTCTTCTATCATTTTCTTCATAAAATTTAGTCAGAGCAGATAAATCGCTCGTGACATCATAGCAACAGATTGAGTAGATGCTCTTGTAAAGAGAAAAGTTTTCCTTGATAATTTCCATGAGGCAATCATATGTAGGTGTACCACCTCTAGTTACTCTATAACGGTCATGATTGCTCTTTGTTCCATCAATGCTTACGACAATCCAGAATTCATTTTCCTTTAAGAAATCTGAGATTTCTTTATTGCTTAACAGTAGGCCGTTAGTCGTAATCGAATAATTAACGTTATATTGTTTGTAGTTGGTCTTCACGTATTCAACCGTCTTTTTAATAACCTCAAAGCCAAGCAACGGCTCCCCGCCATAAAAAGCGATGACTGGCTTTTTGGCCTTATTTCGTGCCCAAGTAAAATAAAAATGGCTCAAATAGTCATCAATCGCTTTTTTAGCGATGGTCCATTCCATATAAACATCAGAGTAGAACTTGGTATCTGGATAATGTTCTGAATAAATGCAATACTCACAGCGCATATTACATTGCTCAGTAACTTTTAGAGTCAGTTGTGAAAAACCATTAACATGCAAATATGTTTCTACGGAGTCGATATTACGCGGAGTATGCACTATATTACTTTGCAAACTACTAACCAAATTCGAATAGTATTTGTCCATGTATTCATTAGGATTTCGCTTGCCCCCATGTTCCATACTGTATAAAAGCTTAGGGTCATAGGGGAAAATCATACCAGTGTCATCATTATAGATAAATTCTTCACCGTCTAAATCTTTGTATACTAGTGTTTTCATGATGAACATCGCCTTTCAATTATATCATTTTTTGACGTTTCAGTCCAATTTGCATTTTGTAAACGCACAGTAAAGAACACGAATAAACTAGACGAATTAAACTCTTCTTGTTGCATACTGGGGAGGTTTATTTGTTATTGTTTACTGTGTAAGGTATGATACCAAGAAAATCTTAAAGTTGAGAGTTTGAAGACAATGCACTTCCACCCGTTACCACGTCGACAATAACAATTGCAGAATCGGCAATACAGGCTAAGCATCCGGCCGCACAAATTGCAGCACATTTAATGCCTCTGGGTTCGTTAGCTTCGTTCACGTGTTTCCCTCCTTAATGGTTTAGTCCTGGGGCCGCTGAGTCAGCCCTGTCGTAAGCGACACCCCTCCAGTTGCTGCATCGGTAATAATAACCGGACCATCTGCGATGCAGGCAAAGCAACCAGAGCCACATACAGCAACACACGTGGCACCGCAGACAACCACCCTGCTTTCTTTCATGGATAACTCCTTTCCCCCAGTATGCAACAAGAAAAATTCAATTAGTCTGCAAACGGACAACTAATTCTTCCACTCATAGTGTGTTTTATAGATGGGCAACTATGGCAATGTTTTTTGTTTTGGCACCTAAGGCAACTCGCTGCCTCAATTTCGGGGGCCTGCCATAGCGATTTAAGGTCAGCAACAATAGAAGCAAATTCATCTTTGTTTATGTTTCCGATGCAATGTCCTTTTTTCAGTAAGTCGCAACAGGCAGAAATGTCTCCAGTTGCAGAAACATATATCTTACCAACAATACACGGATGGAAATAATTAAAAATAGTATTTCTATCTAATGTATCAGATTCTAAAAATGTTTCTTCTGAAACAAAATACTTGTCCGTATCCAATTTGCGTACATATGGGCCATGTATCTGATTATCCGAGGTCAATGTTACTGTAGAATACTTAATATTCTCATTCCTCAAAATATCCAAAACATTTTCTTGAATTTCACAGTATTCTTGATTAATGATAATTCTCAATATGATATTTCTACTCTTTAAATTCTCTA
>CAIGRU010001578.1_pt1 | contig 12187 bp, 7 predicted proteins | sample 7351341 | NCBI WGS metagenome assembly CAIGRU01
CCATAAGATTGTAACTGTAGTGTCCAGTGGCTTCGAGTCCTACTTTCACTTTTGTCAAGCCATCCGATACAGATCGGATTTTCTGGTAGAGCGCATCAAAACCCTTGCGATTGTTGGGAATGATAAAAGGATTAAATGAAAGTTCACCATTTGAGCTAGCAATGAAGCAGTCATGCTTATCTTTTGCGACGTCAATTCCAACATAGATCATGATAAATCTCCTTTTTAAAGTATTTAATACTGTTTAGAGCCACAGTTGCTCTCTGCGATTGTAATCTCGTCCTAAATCAACCGTCATGCGGCATCTAACTGATTAACAAATATACAAAGAGACTGTGGTTGTAGTCTTTCCGAAACCGTTGAGTGGCAGGAGGGAAAAAACAATCCACAGTATCTTCAACAGTATAGCATACAGTCCTTGGAGAGGGACTATAAACACTACTGCGCAAATATCGAAATCAGTGACCGGAATAATACTGGTGTGGCCATGAAACTAAATACTGTGTTTGGATGGAAAACTATAACAGGCAGAGAGGCAGAACAAGAAAAGAGAAAGACTATATCAGCCGACGAGCCGATATGCCTGGATGTTAAAGATGTTAAAGGGATAGATGTAGTGGTTGTGTGTCAGTGCGGATATGATTAGATTTTAAATATTAGCCAAAATATTTCCAATGACGTAATTGATGATTTTCTAATTTTTTGGATTATCTCTTGACTTTAACGTTACGTCATAGTCTATAATATGGGAAAACAGGAAAGGAGTAAAAGAAATTTTAGACGTTATGGAGGATTTTCGGAATGAGTAAAAAACCTTTGTCTGTCCACGAAGTTGTTCAACTGACAGGCGTCACTGCCCGCACACTTCATTATTATGATCAAATTGGGCTTTTGAAACCTACGAAAGTAACCAAAGCAGGCTATCGAATGTATGACAATACGGCGCTTGGCCGTTTGCAAAATATTTTATTGTATCGCGAATTACAGTTTCCCCTAAAAGAAATTAAAGTAATTCTTGACAGCCCTGATTTTGACCCGTCAGAAGCGATTGCGCAGCAAATCAGGTTGTTAGAGTTACAATATAAACGCATCGGCGAACTTATTACCTTTGCGCGTCAAATTAAAAATAAAGGAGTAATGACAATGAATTTTGATGTTTTTGACAAGAGTGAAATCGAAAAGTATGAGGCAGAAAGAAGTCAAAGCAAAATGGGGCAATACGAAAGCGTATCAGGAGTACAAACAAAAGAAAATTGATTCAAATGAAAGTAGTAATAACAAGATTGCAAACGAACTAATGACAATGTTTTTTGAATTAGGGGAATTAAAACATTTAACGCCTAATGCAAATGAAGTACAAAAGAAAATCTTAGCATTACAGAAATTTATAACCGATCACTATTATGTGTGCACAAATGAAATTCTTAGTGGATTAGGTGAAATGTATGTATGTGACGAACGCTTCAAGAACAATATTGACAAAGCAGGTGGAGATGGAACGGCTTGCTTTGTCAAACAGGCCATTGACGTGTATTGCAGTAAAAACTTTCTTCATTAGCTTTATTGGCTTGCACCTTTCCAGAATTTTGCCATCGTTTTATTAAATTCCTGCGGCACATCCATGTTAACACAATGTCCCGCATTTTCAAAAAGAACTACTGTGCAATCAGGTTCGCCGCTTTTCCATGCTTTGATTGCCTCTAATTCCATTGGAATATCAAATTTCCCGCATCCAATTAACAAAGGATAATTCCTTTGCCCAGTTTTATACTTGTTTACCATGCGATTGAGCGTTGCCAGAAACATAAATGACTTTTTAGGAAACAGTATATTCATGGAGAAAAATTCATTTTGAGCTTGTGAAGTATATGCAGAAATTTTCTTGTTTGCCTTTGCAAACCATTTAATCGAAAAGAGTGCTTTTAACATCATCAGCTTTTGCTTTGCACTATTTTCTTTTTGCATTTTTGCGTTAAAATTATTAATGTCATATCCTCCAAAGCAAGCCAGTGAGCTTACTGCATGTGGATAATGATTAGCAAAATCCTGTGCTAAAACTGCACCTAATGAAACGCCGACAATATGTACTTTGTCAATGCTTTCAGACTCTAAGATGTCAAATATCCATTTTGACATCTTATCTATCGTATCACCTTTTTGGGTATCAGTTGATTGTCCGTGGCCAATGATGTCAATGGCCAGAATATTATATTTATTTTTAAAATAATCAAACTGTGCTTTGAACATATTGTGATTGACGAAAGCTGCGTGGATGAACAGTATCCATTCGGCTTTCGTGGTCCTGCTTACAAAATATGTAATTGGTGAATTGGCTAATTTATTTGGCTGCATTATGTTTCATCCCTCATTTCATCAATAAATTTTTGAAACCACTCAATAAACTTCTGTTTTCCACTATCTGTAATGGAACAAATCTTTTTGTATTTTCGATTTCTCAACAGACTTTTGATACTGAATATATCCGCATTTTAACAGCAGCCTGCATGCTTCCCATGCTACTGCTATATATCATATTAAGTTCTTTCCCGATTCGCTCATGCAACTGACAATTTGTTCAGCTATTCAAAAACAATGGTCCGGGTATATTATGATCCATATAGTCCTCTAATATTACTATTAGTGACATTGCCATTATATACGCTTTTTCTGATTCAGTCAATAAATGATCGAGGAGGCACGCTTTGCTATTGGGGCTTACGTCACAGTGGTCCATATAAATATGTTTTAAAAGTCTGCTTTTTCTTATTCTATTGACAAAACAGGAGAATGACAATATATTTATAATAAAGTAAATATTTACTAAAAGTTTTCACAAAATAAGATAGGAGGTTGTAGAAGTGAAAAAACGAATTCTCTCATTTGCTTTAGCGTTGTGCTTATGCATTTCTTCTCAATCGGTAGTACATGCATCGCACGAAGAGCTTTTGCAGCAAGAGGATGTTCTCGCTGCAGAATCTACTTCCAGGCTGGTCACCCGTGATAGCACGGTTCCTACTCCGGCGGAAGTTTATCAGTCGATGATTGCGCTGAAAGACCAGGAGCAATACAAGGAAGGAACGCCTTGGACTGACGATGAGCCTTATTCAGATTCAAAAGGTTATTACTATTGGAAAGGTGGAAACCTTGACGGACACAGGATCAGTGCCGTGGGCTGCGTAGCTTTTGCCTTTATACTCAGTGATACAGCTTTTGGCAGTCTGCCAGCCAGGATGTATGCAGAGGGCAAGTTTGCATTCGAGGATATAAAACCTGGCGATATTCTGAGGGTAAACAATGATGTTCATACTGTGATCGTGCTCGAGGTAAACGATGCGGGCGTAGTTGTTGCAGAAGGAAACATCAGTACTGGCGATCACCAAGGCAGGGTTCACTGGGGAAGGGCGATTTCCAAGGAAGAAGTGATGAAAAACACAAGTCATTATATCACCCGTTACCCGGAAGGCTATATCCCGGAAGATGATCCGGATGCTGACAAATTAATTGCAGATGGCGCGCTGGAAGGAGGACTTGCCTGGAATTTGACAAAAGCGGGCAAGCTGACCATCTCTGGTAATGGAAGCATGCCAGATTTTAGCTCTGTAGAAGAGCAGCCTTGGAGTGATAAGAGTGACCAAATACGCAAGATCGTTATCGAAAATGGCGTTACCAGTATTGGTTCCTGCGCTTTTTGGAAATGCGGCGTTCTCAGTGCAGAGATTTCTTCTAGCGTGACAACGATTGGCAATCACGCCTTTCGCGAGTCTTCGATCATTGCGGCGTCTATTCCCTCCAATGTGAAGACAATTGGAGACAGCGCTTTCCGTGGATGTAAAAATCTTAGCGAGGTCACCATTTCTGAAGGCGTGGAAACTATCGGGCAAAATGCATTTAGTGCTTGCTCAAGCCTTGCCAAGATAGCCTTGCCAGCTAGTATTGGAGAGGTAGGCGCCGCTGCATTTTTTCAATGCCAGGCATTGATAAGCGCAACGTTTGCTCCTGGAAGCAAGCAGGTAAAGCTGGGAGACAACATATTTATGCAATGTTACTATTTAATGAGTGTAACATTGCCCCAAAATATAGACCGCATTAGTATGGGCATGTTCCAGAATTGCCTAATGCTTCCTGGGGTTGAAATTACGCAAGGTGCAGAAAGCATATGCGAATCAGCGTTCGCATCTTGCGGCGCATTTACCACTGTCATAATTCCAGACAGTGTAACTTCCATAGAGAGATCGGCATTTGCATCTTGTCCCTTGAGTGACATATACTATACTGGCACCGAGGAGCAGTGGAACAATGTATGGAAATCAGGTGATACGGTAGCGGTGATTTCAAAGGCGAAGATGCATTATAACTATGTTCCTGGAACCAATCCTGGTCCTGGTGACGGCGATGGAGATAATCCGGGAGGAGATAATCCGGGAGGGGATAATCCGGGAGGAGACAACCCGGGAGGAGACAACCCGGGAGGGGATAATCCGGGAGGAGACAACCCAGGAGGAGATAATCCGGGAGGAGACAACCCAGGAGGAGATAATCCGGGAGGAGACAACCCAGGAGGGGATAATCCGGGAGGAGACAATCCAGGAGGAGATAATCCGGGAGGAGACAACCCAGGAGGAGACAACCCAGAAGTCGGTGCTGATATTTCAAAAGCGACTGTGACATTGTCAAGTACAAGTTACGTTTATGATGGAAAACCAAAGCTTCCATCGGTGACCGTGAAGCTGGATGGCAAGACATTGGTTTTAAATACAGATTATATAGTTTCATACAAGAATAATGTCCAAATAGGAACGGCTGAAGTAATCGTTGAGGGAAAAGGAGATTATACTGGCAGCAAGACAGTTAGCTTTACAATTAAAAAGGAAGCAGACCAGAATCCGCCTGCATACATTACTTGTAATAAAACTGTGTATGAGGTTAAATACGGCGCAAAGCCGTTCAAAATCAAAGCGTCATCTAATTACAAGATGACCTATACGAGCTCGAACCCAAAGATTGTCACTGTAGGTAAGAATACCGGAGAGGCAACAATCAAAAATACTGGGGTTGTCACAATTACGATCAAGGCAGAGAAAGCGTCCAAGAAGGTAACGGTCAAAGTAAGCCCCAAGAAGCCGTCTGTAAAGACAACAAAGGTGGCAAAGGGTAAAAAATTGACTGTGACATGGGCGAAAGATAAGATGGCATCAGGGTATCAAGTTCGAATAGCCACAGATGCGAAATTTAAGAAAAATGTAAAATCTAAGAATGTTACAAAGACTTCGTATACATTTACAAAGTTGAAAACAGGCAAGAAGTATTATGTGAGCGTGCGCAGTTATAAGAAATCCACAAAAGGCACTTTGTATGGCGAATGGAGCAAAACAAAATTGAGCGCTAAGATCAAGAAGTAAGAATAGAAGTGTCAAACATTACTTGCGGTTCATATCCTACATTGCAAGGTATCTTCTTGTGTCAATGCAAAAAAGTTTACCAGAGCTGTCTCATAAAAATTTGCGGAGGAATCCTCACGGACAGATTTGAAAGTAAAACAAAATGTAAAAAAATACTTGCAGATTTTTGATATAGGTGTTAGAATAATGCCGATATAGAAGTATGAACCAAAATAAAGGCAATGAAGGTGTCAGTAGAGCCCTGAACTGCTTACAGAGAGAGAGGATCACCGGCTGTAAGTCCTCTTAAGAAAAGGCAGGACTTGAATTTCTCACTGGAGCCGCATATTTGAACATGGTCTTATCAGGACAGGAGTAGGATATGACGCTGCTGCACGTTACGCAGAAGTGAGCGCTTGAGAACCAGTGATTCTCAAGAATCAGGGTGGTACCGCGGAGAATTTCGTCCCTATGCATAAGCATAGGGACTTTCTTTGTCTTAAAGATGTCACGATGTGACCGCGCGCAGCGTGCCAAAAAGCGCACAGAATGGAGGAAAGAGTGAAAGAATTAGCAAATTCTTTCACAAACTACCTTTATGTGCTGAAAAGCGCACAGAATGGAGGAAAGAGTGAAAGAATTAGCAAATTCTTTCACAAACTACCTTTATGTGCCAAAAAGCGCGCAGAATGGAGGAAATTATGAAAGCGAAATTGGAACAGATCAAAGCAGAAGCAATCCGTGAGATTCAAAATTCTGACGGTCTTGCAAAATTAAACGACATTAGAGTTGCCTTTCTTGGCAAAAAAGGAGAACTGACTGCCGTCCTCAAAGGCATGAAGGACGTGTTGCCAGAAGAGCGGCCAATCATAGGGCAGTTGGTGAATGATACCAGAGAGAACATTGAACGTCTGATTGAGGAGACGAAAGCTAAATTAGAGGCATCAGAGCGGGAGTTAAAGTTAAAGCAGGAAGTGATTGACGTAACCCTTCCAGCGAAAAAGAATCGGCTCGGGCATCGCCATCCCAATACCATCGCCTTAGAAGAGGTGCAACGAATTTTCATAGGCATGGGGTATGAAGTGGTGGAAGGACCTGAAGTGGAATATGACTATTATAATTTTGAAGCGTTGAATATTCCGGCAAACCATCCGGCAAAGGATGAGCAAGACACCTTTTATATTAATGAGAAAATCGTATTGCGGACCCAGACTTCTCCGGTGCAGGTGCGCCAGATGGAAACAGGAAAATTGCCGATCCGCATGATTGCGCCAGGCAGGGTATTCCGTTCCGACGAGGTGGATGCAACCCATTCCCCGTCTTTCCATCAGATTGAAGGATTGGTGATTGATAAAAATATCACGTTTGCAGATTTGAAAGGAACGCTTGCAGAGTTTGCCAAAGAGCTGTTTGGCGAAGAGACAAAGGTCAAATTCCGTCCTCATCACTTTCCATTTACAGAGCCAAGCGCAGAGGTGGATGTGACCTGCTTTAAATGCGGCGGCAAAGGCTGTAGATTTTGCAAAGGTTCTGGCTGGATTGAGATTTTAGGCTGCGGCATGGTGCACCCAAGGGTGCTTAAGATGAGCGGCATCGACCCGCAGGAGTATTCAGGTTTTGCCTTTGGCGTTGGCTTGGAGCGTATTGCGCTGCTAAAATACGAGATTGACGACATGCGTCTTTTGTATGAGAATGACGACCGATTTTTAAAGCAGTTTTAGTGTGGATAACAGGGAAGAGAAGAAAGGAATAATAGGATTATGAATACATCATTATCATGGATCAAAGCCTACGTCCCAGATCTGGATGTAACGGCGCAAGAATATACAGATGGAATGACCCTTTCCGGCTCCAAGGTGGAGGGATTTAAGGAGCTTAATGCAGATTTGGATAAAATTGTCATTGGGCAGATCACCAAGATTGAAAAACATCCAGATGCAGACAAGCTTGTGGTTTGCCAAGTAAACGTAGGGACTGGGGAAGATATCCAGATCGTTACAGGAGCTTCCAATGTGAGAGAGGGATATAAGGTTCCGGTAGTGTTGGACGGCGGGCGCGTGGCAGGAGGTCATGACGGCAAGAAGACGCCAGGCGGAATTAAGATAAAAAAAGGAAAACTCAGGGGCGTGCTTTCCAACGGCATGATGTGCTCCATCGAGGAACTTGGTTCCACTAGGGAAATGTACCCAGAAGCGCCAGAAGAAGGGATTTATATTTTCAAAGAGGATGCAGTGATTGGCGAGAGCGCTATCGCAGCATTGGGACTTGAAGACGTGGTATTCGAATATGAAATCACTTCCAACCGGGTGGATTGCTTTGGCGTGATTGGTCTGGCGAGGGAAGCAGCGGCCACCTTTGACAAAGAGTTCAAGCCCCCTGTAGTGACAGCGACTGGAAATAATGAGAATGTCAATGATTACATTAAGGTTCGTGTGGACGATGCAGAGCTTTGTCCAAGATATTGCGCAAGGGTGGTAAAAAATATTAAAATCGCGCCCTCGCCCCAGTGGATGCAGCGGCGTCTGGCGTCCCAGGGAATCCGACCCATCAATAATATTGTAGACATTACCAATTATGTGATGGAAGAGTATGGGCAGCCAATGCATGCCTATGACTTAGATACGATAGCAGGGAGGCAGATTATCGTACGTCGTGCTGCGAAAGACGAGAAATTCGTGACCCTGGATGGCCAGGAGCGTACCATGGACGATTCTGTGCTGATGATTTGTGATGGCGAAAAAGCGGTGGGAATCGCAGGCATTATGGGTGGTGAAAATTCGATGATCACAGATAACGTACAGACGATGCTATTTGAAGCGGCATGTTTTGATGGAACCAATATCCGGCTCTCTAGCAAGAAAGTGGGACTTCGGACCGACGCTTCTGGCAAATTTGAAAAAGGGCTGGATCCTAACAATGCCATAGATGCAATTAATCGCGCCTGCCAGTTGATCGAGGAGCTTGGCGCCGGGGAAGTAGTCGGCGGCGTCGTGGATGTATACGGCAAGAGAAAAGAAGGCAGGAGAATTCCCTTTGACGCCGCAAAAGTCAATCAATTGCTGGGAACAGAGATTGACAAAGAGACCATGCTGGGCTATTTTAAGAAAATAGATCTGGGTTATGACGAGCAGAAAGAGGAGGTTCTTGCGCCGTCCTGGAGGCAGGACTTGGAATGTCTTGCAGACTTGGCGGAGGAAGTGGCAAGATTTTATGGCTATGACAATATTCCCACTTCTTTGCCGAAGGGAGAGGCAACCACGGGAAAGCTGTCTTTCAAGCTGAGGGTGGAGGCCTTGGCGAGGGATACGGCAGAGTTCTGCGGATTTAGCCAGGGAATGACTTACTCCTTTGAAAGTCCCAAAGTCTTTGACAAATTGTTGATTCCAGAGGACAGCGAGCTTCGCAATACCGTTGTGATCTCCAATCCCTTGGGAGAGGATTTTAGCATAATGCGCACCATATCTCTGCATGGAATGCTGACTTCTTTATCCACCAATTATAACCGTAGAAACAAAAATGTCCGTCTCTATGAACTGGGCAATATTTATCTGCCAAAACAGCTTCCAGTGACAGAGCTTCCCGAGGAACGGATGCAGTTTACGTTAGGAATGTATGGGGATGGTGATTTCTACACTATGAAAGGCGTGGTAGAAGAATTTTTTGACAAGGCTGGGCTTCATGGCAAAGAGAGTTATGACCCCAATGCCGGAAAACCATTCCTGCATCCAGGCAGGCAGGCAAATGTTATTTATGACGGCACAGTGGTGGGATATCTGGGAGAGCTTCATCCCCAGGTGGCAGATAATTATTCTATCAAGGAACGGGTTTATGTGGCTGTCGTTGATATGCCAGGAATTGTGGAATTGGCGAGCTTTGACCGAAAATATCAGGGAATTGCCAGATTCCCGGCAGTAAACCGGGACATCAGCATGGTGATGCCAAAGAATATCCTGGTTGGCGACGTGGAAAAGATTTTTGACGCAAAGGGCGGACAATATTTAGAGAGCTATGAGCTGTTTGATATCTATGAGGGCGCTCAGATTAAATCTGGCTTTAAGTCCGTGGCATATTCCCTGACATTCCGGGCAAAGGATAAAACGCTAGAAGAGGCAGATTATGCTCCTGCCATGGAAAAGATACTGAAGGCCTTAGAAGAAATGGGAATTGAATTAAGAAAGTAAGGAAGAATATGGAAGTAAAAGATTTTTATTATGATCTTCCCCAGGAGCTGATCGCTCAAGATCCTCTGAAAGATCGTTCAAGCTCCCGGCTTTTGGTGATGCAAAAGGACAGCGGACAGTTGCAACATCGTCATTTTTGTGACATTTTGGAGTATTTAAAGCCGCAGGACTGTCTGGTAATCAATAATACCAAAGTGATTCCCGCAAGGCTTTTCGGGGAGCGGGAGGGCACCCAGGCAAAGATAGAGATTCTTCTATTGAAGAGGAAAGAAAAGGATCTCTGGGAAACCCTGGTAAAGCCTGGAAAGAAAGCAAGGCCTGGCACGAGGATTCTCTTTGGACAAGGATTGCTGACGGGAGAAGTGGAGGACGTGGTAGAAGATGGCAACCGCCTGATCCGCTTCTCCTATGAAGGGATTTTTGAGGAGATTTTGGATCAGCTGGGACAGATGCCTTTGCCGCCCTATATCACGCATCAACTAGAGGATAAAAACCGTTATCAGACTGTGTATGCTAAATATGACGGCTCGGCGGCTGCTCCTACGGCAGGGCTTCATTTTACGCCGGAGCTTTTAAAAAACATTGAGGCCAAAGGCGTAAGCATTGCAGAAATAACGCTCCATGTGGGCCTTGGAACCTTTCGTCCAGTGAAAGCAGAGCAGGTGCGGGAGCATCATATGCATTCGGAATTTTACCAGTTGGACGAACAAGCGGCAGAGATCATCAATGAGACAAAACGAAAGGGCGGCAGAGTGATCTGCGTAGGAACCACAAGCTGCCGCACAGTGGAGTCTGTGGCGGCAAGGATTGAGGCAGAAAGCTGGCAAAATGATGCGCGGCAAAACAAGCTATGGGTAAAGCCTTGCAGCGGATGGACAGATATTTTTATTTATCCAGGCTATCAGTTTCAGGTGCTAGACGCCTTGATTACCAATTTTCATCTTCCAGAATCCACTTTGGTGATGCTGGTGTCTGCCCTTGCTGGCAGAGAGCAGGTTTTACATGCATATCGGACTGCCGTGGAGGAAAAGTACCGCTTTTTCAGCTTTGGGGATGCGATGCTTATTATTTGACATAGAGTGTTAGTTTTGTGAGGCTGGATTGTTGCTTCCAGGAAACGACATATAGTGATTTTGCCAAGGGCAGAAAGCAAAGAGGTTGTTGTAAATTAAAGCCTATATACAGTATGGATGAGATTCAGATATTTTGATTTCCATATCTTGTATATAGAGGCTTGATTTGCAACAACCTCTTTTTCTGGTCTTTGCTCATATTTTAATCGAAGTGATGGATAAAAATGGTATAAATGGAAAAAAATGGTAAAAATTTATTGAGATAGAAAGAGGGAAGTAGTATAATAGCAGATAGCGTGAAATTAGAGCATGGTATGAAAATGTTCTAAGAAAGAAAATAACATACGCCAATTTGCACAAGATAAGAAGGTGAAGCCATAGGATGATACGGGAATACCAGAAGGAAAATGTATATGAAGCACTTCAACAACGTTTTCATTTTCTATTTCAAGAATTTGAAAATATCTATGTTTCTTTCAGCGGAGGAAAGGACAGCGGGCTATTGCTGAATTTACTACTGGATTTTAAGCGCCAGCACTATCCCGAGCGGCTGATCGGCATGTTTCATCAAGATTTTGAGGCACAGTACACTTTGACAACAGAATATGTAGAGCAGACGTTTCGGCAACTGGAGCATGAGGTGGATCCTTATTGGGTTTGCCTGCCAATGGCTACGAGGACGGCGCTTAGTAATTATGAAATGTATTGGTACCCTTGGGATGATGCCAAAAAAGATATCTGGGTTCGGCCAATGCCAAAGCATTCTTATGTGATCAATATGGATAATCCATTTCATCATTATCGTTACCGGATGCCTCAGGAGGATTTGGCAAAACAGTTCAGCAGATTTTACAAAGAGCGCCACAGCAGGGGAAAGACGGTGTGTTTGCTGGGAATGCGGGCGGAGGAATCTCTGCAGCGTTACAGCGGATTTCTAAATAAGAAGTATGGCTATATGGGGGAGTGCTGGATATCCAAGCAGTTTAAAGACGTCTGGACCGCCTCTCCGCTTTATGATTGGACAAATAATGACGTGTGGGCGGCATACTATCAGTTTGGATATAAATATAACAGATTGTATGACTTATATTACAAAGCAGGATTGAATCCCAGCCAGATGCGAGTAGCTTCCCCGTTTAACGATTATGCCAAGGATAGCCTGAATCTCTATCGGGTGATTGATCCAGAGATTTGGACTAGGCTGGTGGGAAGAGTGCGGGGAGCGAATTTTACTGCGGTTTATGCCCGGACGAAAGCGATGGGATATCGGAGCATTTCTCTGCCAGAGGGGCATACCTGGGAATCTTACACTAAATTTCTGCTGGATACTCTGCCAATACGGATTCGCAATAATTATGTTAAAAAATTCATGACTTCTATTAAATTCTGGCATGAGACGGGAGGCGGGCTGGACGAGGAGGTTATACAGGAGTTGGAGGAGCATGGATATCAGATTAAGCGCAATGGCGTCTCCAATTATACTCTGAGTAAAAAGTCGAGGATTGTTTTCATGGGAAAGATTCCGGATGATACGGACGATATCAAATTGACCAAG
>CAIGRU010001583.1_pt1 | contig 12164 bp, 17 predicted proteins | sample 7351341 | NCBI WGS metagenome assembly CAIGRU01
TGTCTTGCCTGGTTTCGCCACGCTGGTTATTGTTTATTTTGAGAATTGCTCTAATAAATTCCAGCGTTCCGGTGTAGGGGACTGTTCGAGTGTAAGTATAAATGCTAATTTCCCGGCCACTCTACGAATCATAGGGTGACATTTCCCCTTCGCCGTGGCATACTGTGGCCAAAGGAGTTGATCGCAATGGACACAAAAGCCACCGGCGCGCTGATTGCCCAGCGGCGAAGAAAGATGGCTCTTAGCCAGGCGGAGCTGGCGGAGCGGCTCCACGTGACGGACAAGGCCGTCAGCCGCTGGGAGACCGGACGGGGCATGCCCGGTCTGGACAGTCTGGAGCCCTTGGCAGAGGAACTGGGATTGTCCATCAGCGAACTGCTGAGCGGGAAGGAACTAACGCAGGAGGAGCTGCCGAAGGCGGCGGGGGGACAGATTATGGAGAGCATGAAGCGGGAGAATCGCTGGAAGTGGCTGGCGTGGGCCGCCATGGCGGCGGTGACTGTGTTGGCGATTTGGGGCGCCGGCGTATCCATCCAAGCCCAGCGGGAGCGGGCGGAGCGGGACGCCCACTACGCCTCCTCAATCAACCTCGAGGATGAAGCGGCCCTGTCCCAAGGAACGGCGGAGTACTTCCAGGACCGGGATACCCGGTTTGACCCGGAGACTCTGGAGGTCCGGAAGCGGGAGGAGCGGGGGGACTATCTGGCGCTCCTCTGCGCGGACAAGGCGGGGGAGTGGTGCATGAGCGTCTGGCGGCGGGACGAGCTGTTCCCGGACCGCTGCCGTCCTATAGGGGGCCGGAGCCAGCTGAAGCCGGGCATCAAGGGCGCCATGGTACATAACTTCGGGGACGCGGAAAACGCCGTGGTGGTGGCCTCCGCCGTGGAGCTGCCGGAGAAGGTATGGACCTTTTCGTGGTCCAACGGCGGCACTCGGTATACGGGCCTGCCCTATCGGGACTGCGAGACGGATACCTTCGGCGTGCTGGAAATCTATCTCCTGACCCTGGAGGACCCAGATAACTCTGTGGGGCCCCGACTCTCCCTTTATGATCATGAGGGCGAATGGATCTGGTGGTGACAAGGAACAGGAAGGCTCTCCTCCGTATGACAACGGAGGAGAGCCTTTTTGTGCCGTATTACAGACCGTATCAAAACGTCACCACGTCCTGGGCGGGTTTCCCGCAGGGGGCGATGGTCATGACGTGCATCACCGGGCCCTTGCCCTGATAGGCGTCGTGGTTTTCCACGGCCATGCGGGCGGTGACCTCCACCCAGTCCCGGTTTTTGTAGTCCTTCAAACCCATGCCTTTCGCCACCAGCCCCAGGAACTGGATGTCGTTTTCACAGCAGACCATGGCGAAGCGGCCCGGGCAGTGGATGCCGGGGTACTTCTTGGAATGGCACATGAGGAGCTTCATGTGGACTTCCTTTCCCGCCCAGCGGTCCGGGTGGTCCATCACATCCACGTACCACACGCCGAAATCGTCGTCTGGAATGTCCACCACGGGCTGGTTCAGATCAAAGGGGCACTCGTCCCCGGTGAGGTAGTCCTCGCTGGTTCCATCCACGTTCTCAAAGTAGATGTCCGCCCGGCGGTTCACCATCCGGAGGTTCCGCTTCCGCAGGGCCTCCTGAAGCTCCGGCGTGGCCCGGTTGAAGACCAGCAGGTCCGCGTTGGTGATTTTCTCCATCATCAGCTGGCCCATGTTTTTGGCGTAAAGCTCGAAGGTTCCCGCCTCTACAAAGGTCATGATCTGATAGAGCACCCAGTTGGCGGGGAGGACCTCCCGGTATAGCCGCTCCATCTGCCACATACCATTGTATTCAATGAGGACCTGCTTGGGCCGGTGCTTCTTCTCCAGCTCCTTCATCCGGGAGCAGGTCAGGTCCGCCTCGTCCTCGATGTCCACCACGGTTACGTTGTCCAGGGCCTTGGGGTTGTATGCTTCCTCGCCCTCCTCGCAGCGGAGAAGGAGGGTCTTGTCCTGGCGAGCAAAGCCGTCCTCCAGGACGCCGTTGATAAAATTGGTTTTGCCGGAGTCCAGGAACCCGGCCACCAGATAAACGGGAATATCCATTGTAACGCGCGTTTCCTTTCCTGGCTTACAGGCCGAAGAGTTGGGAGAGCTGGTTTTCCTTCAAATCCGCGCCGATGACGCAGAGGCGGCCGGTGTAGTCAGGGTGCCCGGCGCGGACCTCGTGCTCCTCGGGCACGTAGTCAAACTCAATCCAGGCTCCATCCTCGCCGCTCACAATGCCCTTGGCGCGGAGAATCGCGCCGTATGCGCCAGTGTCCAGGGCGGCGAGAATTTTCTCGATGCCCGCTTGGGTGAAGGTCTTGGGGGTCTCTTTGCCCCAGGAGGTGAACACCTCGTCGGCGTGGTGGTGGTGATGGCAGGAACAGCTGGGGTCGCTGCACTCGTGCCCGTGGTCGTGATGGTGCTCCCCATGCTCCCCATGCTCCCCATGGTGGTGATGGTGCTCATGGCCCGTTTCCGGGTGGTCGTGGTGGTGATGGTCCTCGGCGTCATGGTGGGCGTGCTCCTCATGGTCCCCATGAGAGTGCTCCCCGTGCTCTGTGTGATGATGGTGCTCGTGACCCTCGTGCTCCCCGTGGTGATGGTGGGCGTGCTCCGCCTCCTCGGCCTCGTGCTCCGCCCGCATTTTTGCCAGCAGCTCCTCTGCCAGGGAGACCTTCTCAATGGCGGAGAGGATGGTCTTGCCGTCCAGCTGGTCCCAGGGGGTGGTCAGGATAGCGGCGTCCGGGTTCTTCTCCCGGAGCAGGGCCGCCGCTGCCTCCAGCTTCTCCTGGCTCAGCTTCTGGGTCCGGGAGAGGACAATGGTTCCGGCGGATTCAATCTGGTTGTTGTAGAACTCACCGAAGTTTTTCATGTAGACCTTCACCTTGGAAGCGTCCGCCACGGTGACGAAGCTGTTCAGCTTCAAGTCCGGGGCCTCTTGGGCGGTGTTCTCCACCGCCACGATGACGTCGGAGAGCTTGCCCACGCCGGAGGGCTCGATGAGGATGCGGTCCGGGTGGAACTGTTCCGCCACGTCCTTGAGGGCCTGGTTAAAGTCCCCCACCAGGGAACAGCAGATGCAGCCGGAGGACATCTCGGAAATTTGAACGCCGGAGTCCTTGAGGAAGCCGCCGTCAATGCTGATTTCGCCAAACTCGTTTTCAATGAGGACCAGCTTCTCCCCCTGGTAGGCTTCGGCCAGCAGCTTCTTGATGAGGGTGGTTTTTCCCGCCCCCAGGAAGCCGGAGATAATGTCGATTTTTGTCATGGTATCAAGTCCTTTGTTTTCAATTTATGCAAGGTAATCATATCACCGAATTTCCAAAAAGCAACCCGGTTACAAAAATTTAACAGTTCCGGTCAGGTCTCCGGCTTGTCCTCGTGTTCCTCCCGGGCCTGATTGAGGTAGTCCCGGTCCGCCGTCTTTCGGCTGGGGACAAAGCCCTGGGCCGCCGTGCGCTTTTTGCCCTTGCTCTTGGCGTAGAAGAAGCCGGTGAAGGAAAAGACCACCGCGCCGATGAAGTTGACGAAAAGGTCCTTCATGGTGTCGATGAGGCCGATGTCCAGATATCCCCCCAGCCCCAGGCTCTCGCCGTTGACCAGGACCTCCTGGATACCTGGCACGGCCACCACCTTGTTGGAGCGGGTCGCGTCCAGACTAGCGGAGTAGATGGCGTTGACCACCGTGTCCCGCTGCATGTCGGTGTGGAAAAACATATCCATGCCGAATTCGAAAAACTCCCACAAAACGCCGATGGTCATGGAGAAGCAGAAGGCCACCAAGGCCAAAAAGACGGGGGAGAGGTCGAAGGTGAGGCGCTCGTCGTCGTTGAGGAGCACCACCATGGCAAAGCCCACGGCGGCGGCCAGGAAGCCGTTGAGGGTGTGGAGCATGGTGTCCCAGTGGGGGACGACCACATAGAAGGCGTTGACCTCCCCCAGGACCTCCGCCGCGTAGATGAAGCAGAGAACGGTGATCTCCAGGGCGGGGGGCAGCTCGATGTGGAACTTCACCTGAATCCAGCTGGGGACATAAAGGAGCAGGTAGGCCAGGGCGCAGTAGAAGGCGCTCTCATAGCCGCCGATGATGATTTGGCGGACGAAGATGACGATGACCAGAAGCCGCAGGGTGTAAAAGACGAGGAAGGAGCTCTTGTGCTCCCGCAGCTCTTTTTCCATCGCCTGGCGGAAGTTCTTCTTTTCTCTCTTCTTTGCGCGTTTTTGCTCTTGCTTGCTGAGTTTGGACATGGGGACCTCCTTTTACAATGTCCGTATTCCGGAGAGGAAAACGGTGGGAAATGCTGTGATATCCTGGCAGCCATGATACCATAGCGAAGCAAAATTTGCAAGGGAAGGGACCGATGGAGGCGCATTTCGGCGCGCCGGTCAGCGGCAAAGCGGGTGCGGGAGCGGACCTGTGCCTCTGCCTTAGCCGCTTCGAGCGCCGGGGCAAAGGGGAGACGGAGGAAAAATTTTTTCGAAAGCCTCTTGACATTTTTGGAAAACGTGCTATTGTATTAGTTACATAAGACAACAGAACAAACACAGGAGGTGCGCAAGATGCAATGGCAGTTTTCCAACGACGCTCCGATCTATACCCAGCTGATTCAGCAGGTAAAGGTGGGCATCGTCACCGGCGCGTTCCCCCCTGGGGAACGATTGCCCTCGGTGCGGGACCTGGCCACGGAGGCCGGGGTAAATCCCAACACCATGCAGAGGGCCCTGGCGGAGCTGGAGCGGGACGGGCTGGTGTACAGCCAGCGGACCGCGGGAAGATTTGTGACGGAGGATAATACCATGATCAACACGGCGAAGCGGAGCCTGGCCGAGAGGCATGTCAAGACGTTTTTGGAGGCGATGCTCCGGCTGGGCTTCCAGAGGGATGAGATCATCGATTTGATTTCGAAGGAATTGGGAGAGGAGGAAGCGGACCATGCCAGTGCTTGAGTGCAAGGGACTGACCAAGCGGTTCGGAAGGACCGCGGCCCTAGACGAGGTGAGCCTCACCGTGGAGCCGGGCCGCATCGTGGGCCTTCTGGGGCCCAATGGAAGCGGCAAGACCACACTGATTAAATTAGCCAACGGCCTGCTGACTCCCGACGGGGGCTACATCGCCGTGTGCGGCACGGCACCGGGGAGGGAGAGCCACAGCCTGGTGAGCTATCTCCCGGAGCGGACGGCCATCCCCACCTGGATGACGGCCCGGCAGCTGCTGGACTTCTATGGGGACTTTTACCAGGACTTCCGCCGGGAGGCGGCGGAGGAGATGCTGGACCACCTGGGCATCCAGCCCCGGCAGGCCGTGAAGCAGATGTCCAAGGGCACCCGGGAAAAGGTCCAGCTCATCATGGTCATGAGCCGGGCGGCAAAGCTCTATCTGCTGGATGAGCCCATCGGCGGCGTGGACCCCGCCACCCGGGACTATATTCTCTCCACCATCATCGGCAACTACAACCCCGAGGCGGCGGTGGTGATCTCCACCCACCTCATCGCCGACGTGGAGAAGGTGCTGGACGAGGTCATCTTTATTAGCCAGGGTCGCGTGGCCCTCCAGTCCACCGTGGACGACATCCGGGAGGAGAAGGGCATGAGCGTGGACGCGCTGTTCCGGGAGGTGTTCAAATGCTGAGGAAATTGTTGAAGCACGAGTTTCGTGCCACGGGGCGGATTATGCTGCCCATGTACCTGATTTTGCTGGTGACCGCCGTGGGTTCCAACCTGGCGGGCCGGGGAATGCTGGACGGACGGTACCACATCCTGAATATCCTGGGCGTTTTGATTGTCATGGCCTTCGGCATCGCCATCTGCGGCGCACTGCTGATGTCCTTTGTGCTGATGATCCAGCGGTTTTACAAGAACCTCCTCCAGGACGAAGGGTATCTGATGTTCACCCTCCCGGCCTCCGTCCACCAGCACATCTGGTCTAAGCTCATTGTCTCCTCCGTGTGGTTCATCGTCACGGTGCTGGCCATCATCGCCGCCAGCCTGGTGGTGGCCTATCAGGGAGGCTTCCTGCGGGAGCTGCTGGACTTCCTCAGGTATTTCCTGGAGGGGCTGCGGAAGCTGGAAGTCAGCGAGGCGTTTAACGGCACCATCTATCTGGCGGAGTTTGCCGTCCTGATGTTTTTGTCCCTGGCGGCCTTCTCCCTCCAGTTCTACGCCGCCCTGGCGGCGGGGCACAGCCAGGCGAACCACAAGCTGCTGTGGTCTGTGGTCTGGTTCTTTGGAATTCAGTTTGCTTTGCAGTTCGCGGGCTCTATGCTGATCATCGCTTCAAACAAGCTGAATATGTTCGATCGCTTTTTCTCTCACTGGGACCCCTCGCCCACTGTGGCGATTCATGTGGGCTTGCTGATGGCCATTGGGTGTGTCATCGTCTACGGCGCAATTTTTTACGCCATCACCACGTTCTTCTTGAAAAAGCACCTGAACCTGGAGTAAACTAGATTCCATAATGCCAACCATTATGGAGGAACCCTATGCTGTTCTCAGAGAGCTTTTTTGAAACGATGACACATGAATTGCTGATGACCTTCCTGGTGGCCATGGCTCCGGTGATTGAGCTCCGGGGGGCCATCCCGGCGGGAATCGCCTCGGGGCTGCCCCCGGCCCTGGCCTGTATTGCCGCCGTGGCCGGAAATCTGGTCCCCGCCCCCTTCATCATCCTGCTGGGGCGGCGGGTGGTCAGCTGGCTCCGGGGAACCCGTTTCCTGGGCCCCAAGATTGTCTGGCTGGAGCGCCGGGCCCACCTCAAGGGACGGCTGGTGCGGAAGTACCGGCTGGCAGGGCTGGTAATCCTGGTGGGCATCCCCCTGCCGGGGACCGGGGCCTGGACCGGAGCACTGGTGGCCTCGCTGCTGGATATCCGGCTGCGCCATGCCCTGCCCGCTATTTTTCTAGGGTTGGTCATCGCGGCAGCCATCACCACCGCCATCACCTTGGGGGTATTTAATCTGCTGATTTGATGATAAGGAGTACATGATGAAAAAACAACTCGCGATGTTCTGCGTTCTGGTCCTGTCCATGTCCCTGCTGTCCGGCTGCAGGATTACCTCTCCCAACGACAAGGAGTTTCAGGAGGACTGGGCGGACGCCATGGAAGAGGCTGCCGAGGATTTGGCGCAGGACTGGGAGGACGCCATTGACGAAGCCGCGAGGTCCTGGAGCGGCCGGGACGAGAACGGCGTGGAAAAGGACCACTACTGGAAGGTCCTGGACGAGAAAGACAACGAAGTCGGGACGGTTACGGACCCGGAACAGGTCAAGGCCATAGACAATCTCCTCAGCGACGACGGCCATCAGGGAGACCGGCTGACCGAGGACCCCGGAGACCCGGCGTACAGCTATGTCTACTGCCAGCAGGAGACTTTGAAGGCGGGCCAGAAGGAAGAGGACCGGAAATACGAGGAGCTGGTCCGCTTCACCGTCTCGGCATCGGAGGACGTGGTGACCCTGGTGATTCTGGAAGATCTGCCCTCTTTGCTGCATGTGGATCTGGGAGATTTTCTGACCTTCACCATCGACGTTCCGAAGGAGACGGCGGAGGCCCTGCGGGACCCGTCCCGGTTTTTGGGATAATGCACAAGGACGCGCCGGACAGGCGCGTCCTTCTTATGTCTGCCAAGCCCTTGACAAACCGGGGAATTTAGGGTAGATTAACCTTGCGAAACCATCACAACCAAAGGAGAAAGCGACATGTATTGTGTACGGAATATCATGCCGGACATTCTGCTCATCGGCGGGTCCGACCGGCGGCTGAGCCTGTTTGAGAATGTGTTCCCCGTTCCCCGGGGCGTCAGCTACAACGCATACTTAGTGCTGGACGAGAAAACCGTCCTTCTGGACACGGCGGACTCCGCCGTGGGCGCGCATTTCTATGAGAATCTGGAGCATGCCCTCCAGGGCCGTCCTCTGGACTATGTGGTGGTGAACCACATGGAGCCGGACCACTGCTCCACTCTGGGAGCGGTGCTCCGCACCCATCCCAAGGCCCAGGTGGTGGCTAGTGCCAAGGCTATCTCCATGATCAGCCAGTTCTTCGACGCCAATGTCACAGACCGCTGTGTCATTGTGAAGGAGGGGGACACGCTCTCCACCGGGCGTCATGTATTCACCTTCGCCCTGGCCCCCATGGTCCACTGGCCGGAGGTCATGGTGACCTACGATACCACGGAAAAGGTCCTCTTCTCCGCCGACGCCTTCGGCACTTTTGGCGCGCTGAACGGCAATATCTTTGCCGACGAGGTGAATTTCGAGGCCGAATGGCTCCCCGACGCCCGGCGGTATTACACCAACATTGTGGGCAAGTACGGCGCCCAGGTTCAGACCCTTTTGAAAAAAGCGGCGGCGCTGAACATCCGTTACCTTTGCCCCCTCCACGGCCCCATCTGGCGGCAGAACGTCGAGTGGTTTGTGGAGAAGTACCAGCGCTGGAGCAGCTATACGCCCGAGCACAAAACCGCCGCCATCTTCTGTGGCTCCATCTACGGAAACACGGAGAATGCCGCCGAGATTCTAGCCGCCCGGCTGGCGGACAAGGGCGTGAAGGACGTGCGGCTCTATGACGTGTCCCACACCCACGTTTCCGAGCTGGTGGCCGAGGCCTTCCGGTGCAGCCATCTGGTGTTTGCCTCTGTCACCTACAACGGGGAAATCTACACGCCCATGGAGAATCTGCTCCGGGACCTGAAGTCCCACGGTCTGCGGAATCGAACGGTGGCCCTCATCGAGAATGGCACCTGGGCCCCGGCGGCCGGAAAGCAGATGGCGGAGCTGGTGGGAGCCATGAAGAACATGACCCTGCTGGAGGGGACCGTCAGCCTGAAATCCTCCGTAAAGGAGGACCAGCGGAAGGGGCTGGAGGCTCTGGCCGACGCCTTGGCAGAGAATGTCCTGGCGTAAACATAGGGAAAGACGGCGTGGAACACCACGCCGGTCTTTTGTTCATTTAATCCAAAATTCCACCGCCGTCCCGCCGGTCTGGCTGAGCGCCGGACAGGCAGAGCGTGTGAACATTTGGCAGGGATGCTCGTTCGCGCGGGAAAAAGGGGTTAGTCCATAATATCGACGGAGACCTTGACGCCCTCCCGCTGGGCGCGGGAACGGACAATGGTGCGAATCTCCTTGGCGATGCGGCCCTGCCGCCCGATGACCTTACCCATGTCGTCGGGGGCGACGCGCAGCTCCAGAGTCAGCTCCTGATTGCCGGAGGCGGTTTCCGTGACCGTGACTGCCTCCGGGTCGTCCACCAGGTTCCGGGCGATATAGAGCAGCAAGTCCTTCATGCGCCGCCCTCCGGATCAGAGGACGTCCACTTTTTTCAGCAGAGCCCGAACGGTGTCGGTGGGCTGAGCACCGGACTTGATCCATGCCTGGGCCCGCTCCGCGTCGATCTTGATGGCGGCGGGGGAGACGCAGGGATTGTACGTACCGATCTCCTCAATGAAGCGGCCGTCCCGGGGGAAGCGGGAGTCCGCCACCACAACCCGGTAGAAGGGAGCCTTCTTCGCGCCCATGCGGCGCAGTCTGATCTTGACCATGTTGTTGTACCTCCAAAAATTTTTGAATTCAATTGATTTATTATAAATGCTGCATTCTATTCTTGGAAATGCTCCGCACTTATAGCTTAGCGAAACCGCTTTTTCCGGCCGAAGCCGTGCAGCCGGGAGGGGGCTTTTCCCCCCATGCCGCCGAGACCGGGCATCCGCCCACCCTTGGTCATCTGCTTGGTGAGCTCCCGCATCATGTCAAACTGCTTCAAAAGGCGGTTCACATCCACCACCTCCAGGCCGCAGCCGGCGGCGATGCGTTTTTTCCGGCTGGCGTTCAGCACCTGGGGGTTTTCCCGCTCCAGGGGGGTCATGGAGAGGATGATGGCCTCGGTCCGGGCCATGGCCTTTTCGTCAATGGACGCGCCCTGGAGTTGTTTGCCCAGTCCCCCGGGCATCATGCCCAGTAGTTGACTCAGATCGCCCATGTTTTTCAGCTGCTGGAGCTGGTCATAGTAGTCCTGGAGAGTGAAGCGGTTTTTCCGCAGCTTCTCCTCAATCTTGGCGGCCTGCTTCTCGTCATAGGCCTGCTCGGCCTTTTCGATGAAGGAGAGCATATCGCCCATGCCCAAGATGCGGGAGGCCATGCGGTCTGGGTGGAAGGGCTCGATCATGTCCAGCTTCTCGCCGGTGCCCGCGAATTTGATGGGCTTGCCCGTGGCCGCCCGAATGGACAGGGCCGCGCCGCCTCGGGCGTCGCCGTCCAGCTTGGTGAGAATCACGCCGTCGATGCCCAGGGCCTCGTCAAAGGCCGTGGCGGCGTTTACCGCGTCCTGGCCGGTCATGGCGTCGACCACCAGTAAAATCTCGTTGGGATGGACGGCGGCCTTCATCCGTTTCAGCTCGTCCATCAGATTTTCGTCCACGTGGAGCCGTCCGGCGGTGTCCAAAAACACCATGTCGCTGCCGTGGTCCCGAGCGTGGCGGATGGCGTTTTGGGCGATCTTCACCGGGTCCCCCTGGCCCTCCTCAAAGACCGGGAGGTCCATCTGCCCGCCCACGACCGTTAGCTGCTCGATGGCGGCGGGGCGGTACACGTCACAGGCGGCCAGCAGAGGCCGCTTCTGGTACTGCCTGCGCATCAAACCGCCCAGCTTGGCGGTGGTGGTGGTTTTGCCCGCGCCCTGGAGGCCCACCATCATCACCACCGTGGGGCCATTGTTGGCCATGGTGATTTTGGCGTTGGCCCCTCCCATGAGGCCGGTGAGCTCCTCGTTGACGATTTTCACCACCTGTTGGGCGGGGGTGAGGCTGTCCAGCACATCGCTGCCCACAGCCCGCTCCGTGACAGAGGACACAAAGTCCTTGACCACCTTGTAGCTTACGTCGGCCTCCAAAAGGGCTAGGCGGACCTCCCGCATGGCCTCCCGGACGTCGTTTTCCGTCAGGCGGCCCTTGCCCCGGAGGCGCTTAAAGGCGGCGTTTAGTTTTTCGGTCAATCCTTCAAATGCCATAAGCTCATTCCTTTAAGGCGGCGGCTTCCCGGCGAATCTGGTCCGCCAGCTCCGCCAGACGCCGGTCCTCGTAATAGCGGTAATTCAGGGTGGAAATCTCCTCGGCGGCAGCGGCGATGGCGTCTATGTGGGCGCCCCGGGTAAGGAAGCGCTTGATGATGCCGGTTTTGTCCTCCACCTCCTGCATGGCGGCCTCCGCCCGGACGATGACGTCCCGGACGCCCTGACGGGAGATGCCGGCGTTTTCGGCGATCTCGGCCAGAGAGAGGTCCTCATTATAATAGAGGTCGAAGAATTCTTTCTGCCGCTCGGTTAGGAGCTCCCCGTAAAAATCAAAGAGCATCGTCATGCGATAGGTCTGGTTCTTCACAAGGAGGCCCCCTTTCCGCCATGTAAAGCTATGCCGCTTTACAACGCTGCCTAGTTTACAGGAAAAACGAGAAAATGTCAAGGGGAAAATTGCCCGGGTCCAAAACAGCACCCCCTATGATTAGTTTGCAGGGTCCAAGTCAAACGACTTGGCACCCCGCAAGCTAATTTTTTTATGCCAGAAAAGAGGTGAAACACATGGCAGGCTACGCTTTCCGCACGTTGCAAGCCCGGAAAGACCTCCAGACCCTTTGGGAAAACGGCAACACGGCCAAGGACCTGGCGGCGGCCTTAAAGGTGCCCCTCTCCACGGTCTATACCGAATTGCGGCGGGGCCGCACGGGGGACCGGCTCCCGGACCAGCGCCTCAAGTATGACGCCGCACAAGCCCAGCTCACGATGCAGCAGGAGCTTGAGCGGAGGGGAACGCAGAGCTGCCGCTGAGGCATGACCCGCACCACATAGGCACCAAAAAACCAAGGAGGACAACCCTATGAGCAAAAGCGAAAACGCCATTGTGCTCAAAGCGGGTGGGCGGGCCATGGAGTGCATCGGCACGGTCCGCCTCACCCCGGAGGCGGAGAAAGTAGTCCGCCGCCTCAAGGCCAAGACCGGCCTGCCCATCCGTCAAATCGTGTCGGACATCATTGTCCAGGCCGAAAACATCATCACCATTGAAACGGAGGAGGACTAATCCATGAAAGAGTACAAATGGAGCGTTGGCCTGCGCCACAAGACCACCAAGGCCAAGCTGGACATCTCCGTCTGGGC
>CAIGRU010001607.1_pt1 | contig 12058 bp, 10 predicted proteins | sample 7351341 | NCBI WGS metagenome assembly CAIGRU01
TTGCTTTACTGGCGGGGCGGGGCATGAAAAAAACTGATCTCCTGCCTGTCATATCTGCCCCGACGCTTGCGAAGCTCTCAAAAGGTGAAACAACTACCACGGACGTGCTTTGCAAAATATGTGATTTTTTAGACTGCCAGCCTGCGGATATTATGGAATACGAAAAATAAGAAAAAGCGGGTTTCCTGCTGCCCTGCGGCGGCAAGATTGCCCGCTTTTTGTTGCCTTTCTTTATGCTACTTCTATCAGTTCCACTAAATCAGATCGCTTTGTCAGATACCAGCCCGCTTTCAGTTCGTAGAAGTCGCCAGACTCTCCCACAACGGTGTATAATTCGCCGTAATGCGCCGCGCCTGCTGCCTGCGCGTTATAGTCCGGTACTTTCCGGTAATTTACGCCGTCCGCGCCCGTGTAAATGATCTTTGCGTACCTCTTGACCTCTTTTTTTGTAAACTGCACAAGATCGGCGCGCTTTGTGATATACCAGCCGGATTTCAGCTTGTAGAAGTCCCCGATTTCTCCCACGACCGTGAAAACGTCGCCAGCGTGTGCCTGCCCTGCCGCTGCTGTGTTATAGTCCGGCGTTGCCCGATAGTTCACGCCGTCCGCACCCGTATAGATGATTTTAAGGCTTCCGGCTATCTGTCTAACCTCTGCCGCATTTTCGCCCTGTGTGGCGTTCCCTGCGCCGCCTGTGGCGGGTTTCCCTGCCGTACTGGTATTTTTCATCATTGCGGACAGAACGCGCTTTATATTCGCCCCGTAGCCCGCGCCTGCCGCCCAGCCTTTCCCTTTCGGGTTTTCCTGCTGTCCTAACCATTCCACATAAGGGGCGCAGCCTTTTTCTACCCATTTGTATCGGGGATCGACACAAACACCAGCCAGCGGATCAGCGGTTGCGTATGCTTTCAAATGCTGCACCTGTGCCCGTATGCCCTCGCGCATGGTTGCGAAGCTGTTTCCTTTCATTCCCCGTTGTGTAACACCCATTCCGCAGAAATTATTCTGATCCAGCGTTACCGCAGATCCGGCAAAAGTGAAATTGCCCGTTTCAATCATGGACTGGGCGGCGGCAATGTCCCCGCGCACCCCTTCCGCTTCCCCCTCTGCAATATACCCCTGCGCCAATTCTGCCGCAAAAGTAGCCGCAAACGGGTTTTTATTGATAAGGTATGCCGCGATCTGCTCTGCCGTTGCCTGGGCTTTCCCCATGATCGGCGTTAATTCTGCCGCCGCGTCGTCCTTATCCGGTGCGCTGATCGCCGCTTTGAAAGTCTGCCACGTACTTTCAAACAAATTGTAATAATACGGGTTCGGGCAGATTTTCCCCGTAACGTCATAATGACGGATCACATTTTCAGCGGGTACATTGTATTTTTTCATAAGCTGTCTTGTCAGTTCTATTGTTGCGGTCACGGTTTCCGGTGTGAAATACCAGTCTTTGTCCGTGGCGTTCAGTGTCTCCGTGTTTTCCTTTTTTACCGCCATTTCAATACCGATTGAATTAGAGTTCCTGCAGGTAGGGTGTTTATAAGTTCCCGACGTTCCGCAATGCCACGCCACGTCGTCGTCCTCTACGATCTGGAATATTTCCCCCTCATGCCCTACGATATAATGTGCCGACGCTCCGGCGTATTCCCGCGCCCAGTACACCGCTAAATTCTTAGCCGTGGAAAGCCCGCCGAAGTAATGGATCACGATATACTTGATCCGTGCCGTGTCGTTCTTATCTGTAAAATTGATCTTTGTTATGTACTGCCTGTTTACATTCATTCTGTCGCCCCTTCCTCTCCGTCGAAGCCCATTTTATCGGGATCAAAACCGTTTCTAAATTCTGCCAGCTTATCGTCGTCCATTGCCGCCACGTCTGCTTTTAGTCCTTCCAGTTCCTCCGGCTGTAAATTCTTTGTATGCTCGCTTCTCATGCTGCACCGTCCTTTCAAAAATACAGAAAGCCCCCACAAGGCGTTTATTTCGTCCGTGTGTGGGCTTTCTGCGTGTTATGCCCGTTTATCTGTCTGTTGTGTTTTCCGTGCCGTCCTGCGACTCTTTTTCGTCGTCTGTGTCCAAAATATCAATGCCCGCTTCAATCAGCTTTTCCGTGATCGCCAGCCCCTTAATCAGCACTTCGGGGACTTTTACACCTAATTCAACAAGGTTTTCCAAAATGCTGCGGGCTTCGTTAATAATCAGCATGGCAAGCACCCACCAGCCGATCAAATTCAGAAAAGAAAGATCAATTCCCAGCAGGTCATTTCCGATATGTACGAAGCACCCGCTAATCACAAAAGCAACAAGCACCGCCGCCCAGTAGCCCAGCTTTTTGATCGCACCTGCCGCGCCCACTGCGCTGCTTTCCTCTTTTCTCTTACGTGCATTGTACCAGCCTGTGATCCAGTCAATCACGTTCAGCAAAAGAAACGCTGCGAATACATACCAGTACACCCCGAAAACCGCCGTTAAAAATGCCACAATCATTCCTGTTAATACATTGTATTTGTCCGCGAAAACATTTGTATATGTCATACTCTCCACCCCTTTCCTTACTCGATCGGTTCGCCGTATTTATCGTAGCCTTCGGCTTCCAGTGCAGCAATCGTCGCCGCCCTGTGCCTGTCCGGTACGTCCTCGATCGTGATATACGCTTCGCCGTCCTCTGCGCCCTTTACAATAACGCCAGCGGCTACGCCTACAATGTCCCGCGCCGGAATCGTCGCAATGTCCCTTCCGGCAATCACTAATTTGATGTAAATATTTTTCATTCCACATTTACCCCCATTTCATATACTGCCGCGATCCCTTCCATGATTGCCTGCTGGGTGTCCTCTATCTCCAGTATTCTCTCATAAAGTGCGGCTGTGCCTTCCATTTGCTGCGTGTTATTCTCTGCGATAAGCTGTGCCAGCGGGCTTTCAAGTTCCGCAAGCTCCGCGTTGTATGTGTCGTATTGTGCCAGCGTCATATTTGCGTATTCATATACCCAAACTTTACGCTTCCCGTTTTCGGTTGTGCGGGTTTCCCGCGTGATGTTCCGGCGCACCTTGACGCGATCCGCTCCCTTTTCAATGTCTGCGGGGCGTTCCGTCTCGTAGGTCTCGCCGATTTTCCACTTAACTACCTGCATAAACTGTCCTTCCTTTCCTCTCATGGTTTGAGATTATTCTTTTCAGCTTTTTTATATTTACATAGGGCTTTACGCGCTCCACGAAGACGTTGTATGCGTCCGTGTGCCTAAAATACCCCATGCGGCTGACTATGCTTGAAGCGTCGTACCAGTTCGCCTTTTCTTTCTTTGCTACTTTCCGCGCCTTGCGCGTGATCCGGTACAATATCGCCTTTCTGATTGTCGTCCGCGTCCGTCTGAACAAGAAGCCCATAAAATCCAACGCGCGCCCGATCTCTTTTACTTTCTTTCTGATCTGCTTCCCCGCTTTCCTTTTCTTTTCCAGTTCCGCTTCCGAAAGCGGAATTTCCTTTGATAACGGGAAAATCTGTTTATTTTTCTTTATGACAAGCCCCAGTTTTTCGCTGCAATAGCTTTCTATCCGTTCCAATGCGGTTTTTAAGTCCCTCTTATTCGCGCCGAAGCAAACAATGTCGTCCATATAGCGCACCATATACTTCACGCCGCAGGCGTATTCCGGTATGATGTAATTTTTTACGCCCTTACGTTTCATACGCGCCACATACTGCTGTATTTTCTTTTCCTTTTCCGGTTTCCATATTTCCTGTTTTATATAGTGGTCTAAATCCTGCAAATAGAAATTCGCAAGCCACTGGCTGGTGTAATATCCCAGCGGAAGCCCTGCGGGTACTGCGTCAATGATAAGATCGAGAAGCCGCAGCGTCTTTTCATCAGCAATTACTTTCCGCAGCTTTTCCTTCAGCTTGTCGTGGGGTACGCTCTCAAAAAAGTGCCGCACGTCGATTTTTAACACATATTTTGTATTTTTTCTGTCGTTTCTGATCCAGCGTTCAATATACCGCTTTCCATGATGCGCGCCGCGTCCCTTGACTGATCCGCAAGTAAATTCATACGCGCCACGGTTTATTACTTTCTTTAGGCTGTGATCCTGCGCGATCTCTTTATCTGTCGGCGCAAGCACTTGTATAATTGCATGGTGTACCACCTGCTCATACTTATAAAAAGGCTTTATAATGTGCCGCTTTTTCATCTTGAAGCCGTCATTTATCTGTACGGGCTTGTGATAAGCTGGCATAAATTCTTCGCGCTCTAAAATCCCATGAAGGATCGCCACGTGTTCGTCTACGTTGTCCAGTACGCGTTGTATGTCCTTTCTTTTCCTCTTTCCCTTTGCCGCCTTATAAAAGGCTTTCCGCAGGTTGTCTTCTGAAATAATCTTTTCGTATAAATTTTTGTAGGTTTTCATGGTGGATCGTCCTTTCTATTCCCTCTAGGGCTTTCAATTCCTTACTTGCCCCGCCTACGTCGGGCGTTCATTTCAAGCCTTCGGCTTCCGTTAGATTGTGTGCATTAGATTATTGATCCATTTTTATAGAAACGTGCGCGCGGAAATGTTCCAGTTGGCATTGGAAACAAGGTTGTTCACATTCACCGCCCCGCCGCAGAGAAGCCCATTGTTGCAGTTGCCGTCCACAATCGCGGCGGGGGACAGGAAGCCCCGCGTTGTCGCACACAAAATCCGTATATCTTAAATTATTTTGTTTTTTCTCTGCGTCTGCCTACAACGGGGGCGGGCTGCCCCCGATCCCCCGCTTTAACCGCTTAGCCCTCTATATCAGAGGGCAGCGCGGTTGTAGGGGTTTTAGAATAGGGGCGCGCGGAAAAGTTCCAGTAGGCATGGGAAACAAGGTAGTACACATTCACCGCCCCGCCGCAGAGAAGCCCAGCGTTGCAGTCGCCGCCCACAACCGCGTGATCGACCTGCGAAGCGTTGTACCAACCGCCGCAACATTTATATGTATCAGACGCACCGCCAATCACGGTGGGGATTTCCCCGTTATCAGTCAATACGGTTTCTTTGATGTAACCGCCGCTTGTCCCGCTCATGGAAAGCCCAGTATTGACATATCCTGCGCCCGTCTCATTGTACGGCTCATGCTGTTTTATATAGTGCTTGCCGCCCACATAAAGCCAGCCGTTGATCCTTTCCCACGCGCCCATTTGCTGTTCGCAATGTAAAAATTTCCTTACTTTGTTCACCGTCGAACCATGCCCCCAAAATCTGCCGCCTGTTAAAAGCGTTCCTGTTTTTGAAAGACTGCCCGCACCGCTGCCGCCCTGGTAATTTCCGTAGCCGCAAGCGTCCTGTTTGTTCGTCGATCTTGTGAAAAGTGTTTCCAGTTCCCACCGCAACTGTATAATTGAATAATAGCCCGTATTCCACAATTCACCGTTTGCCTTTGCGTAGGAAATTTCCGTTGCGCCTGCCGCGCTGTTTAACTGCGTCTGCCCGGCAATGGATCGCAATTTCCCAGAAACAAGCGAACCGCCGAACATGGGATAAAACGTGTACGGCTCGATCGAACCGTCCGCGCGGGTGTGCGCGTAGGCGTGGAAGTCCTCGTCAAGCTGTATATCGCAGAAAAGGTGGTATTGTTTCCCGTCCTGTGTATACCTCTTTACCCATACAAGCGGGATTGTCGCCATAGCATTTCCGGCGTATGCCGTGTTTGAAATATCAGACGCGCCGCCGCCCTTTTTCTTGCTGTAATCGCTGTGATCTAATTCATAGTCGATCGTGCCGTCATATTTAACCATAAAGGGCTTGTTTCCCTTTAAAATCCAGCAATTATCTTCTGTCCAGTCCCCATTATTCCACCCGCCTGCTGCCGTCGCTACGCACCGCATGGGTGCAAAATCCGCGTTCATTTCAATGTAATGTATACGGGTTTCTGGGTTGTTGTCTTTTGTGTCCTCATAATATCCAAACAGAATACGCCTTATATAGTCAAAATTGACCGTCCGGCTGTACCCTGCTGCCGCTGTGAAATGCTCTGTCTGATCCGGTGTCTTGTAGCCGTTTACTGCTGCCGCCGTGATGTAATATTCTTCATTGATATTCACATTAAAGCCGATCTGTGACGTGCCGCCGACCGTCTGCGTCTGATCCTCCCCCGTCGTCACATTATGCAGAGTAATATTTGCCGAAGTGAAATCGCTGTCATTGTCCACGGTCACGTTGACCGTGATCGTTTCGCCCTCATGTATTGTTACTTCCGCGCGGTTTAAGGCGTTCCCACTCTCGTTGTATACCCCGTTTTCGCTGTACGGGAAAGCTGCGAAGTAATATGTATGTTCCATTTCCATATTTTCAACAACGATCGGCGTTTTTTCATGTGCGCCCAGTTCCGTATTGTCGATCAGCAAAACGCCGTCTTTGTGGTGTTTCGGGTAACTGCCTTCTTTCATCAGCACCGCCACGCCCCCTACCGTCTGCATGATCTGGTCTTCAATGACAATGTTTGTCGGCTCTAAAAAAGTAATGTTTACCGTGTCCGTGCTTGACTGTATGGCGTGAAATTTCCTCATGTTTTTAGGAATAAAGCCTTCCCCGAATTTCTTTATCTGATCGACCGCCCACTTTAATTCGTCGTATGCCATTTTTATACCCTCTCTCTCTTTTCTGTGCTGCTTGCCACTCTTTCAGCAAAAAATATTGTTGTCTTTACATAGTCATACATTCCGGTAATAGGTTTCACGGTTGTTACTGCGGTTTCGTTCCCGTCGTCGTCAAAACCAAATTCCGTTATAATCTCCGCTTCCTCGTTTACCGTTTTTATGCTACCGTCGTCAAGAAAGAATGTTTCCTGCGTCTGAAGCCCATAATAGCGGTTGAAAGCGTCCACCGTCAGCCCGTCCACCTCATTTTGCAGGTGTCCGGCGGCGTTTTCGTCCAGAATATCCTTGATCCGGTCAAGCCATGCGAAGTATTCCGTCTGTACGGCGTTGATCCATGCGTCCAGATACTCCCTTTCGTCCTGCTGCCATTTTTCAATGTTTTCTTTCTGCTGGTTCTCATAGTTCGTAAATTCCCGATCCATGTTGTCGTATCTGTCCTGCGCCTGTGTTTCCAGCGATCCTATGTCGTCCAAATACAATCCGTACTGTGCCCGGATATTTTCTTCATAGTTTGCAAAAAACTTGTCAAACTGCGCTTTTATCTGCGAAAAGTCGATCTCTTCCACCGTCCCGCATACCCAGCCGCAAATATCTTTGTCCATGCGGGTATCTGCGATCATGTCCTGCGTGATCTCTGTCACGCCTGCCGCCACGGAAACGTGCGCTATAACTATTTCGTGGATCGTTGCTGTGATCTCCGGTGCGGGCGGTGTCGGTGTTCCTGCGTAATAGCTGCCCGTCTTGCAGAACGCCTTTACCCAGCGGTTTGTCAAGTCCAGCCGTATAACGATACTGTCCATTCGGTTCATGTTACCGCTTGCAATTTCTAAATCCATTGGAAGCCCGTCTGTCAAGTGATAGCCGTAACCGTCGATCCATGCGTAACCTGCTTTTATTTTTACTGTCATTCCCCCGTTTGCCACGACCTGCAGGTCTCCATTAAATACGCCGGACTTAAAAAGTGGGAAGAAATAGTCTGCCCAGTGTCTGGCATTGTAAACTCTGTCGTGGTCTTTTGAACCAAAAAAACTATAATTTTCAGCCATGTTTTTTCCCTTTCCTTAGTTGTTCGATAAGTCCACCGCGTCCGGCAGGGGATCGCCGAAAGTCGGCACGATCGACAAGCCGCCGTTTTCGTATACTTCCTGTATCTCCGTGATCCGTTTGTCCATTTTTATGCCCCACGCCTTTTTGTTTACCGTTACAATGTCCCCTAAATCATAATCAACTTTATAAGTAAAATTTACGTTCGGTAACGTGACGGCTTCCAAACATTCCACAATGCCGTATTCTGCCAGCTTTTCATTCCCCCGCTGGATAAGCGCGGACTGATACTGCGCCGCTGTCAGTTCGTCCCGCCTTATGTCCCGCGCGTCCACCATAAGTTCCCGCCGCTCCCAGCCTGCCGCCGCCGGATCAATCGTTGCTTCTAAAACTGTCCGCGCCGCTCCCTCACCGTCGCCGAATACGACCGCATGGGTTTTATAGTTCTGGCTGTTTGTCGTGAATGTTGCTTTATTTATGTTCCGGTACACTTCGGAAAAGATAACACGCTTATTGCCAATCTGGTTTTCGCTATGGTCTTTCCCTTCGTATACCTCAAAATAAAACCGCTTTTTCTTATAGTCGCCGCGCACACGGAAGCCCAGATTGCTACAAGCTGATAATTTCGTCAGATATGTATATAAATCTTTGTAGGACACTTGCAAAGTAACCGTGCCGCCCAGCCCCCTTTTTTTGCCCAGTGCAAGGTGGGGAAGCGGGTTTGTATTGCTGATCGCAGAAACGTCCACAAGCTGCCGCATAACGTCTTCATAGGCTTTATTTGATACATTTACAACGGTTCTTATTCCCCTGCGGGAAAGCCCCGAAGAAAGCATACGCCCCGTTGCTGTGATCTCGTTTGAATAATCATCTGCCGCCATTCCCTCAATGATCGCGCTTTCCACTGATCCGGTCATTGTGATAATATTTTCTTTCTGCAATAGCTTTAAATTCCTGCCGTTTAATGCCGCGTGAAGTTCTACCGTCCCGGCTTCCTTATATTTCCGCGTCCATATCAGCGATCTATACACATCAATCACGCCTTGCCGCATCAGTTCCCTATTGTATACTTTGACTTGTTTTTTTTGCCGCATTAACGGGGCTGGTTCTACCTTCTGCGCCATTCTCTTCCTTTCCTACGGCATGACGTAGCAATTTTCAAAGTCAAAATTTACGTTCATGTAGTCGCCGCCTGCGTCTGCCGTATAGTTTATATAGTTCCTGCCTGTCTCTAACTGCACGTAGCCTTCGTTTTCTTCGTCCACTGTGTAGTTGTAGTCTATCTTTTCCCCGCCGCGATACAGAATCACATCAATATTGCCTTGCTCTGTGGTTATGACGATCTGATCGTCTGCCTGCATGGTGCAAAGTAATTTCAGCGTTTCGCCTGTTGTGACGTTCATTATTGACGGGTTTATAACAACATCTTCCGCAATGATCGTCATTTGAATACCGATCGCCGTTGTACTGTTATTGTCCACGACCTTGATTGTCTCTTTTGATCGTGTGCTAAATTCCATGCCTTCTTCCGGTATCTCGCAGGGAAATTCCCAGCCGCTTTCCCAGCTCGCCATTTCAATGTGCGTCGTCGCGTCGTCCTTAAAATACGGATCGGGGCAGATCAGCGATATAACGGCAGGGCGCAAAACGCCCTTTTCCGCTATATCAATATCTTCCACGCGGTACTTGATTTTCCGCGTCTGCCCGTCCTCTGTGTGGTAAAATGTACCCTCTGCGCCTTTCTTGAAGACGCGTGATAAATAGTCCCTGTTTTCTCTGTAATTCCTGCGGATATTCGCAGTAATCACAATGTTTCTTTGCTCCAGCGTTTCCCCGCTGTAACTGCTGCCGTCCGTCGTGGCGTTCTGTGATGTATGTACCGCATTTTTCATCTTGTATACGCCGTCAAGCGACACAAGAAAAAATTCCGTTATGTCGTGATCGTAGGTGAATACGGCGGCAAGCCCGTTGTCGTTCTCGCATTTTATAACTTTCATGTCCCGCCCCCTTTACGTCGGTTTTAGTTTTAGTACGGTCTGCCGCACCGCGTTTCTGTTCAGCCTTGCCGTTTCGGACGGTGACAACTCGCGCGGGCTGTTTATTGTCAGATTTTGCACAAAATCGCCGCCCCCTGTTGTCCTTACGTCCCCGCCGCCTGTGCCGCTGCCGCCGGATTTTATATAGCCGTCTATCGTCGTGGGTACGCCCTTTTGTATTGCCGCTTTGATCCGTCTGCCCTGTTCGTCCATGCCGTCTTCCACGCCCTGTGCCATACCAGCAGGGATCATTTTCCCGACCTCGTCGCGGAATACTTTTGACGGACTGGCAATCCCTAAGACTTCCTTCGCCTTATTCAGTGCGCTTTTAGCTAGGTCAGCAAGCGTATTAACTAAACTGCTGGCGGCGTTCTTTATGCCGTTCACAACGCCGTCTATGATGTTCTTTCCTAAATCGCCCCAGTTGATCCCCTTAAAAGCATTGATGATCGCGGAAAATACCTGCGGCAATGCTGCGACCAGTGACGGGATCGCCCGTATAATTCCCGATATGAGCGCGCCCAGAAGTTCGATTCCGGTCTGAATGATTTTGGGTAAATTCGCCGTGATCGTGTTTATTGTCGAAGTGATGATCTGCGGCAATGCCGCGATTAGTTGCGGGATCGCTTGTATAATGCCGGACACAAGGGAATTTAAAAGCTGTATTCCCGTTTCTATGATCTTTGGCAGCATAGAAACGATCTGCGAAACGATTGTGTCTATGATTGTCGGAAGCATTGCTATAAGCTGCGGGATCGCCTGCACTATGCCGGAAACAAGGGACAAAAGCAAATTCAATCCTGCGTCTATGATAAGTGGCAAATTTTCCATTATTGCTTGCACGATAACGGGGATCAGTTCCACGATCGCGCTGATAAGTGTGGGTATCGCCTGTGTGATTCCGTTTATTAGATTGACAAGGATTTCCACCCCCGCCGTCACTAATTGCGGTAGATTGGCTATGAGTGTTGAAGAAATTGTCTGAATGAGTGAAGGCAGCATTGCCATGATCTGCGGGATCGTCTCGTTTATTCCCTGCAATAGCCCGCCGAATAGTGTAACTGCTGCGTTTAGTATCTGTGGTAAAAATGTGGGCAATGCGCCCGTGACTGTCCTTATCAGTGTGAAAAAAGCCTGCATAAGCGGCGGTAAAAGCTGGTCTACCAGCCCGCCCAACTGTCCGGCTATGCCCCCAAATGCCGCGCTTAGTCCCTCGATCAATTTCGGGACGGTTTCGACTATCCGTGGTACTGTTTCCATAATGCGTGGCAGAACATTGTCAACTACCGTTAAAACGCTGTCTGTCATGTTGTCGATCAGTCCGTCTAAATCCGCGTTTTCATCAGCAAGCCCCGTCATAAGGTTCTGATATGCCGATTTTGCCGCATTGATTGATCCCGATATAGTTTCACTTGCTTCCTTTGCTGTCGTTCCCGTGATCCCCATTTCCGTCTGTACTACGTGGATCGCGTCTACAATATCCGCATAAGATGAAATGTCATACTTTACACCGGATAACTTTGTGGCGTCCGCAAGCAGTCTTTCCATTTCTGTTTTTGTGCCGCCGTAGCCCAGCTTTAAGTTGTCCAGCATTGTGTAATTCTGCTTTGCAAAACCTTGATATGCGGTTTGTATTGATGATATGTCCGACCCCATTTTGTTGGCGTTGTCTGCCATGTCTGTGATCGCCATATCCGCTTTTTTTGCCGCCGCTTCGGTGTCTCCGTCCAAACTACTGATAAGTGCCGCAGAAAAGCCCGTCACGGTGTCCATGTACTCGTTTGCGGACAGTCCGGCGGTCTTATAGGCGTTATCCGCATTTTTCAATACGGTTTCTTGCGCCTTCATTAAGCTGTCGTACTCTTTTTTTGCATCTGTCGTCGTTTTCCCGACGCTTTTTGCGTATTCCCCTAACGACTGCCCGCCAGCCCCGAAAAGCGTTTCTACGCCGCCCACAAGCTGCTCATAGTCCGCGTATTGCTCTATCGCGTCTTTTGTGATCTTTGCCCCTGCCGTCAGTGCTGCCGTGGAAAACGCCGCAAATGCTTTCATTGTGCCGCCTATCGTCACTTCTAAAGCCTTGAAGCCGCCTTTTGCCGCGCCTGCTGCCGCATTTCCTACTGCCGCCAGCGTTTGCTGAAGTGTGGGGAGTCTGCTCTTTAATTCGTCAGCTTTTTCCTTCATGGTATGGAAAGCATCAGCAACTTTTTTTACATGTGGGTGGGCGTTTTTAAAGGCTTCGACTTTCTGCCGCGCACCCTCAACCGCCGATCCGATCTTCTGTACTGCCGCGCTTTCTTTCACCGTTTCCGTGATTTTCTGCTTTGCTTTTACAAAACCGTCAGCCAGTTTATTTACAATCGGGATATGGCTT
>CAIGRU010001608.1_pt1 | contig 12058 bp, 12 predicted proteins | sample 7351341 | NCBI WGS metagenome assembly CAIGRU01
GTCTTGCCTGGTTTCGCCACGCTGGTTATTGTTTATTTTGAGAATTGCTCTAAGCAGTCTTGACGACGGTATCTATGTGGACGGCAACTTTGTCCCCATAGAGCCGGAAGGGGCGGTCTGGTTCAATACGGAGGACCGTTTACTGAAAGCTCAGGTTGCCGTCCAGTTAACCGTTGTTTTCCACGGTGGTGTTTATAGAGACACAGGCTTTGGGCGGCTGCGCCGCGTGGAGGTGACCGGGATTGAGAAAAAGGAAGGAGATACAGATGGCAAATAAAACCACAAGGCCGGAGAGCGCCGCAGGAGAAGTTCGCCAGCCGGAGCAGCTGCTGTCGATTGACACGCTCCGGGAGAAGCATAAGACCCCGTGGTCCGTATTTGCTGGCATGTGCGCCGCAAGCAATTGGCGGCCCGGCAAGGCTGTGACCGAGGAGGCGTTCCTTCGGGCCATTTCCGATTTTACCGGAGCGCCCATGGACGGGCCCCGGAGAAAGCGAGGATAGGGATGCTTAGAGATGTCAAAACAACCGTATCCGACGGCCTGTTAGGTTTTGCAACCTCTACAGGCGACGGTCTGAGTGTCAAGATCGGGGCTTCTCCCATCGTTTCCAATGCGCCAATCATTATCACTGGAGATATGGATGCGGGAGAGATTCGGGAGCGGCTGGCTGACGCCGCCATGGATGCCGTGCAGAGCGGCGCGGGCCGCATCTTCTGCATCCCTGTTGCCGCAGCCACGGCCGGCACTCTGACCTCTGTGGCAAAGGAGGGAAAGGGCGGCGGCAGCCTGACTGTGGACGGCTTACCCACCAACGCCTTCCAGGTGGTCATCCAGATCACCGCTCAAGGCGGGCTGAACACAGCGGCCTTCAAGGCTTCCGTCAATGGGGGGTACAGCTTTTCCGATGAAGTTACCGTTCCCGCCACCGGCTCCCATGTCTTGGAGGGTACGGGGTTGACCATTCACTTCGCCGAAGCGGCGGACACAGAGGAACAGGCCAGTTCCTTCCTGGTGGGTGACACATACCGCTTCGGCTCCACGGCTCCGACCATGACCAATGGCGATGTCTTGTCCGCAATGGATAAGCTGAAGGTGTTCTCCCAGGAATTTGAGTTTATCCATATTGTCGGCGGAAGCACGCTCCCCCTTTGGCAAGCCGTGAGCGAGGCTCAGAAGAATCTGATGGGCAATTGTCAGAAACCCGCCTTCATCCTTCTGGAAGCCGCCCTTCCTGAAGAGGAAGTTGACGGAGAGCTCCACGATTGGGCCTTCCAGATGGAGGCTGACAGGAAGAAGGTCAAAAACACAGATATCCAGGTCTGTGCGGCCTGGGGACGGCTGGTCCGGCTGGACGGCTCTACCCAGATTGTCAACCTCGCTGGGTTGGTATCGGGGCGCTACGCCAAGGCTCCCGTGCAAGAATCCGTCGGAAAGACCCGGCCCGAGCTGGGCTACGGCTTTTCGGAAAAACAACTGGAGGAGCTGCTCCCTGCTGGCTATGACAATACGGTAATTGAGCTTCTGGATACAGCCGGGTTTGTGACATTCCGCAAATACGACGGCCTGGACGGATTCTATATCTATCACACAAAAATGATGTGCCCGGACGGCAGTGATTACCGCTACGCCGAGGATGTGCGGGTCCGAAACAAAATCATTCGGGAGATACGAAAGAAGGCCCTGCTGTTCAAGAATGACGATATTGACCTTGCGAATATCCAGGGCGAGCTGGAGGCCCGGGCAAAGTTCATCGCCGCGCCTCTGGACCGCATGGTGGAAGGCAAGGAGATTGGCTCTTATGAGATCGTGGTCCTGGATGGACATGAAGAGACCTTCCCGGAGGATGAAACCATGCGGGTCAAAATCCGGTATCTCTCACGCGGCTATATCCGGGAGATTGACGTTGACCTGGGCCGCGCCCCTGTCAGCGCGTAAAAGGAGGATCGGCTATGAGCATCAAGGTAAACGGCAAAGCCTACGACTGGGGCGACGTGGACGTCAAGCTTCCCGGCCTGGATATCGTCGTGCAAGAGGTCAGCTACGACGATGAGCAGGATATGGAGGAATCCTACGGCTACGGCCACCGGCCCCGGGGCTACGGTACCGGCAACTATAAGGCATCGGGGAAGCTCTCCCTGCTCCGGGACGACTATGAGGAGTTCCTGGCCTGGTGTAAATCCCAGGGCAAGCCTTTCTATGAGCTGATGATTCCTTCCATTGTCGTCTCCTACGCCAACGAGGGAGAGAAAACCCATATGGACGAGCTGAAGAAGGTCAAGCTCATTAAACGCGCTCACAAGGCCGCCCAAGGCGACAAGAGCCTGAAGGTGGACATCGACATGATGATTGTCGGCGGCATTGTGACGGACGGTGTGGAGCCGGTTTAAAGCGGACAACAAAAATGAGAAATTGGAGGATGACACCATGGAAGATTTGAAGAACACCGCCGCCGCCATGGCGGACAGCGCCGAGGTGCTGCGGACGAAATACGGCAAGGTCTACAGCCTGGGCATGACAGTCTTCGAGGACGACGAGACGGAAGTAGAGCTGAACTACCACTTCAAGCGGCCCAGCGTCGCCAGCTATGACCGCTATGTCAAAACGCTCTCCCAGATCGGGGCCTCCAAGGCCAGCAAGCGCTTTATGCTGGACGCTGTGGTGGAGGAGGACGAAGAGCGCCTAAAGGTCGATGCGGAGCTCTATCCCGGCATGGCGATTGCGATCGGCAGTAAACTCACGGACATCCTCGGGCTGACTAACGCGGTAAATTTGAAGAAGCTCTAAGAGAGAAGGTCGCGGGGATACGAGGAAACGCGATCGAAACGGGCCTCCTGGAAATCTACCGTTTTCTCCCCCCGTCTCTCTTAGAGAGTTTTGACCCGGAAGATATCCGCGACATCGGCGAGTTCCTAGACTATGTGGCAAAGGCCCGTGTCGTTCAGGAGATGGAGAAAAATATCCTCGCCAGAGCGATTAGTGAAGTATTTTCACCATAAAGGAGGAGGTGAGGACAGTATGAGTCTGGAATCCATTTTTAAGCTGTCCCTTGTCATGAATCTAGTGGATCACCTCTCCGGTCCCATGGCTGGCATCGCCTCCAAGGTGGGCGCAGACGTGTCCAGGCTGGATGCGCTGAGTCAGACTTTCGGCAATTTCGCAAAGGCGGGGGTGGTGATGCAGGAGGCGGGTACTCAAATCACTGGCGCAGTGCTCGCACCGGTAGAGGCCACCTTTGAGACCCAGCGGGCGCTGGGCGAATTGGCCTCCTTAGGCGTGAAGGACCTGGACACGCTGGAGCGTTCGGCCCGGAATTTCTCCGACCAGTGGAGCGGTACTACCAAGGCCGATTTCATCAGTGCAGCTTATGATATCAAGAGCGGTATCTCCACCCTGTCGGATGAAGGCGTCGCCGAGTTCACCGGCCTCGCGGCCCTTACCGCCAAAGCCACCAAGGCCACAGCGGCGGAGATGACCTCCCTATTCGCCTCCGGCTACGGAATCTATAAGGGATACTACGATGATCTCACCGACATCCAGTTCGGGGAAATGTTCTCCGCCGGAATCGCGGAGAGCGTCCGGGCGTTCAAGACCTCTGGCTCCGGTATGGCACAAGGCATCCAAAGCCTGGGTGCATCGGCCACCACAGCAAACGTCCCTCTGGAGGAGCAGCTTGCAATTCTCGGTATGCTGCAAGCAACCATGGGAGGGGCGGAAGCCGGTACAAAGTACAAAGCCTTCCTCCGCTCAGCGGCGAAGGGCGGCGAGGCATTGGGCCTCTCCTTCCTTGACGCCAACAATCAGCTCCTGTCTATGCCGGAAATCCTCGGTCAGCTCCGGGGCAAGTTCGGCGAGACCATGGACGCCGCTGAGAAGATGGAGCTACAGAAGGCTTTCGGGGACACCGAAGCCGTTGCCCTCATCGACCTGCTCTACTCCAAGACCGGGGACTTGCAGGACAACATCCTTAATCTTTACGACGCAATGGGGCAAGGCACCGGAGTTGCCCAAGATATGGCCTCCGCAATCCAGGAAACCGACCCGGAACGCTTTGCCCGGCTGCAGCAGCGTATTCACAATGTAGCGGAATCTATAGGCAGCAGCCTACTCCCCACGGTCAACGACCTTATGGGGAAAGGGGAACAGGTACTTACCAAGGCTGCCGCCTGGATAGAGGGAAACCAGGAGCTGGTACGGGTTATCATGCTCACCGTGCTGGCGGTCGGCGGTTTCCTTGCAATAGGCGGTACAGTAATTACAGTTATCTCCGGCGTTGGGCTTGCGGTTACGAAAACCGTATCCACATTGAAGATGCTGAAAAGCGGCTTTCTCTTGGTAAGGGGGGCTATAGGTCCGCTGACCGGCTCCGTCTGGAGCTTCACCGCCGCCCTGCTGGCAAACCCCGTTACCTGGGTGGTCATTGGCATCGTGGCCCTAATCGCGGCCTTGGTACTGCTCTACAACAAGTGTGAGTGGTTCCGGGACGGCGTTGGTGCTATTTTGAGCTTCTTCGGCAACAGCCTTCGGGCTGGCCTGGAATTGGCAGGAAATATCCTGGGCGCGATCGGCAGCTTGATTGGCGGTGGCCTGGAGTCGGCAAACGCCGTCGCACGGGAAAAACTGGACAACATGAAGCGCACCTACGAGGAGCACGGAGGCGGTATTTGCGGAATTACCGCTGTGACTATGGAGAGTGTAACCGGCATCTTCGGCGCTGGTTTTAACTTCTTGGACAGCCTCACCGGAGGAAAGCTGACCTTAATCAAGGACAAATTTTCCGAGAAATTATCTCCCGTCACCGGCGTGGTCGGCAGCGTCCTGGACGCGGCGGGAGCCACAGCCAGCGAAAAGCTGAGGAACATGCGGGCAGCCTATGAAGAGCATGAAGGTGGAATCCAAGGAATCGCCGCCGCTGCGGTCGAGGGCATCAAGGGCTATTACACAGCGGGCTTCACATTCCTGGACCACCTCACCGGCGGCAAGCTCTCCGAAATCAACGGAAAATTTTCCACCGCCATGGGTGGCATCCCCCGGAGCGCAAGGGAAAAACTGTCGGAGGCGCAGATAGCTTTCATGAGCGGTCTGAACGGTATCAAGAACACGGTCACAGGAGCTGCGGCATGGTTCTTCGACTCCGGCAGAAAGATTGTCTCTACCTTCGCCAACGGCATCCGCTCGGCCTTCTCCGGTGCGGTGGACACAGTCAGAGGCGGGCTCCAAAGGATACGCAATCTTCTCCCGTTTTCGGACGCGAAGGAGGGCCCGCTTTCCACCCTGACCCTCTCGGGCCAACGGACTATGACTACCTACGCACACGGGCTGGCTTTGGCGCAGGACGCGCCTGCCGCCGCGATGGAGCAGGGGCTTCAGCGTGCCAATGCCGCCCTGGAACATGAGCCGGTCAAGAAGGTCGGCTTTGGCAATTCTGGCAGCCGGGAAGATAATGGTGGCGAAGGAAATGCGTCCGGGAACGGAAACCGGCAGGTCATTATCCAGAAGCTCATCATGCAGGTTGATCTGAAGAAAATCAAGGACCTGCAAATGCTGCTTTCCGTGCTGAGGGAAATCGAAGATTACAGCAACGGAAACGGCGACGGCGACCCGGAAACGATACCCGGCACAGTGTGAGGAAAGGGGAGGATGGCTATGATTTTCATTGAGGACGAGCGTGTCAAGTTGAATGGGGTCGTCCTCCCCGGCCTTATCAAAAGCATTGAGGTAACGGAGACGGCAAAGGTAGATGAGCAGGAGGTCGAGGGTAGCGCAACCAAGCCTAAACAGGCCACCGGCTACGAAGATGCCAAAGTCAATATTGAACTTATCATTGACGACACCGAGAGCCAGACGAAATATGAACGCTGCGCTGTTCTGCGTGAGATATTCCGAAAGTCCGGGCAGAGCGTCCCGCAGCCCATTCCCATTGTCTGTGAGGACGCCGCCGCCCACGGCGTGGAGAAGGTCATCTTCAAAAGGCTTACCCACAAGGGTGAGAATAAGAAATCCCAGCTTATTGCCAGCCTGGAGCTTTGGGAGTACATTCCGCAAACCATCACCGCCACAAAGAGTTCCGGCGGCGTCCAAGGCTCCGGCAATGCCCAAAGCTCCTCCGCCAGTGGCGCAAAGGCATCAGAGGTCCCCAGCGGGCTCGGCGGCAAATACCAGGAATATCTAAGCTCGGCCCGGGGCACGGCGTCCGCAACCGATTTCAAGAAGCGGAAGCGAATGGAGTCCAAGCGGAACAAGTCCCCTGCGGTGGACGACGCTAAAGCGGAAGGCGCACTGGGGAAAATTGCTGCGCTTCCCTATTAGGAAGGAGGACGGCCATGGAAACGGCGGAGCTCTATTACCCGCAGATTGCGGCACAGGCTGGGAGCTATACTTTTGAGCGAGGCATAGAGGTCGAGATTTATTCCGCCAGAGAGTCCTATTTCGACTGGGCAAAAATTCGGTTTACCGGAGAGTACCGCCCCAAAATCAGCCTCTCCCGGAAAGACCCAGCAGCAATTTCCATGGGTTACAACGGGACGCTGGACAAGGTGTTCTCCGGTTATGTAAGCCGCGAATACGACGGTGGGACCTATGTGAACGAGGTTGATCTGAAGGATGAGGCTTTGCTTCTGGAGGAAACCATGGTGGACGGGACTTTCCTCAATACCACGCCGCAGGAGATGATTTCCTTCTTCCTTTCCCAAGCGGGCGTTTCCCAAAAGAAGCTCTCTGCCAGCAGCTACCCCGCCCGCAAAATGCTGCCTATCCGAAAACAGAATGTCGTCCAGGCAATCCACACGGTCAACGCTGCCTGGGGCCTCAAGCTCCCCTTCTTTTTCTCCGGCGGGACCTTCTATTGGGGAGAGAAGCCGGAGCAAAGCAAGGTCTATACTTTTGAGTATGGCATCAATATCATCAGCCTGGGCCGCAGAGGCGGTGTGTGGGAGCTGGAGACCGTTTCCGTGCCCTTCGTACGGCACTCCCATAAAATCAATGTCATTCATCCCCAGATCAATGGGGAGCAGGAGGTCCTGAAGGTCATCTCCACCACGAATGACTCCGGCTTCATCAGGACTTATATTTATTTCTAACCCCGGAGAGGAGGAACGCCTATGCTGGCGGAGATGATTCAGGCCGTCATAAAAAAGACAATTGCTACGGACTACCCTCATTTGGGGCTCCCCGCCGCTGCCTTGGCCAAGATTGACTCGGCGCAGAAGCTCGACTCCTACGAGATCGAAAACCTCACCTTCTTCAACGATGATGAGGGCAAGAGCTGCCAAGGGCATATGGAGGCTTCCTGGTATGAGTACAAGCTCACCATTCTGGACCGCTTCGGCAATCCGGACGAGGCGTTCCCCGCGCTTCCTGAAATCAAATCCAAGAAGCAATTCCGGGAGGGGGCTGTTGTGTCCGTCGCATTTCTTTACGGAGAACTGGTCCCGGTTCTGATTGGGGAGGTGTCATTGTGACCGGCTTGAACGATACCGATATCCGCCTCAATGCCGACTGGCAGCTTACCCAGGCTGCAGACGGGGATGCACCGTTGTGCTCCGGGCTGGACTGCCTGTATCAAAACATCATCCTCGAGGCACAGACCCAACCCGGCGATCTGTTCTATGATGAGGAGTTTGGCTGGGGGCTCTATGACTTCCTGCAATCGGAGGACAGTGAACTGGTCCGCCTGGAGATTGTGCAACGGGTCAAGGGCAAGCTGGAAAAGCGGGAGGTCATTCTTCCCGGAAGTGTCGGCGTCCAGATTGACTATATCGGGGACGCCTTTCGGCTCCGCTGCAAGTTCCGCTTTACGGAGGAGGGCACGGACCGGAATCTCAGCGTTATCATAAACCCGGTTAGCGTGGAGGTGATAGCAGCATGATTGACCCTAAAATTTTAGACGCCGTCCTGCCGATCCCAGACCTGGAGGAACTGCGGGACAGCATGGTCAAGGAACTGGAGGAAGAGGGCTTCGTCGTTACAAACTTCCATTCCGGCGGAATCTTCCACACCATGCTCATGATTGTCCTTCGGGTGAGAATTGAGTTTGTGGAGCTTCTGCGGACCGTGCTGAATAATATGTTTCTCTCCCATGCCAACGGCGCATGGCTGGATATCAAGGCGGTGGACTTCTCCAAAAAGCGAAAACAGGCCCAAAAGACCCAGGGCTATGTCACCATCTCCCGGACGGATGCGAAAGGCGAGGCCGTCCGCGTTGCTAAAGGCCATGTGTTCAAAACGGAAAAAGACGTCAACGGCGACGAGCTCCGCTTTTTCGCCATGGAGGACGCAGTGCTCCAGCGTGGCGTACTCTCTACGGATATTCTGGTGGAGGCGGAGCTGGAGGGCTCCCGGTACAATGTTCCCCAAGGACAGATCACCCGGAGCCTCATCTTTCTGGATGGAATCGACGCAATCACCAACCAGCAGAATTGGATTTCCCGAGAAGGCAGCGATACGGAGACTGACGAGAGCTTTCGGGCCCGGGGGCTGCGCTCCTGGTCAGAGCTGGCCCAGCGGGCGATCCACGACACCTATGTCAATGTCTGCGAGGAGGTCAACGGGGTCCTTTATGTGACCGTGGACGACCAGCATCCCCGTGGACAGGGCACCATCGACGTGGTGGTGACCTCGGAGGCGGGGGCCGCCTCCGAGGCGTTGCTGGAGGCAGTCCGGGCGGCGTGTGAGACCATCCGAGCCCCGGACGACGACGTGCTGGTCAAAAGCGCAGAACCGGTTATGCAGCCCATTGCCTTAACAGTCACCATCCCCTCCGCTTTGAACCAGGAGGGGTTGGCGATCCGCGTCGAGGCTGCGGTCATCGACCTCTTGAAAATCCGCCAGCGTCGGGAACTCCACGAGCTAACCCACGCGGACATCATCCATAAGGTCAAAACCGAGATTTCCGATATCCGCAATGTCACCGTGACCGTGCCTGAGGCGGACCTGTTTTTGGATAAGGGGAAGGTCATCCTGCCGGGTGAGATCACGATAACGGTTCAGGGGGTATAGACAACATGTTTGAGAAATTCGGCGAGTACATGTTCTTCCTCCTGTACGCTCCGCTAAAGCGGGCCAAAATGACCGCCAACCAGTTTTATATCTTCTTCAAGGTGGTCGGCAAGCTGTTCGACCAATGCAAGGCAGACCTTTTCCGGCTCCGGGAGGAGAGCTCGGTGCTCACATGCAACGACGTGATGCTGCCGGTTCATGGACAGGATCGGGATATGGCCCGGCTGGCTGGCGAAACTCTGGAGAATTACCGCGTCCGCCTCTCCATGAAGGGCATTATCGCGGAGATGGCCGGAATCAACGAGGGCATCCGCTATCTGGCAAAGGCGTTCGGCTATGAGAATGTGGAGATTGAGCCCTCTTCCGTTCCCGGCCATTGGGCCGAGGCGTCGGTGTATTTCGTCGGCGGCAACATCGTCGTAGATGACCGGGAGCTGTTACTCCAGGAGCTCAACAAGATTAAACCAGCGCGGACGCTTCTTTCTCTGCGGAAGGAGCAGCGCTACCACTCCCGGCTCTATTTCGGGAGCGCCTATATCATCGGAAAACAGATTACGATAAGGCAGGGATAATATGGCTTTCAGAAATTTGATGCTGACCACCAGCGGCATGATACTTTACGCCAAGGCCCAGCAGGGGAAACTGCTTCATCTCTCCCGCGTGGCCGTGGGCGACGGGCTCCTCTCTGGCGGAGATTCTATGGTTAACCGCCCCGGCCTAAAAAGTGAACGGGCATCCTTCTTGATCGACTATGTCCATATCGCCGCCTCCAACTCGGCAGCAGAGATTCTGACTACCATGCGAAACGATGAGCTGGAGGAGGGCTTCTATTTCCGGGAGCTGGGTATTTTCGCCGTGGACCCGGATTCCGGGGAGGAGCAGCTTTACCTGTATGACAATGCCGGGCAGGATGGAGAATACATACCCGCCGCCTCGGAGAACGTCAAGGTTGTGGAACGGCTGAAGATGATTGTCCGGCTGGAGAATACGCCGAACGTTACCTTTACCGCCTCTGGGAATCCGCTGTATCTGACGGTGGATGATATTAACGATAATGTGCAGTCTCCGGGGGCCTTGTGGTCGTCGCTGAAGATCAGTCAGATGATTGAGGGAATACAGGACAGCCTTGATGGGATGCAAACCGGCCTAACAGGAGAACCAGGGCAGTTTGTAGGCTTCGATAAGGACGGCAAGCCTGAGGCGCAGTCGCTCCCGGAATCCGGCGTAGGCCGGTCTATGGCTGGGAAGCAGGTTAGCCCCACCTATGACACGACCGTGGCGGCTGGTGAGGGTGCGGAAATCTTCAACGATTACCGAGAGCGAAAATATGATTCAAACGGAAATTATACTCAGGGAAATATAGCAAGTGGCGCGTTTTCTCACGCTGAAGGAAACAAAACATCCGCTACAGGTGATGGGGCCCATACAGAAGGGCAAAAAACAATAGCGAATGGAAAAGCAGCCCATGCTGAAGGCGATTTTACCAAGGCGATAGGGCACTGCTCTCATACCGAAGGGTATGGCACCATCGCTTCGGGAGACCGTGCCCACGCTGAAGGTGCTAATTGTGAGGCGCAGGGAAGAGATTCGCATTCCGAAGGCGATCATACCATTGCAAGTGGCGTTTGCTCTCATACAGAGGGAATTAGAACTATTGCGAGTAAGCTGGGTTCTCATGCTGAGGGCGGTAGTAGCAAGGCTCAAGGGGATTGTGCCCACGCTGAAGGAACTGGCACCGACGCTTCAGGAGCGGATGCCCACGCCGAAGGAAATTCTACTATTGCGAGCGGTGATCAATCGCATGCCGGAGGAATAAGCACAATAGCTGCTGCAAAAGCGCAAACTGCCATTGGAGAATGGAACATTCAAAGTTCCAGCAGGAATGATAAGCTAATTGTAGGAAAGGGAAGTGCTGCGGCGCGGGCAAATTGCTTCCGCGTCACGCATACAGGTGTTTATGCTTCCGGTAGTCACAATTCCTCTGGTGCAGACTACGCTGAGTTTTTCGAGTGGCAAGATGGAAACCTGGACAAAGAAGATCGTATGGGGCGTTTTGTTACGCTTGACGGGAAATATATTCGCTTGGCAACTTCTAGCGACGACTACATTTTAGGCATCGTCTCCGGCAACCCTTCCGTAGTTGGTGACGTCTATGATGACCAGTGGGCGGGGATGTTTGTTTTAGACGTGTATGGTCGCCCTGTCTATGAGTGGAGGGAGTTCCCCGCTGAAACTATGGGGGTTCCTGACGAAAACGGCAAAATGAAGACCATTGAAATCATGCCCGCCCGTCGGGAATGGGTCCAGAAGCTGAACCCAAATTATGACCCCGCCCAGACCTATATTCCCCGGACAGAGCGCCCGGAGTGGGCCGCTGTGGGTCTCTTGGGTAAGCTGGTAGTTCTGGATGATGGAACTTGCCAGCCCAATGGCTGGGCCACCGTCGGCGAGGGCGGTATTGCCACCGCCAGTAAAGAGCGGACAAAGTTCCGCATCATGGAGCGGCTGGATGAGACTCATGTGCGGGTGATGATTCTCTAAACGCTGAAAACCGAAGGTGAAAGAGTCCTCTCTTTCCGCCTTCGGTTTCCCGCAATTTTATAGAAATATTTCTTAGATTTTTCTCAATTTCGTTGTCCCATTTTCTCAAAAAATCTTGTCGCGCTACACCGAAAAATAGTGAATCCTCCGTATGGTCGTAATCATATAGAGGATTATTCTCTTTATACGATTTAAACTTTCTGGTGGCGAACAGTATTTCAAGATCGTTTACGGACGACCACTCCACGGGGAATAGCCGTTTTAGCAGCGCACGGGGTGTAGCCACCTTGACAGAAAGATCAAACGCAACATTTGAGCGTCTTGTTTCTTGCCGCAAACTTCGCTAATCTCTTAAACTCTAGCACTTTGCCAACAGCTCCATTTTGTCTCGAGGTGGGGACAGAGGCGTGTTGGGGACTGCTTTGTCAGCCTTGGGTGGGCGGCCCTTGCGGGCCCCCGTCCCTCCCGGTTCACCGGGCTCCGCCTTTTCTTCCTTGGGCTTGCGGCCCCGCCTACCCTTGG
>CAIGRU010001611.1_pt1 | contig 12053 bp, 14 predicted proteins | sample 7351341 | NCBI WGS metagenome assembly CAIGRU01
AGGGGTGCCGCCGCCAGCAGCGCACAGATGGCCCCCGCCGTCTCCACCACCGACGCCAGGGCCGACTCCCCCGCGTCCCGGCAAAGGCTCCCGCCGATTTTCACCACCAGGGCAATGCCCACCGTTTTGTACAGGGGGATGAACAGCTCCCGGGACAAGCCGCTCTCCTCCACCAGTTCCCCCAAGAAGTCCATCAGCCGCTCCAGGCTCCCCGCCAGGGAGAGGAGCACCGCCGCCGTGGCCCCCAGGGTCAGGAGGAGCGCCGCCTCCGGACTTCCCCGCCGCACCACCAAAGCCAGCAGCGCCGCCACGACGCACAGCGCCGCCGCCTGCATGGATAGCTCCACGGCTAGAAGTTGAACAGGGTCTTGATGAGCTCAAAGAGGTCGCTGATCTCCTGGACCATCATCATCAAGACCACCACCAGCCCTGCCAGGGTTGTCATCATGGCCTGCTCCTCCCGGCCGGAACGGACCAGAAGCTGGTTTAGCACCGCCACCAGGATGCCGATGGCGGCAATTTTAAAAATCAAATCCACATCCATGCGTCTGTTCCCCTAAATCAATAAAATCACCAGCAGCGCCGAGGCGGAAAACCACAGCGCGGCGGCCCGTTTCTCCTCCTCCGGACGCTTGTGCTCTGCCTCCTCAGCGCTTTTCGCCAGCTCATAGGCGACATGGGAAATCACTTTACAGGCATTCTCTTCGTCGCCTTGCAGGCCCTTTGCCAAGGAAGAAACGACAGACTTGTCCCTCTTAGACAGGGGCAGGTACTCCGCCTGCTCTCGCCAGACCTGGGGAAGCCTCTCCCCTCCGGCGGCAGCCTTAGAAGCGGCCTGAAAAAAAGCGGCGGCAGGCTCCCCGCAGTCTACAGACAGGGAGCTTAGCAACGCGGGCAGGGGCGTCCGAGCCATGCGGACCTCCTCTCCCATCCGGCGGAAGGCCCCCAGGAGGTCCGACAGCGTGTCCCGCTCCCGGCGGCGTTCCGCCCGTTGGACATACCAGGCCAGCGCGCCGCCGGAGACCACGCAGAGGCTTCCCAGCATCCTCAACATGGCAGCTCCTCCAGCTCGTAAGCCCGTCCATTTTCCTTCCGCAGGATGCGGACCGCCAGATGGAAAACCTGGTTTTCCAGCAGCTGCCGGTAAAGGGGTTTTCGCAGAAGCTCTGGCACATTGGCGGCGTGAATGGTGGCCAGCAGCCCCACGCCGCAGCCCGCCGCCATATTCATCGCCGCCAAATCCTCCCGGACGGTGATCTCATCCACGGCGATGATCTGGGGATTCATGGCCCGGAGAACGATGGGGATGCCCAGGGCCTTGGGGCAGGCATCCAGCACGTCCGTCCGGGGCCCTACGTCCATTTGAGGCGTGCCCCGGTGGACCACCGCCACCTCCCCCCGTTCGTCAATGAGGGAAACCCTTTGCGCTGGATAGTCCGGCCCTCCCTGTGAAAGACAGCAGACCAAATCCCGGAGGAGGGTGGTTTTTCCACCTCCCGGCGGGGAGAGAAGCAAGGTACTGACAAAAGTTCCCTCTTGGAACAGCCGGGGCGCAAGGTTGGAGGCCACGCCCCGCCGCTCCCGGGCAATGCGGATTACCGCCGAGGAGAGGTTTTTCAGGTTCGTGTTTATCCCGTCCTTCATCACCGCCGTGCCGCAGAGCCCCACCCGGAAGCCCCCTCGGACAGGCAGGAAACCCTCCCGGATGGTCTCCGACGCGGCGTAGCGGGAAAACTCTGTGGCAATGTCGCACAGGGTTTCCAGCTCCTCCGGCTCCACCTCCGCCTCCAGCGGCAGTTCCCCCGTAGGCAGCAGCACCGACAGAGGCCGCCCCGCCCGGAGGCGCAGCTCCTCCGCCACGGCCTTTTCCTCATCGGAGATGGCCAGGGCCGCCTTTCGCAAACGGCTGGGCAGGATGGCGGCGGCCTGTTCATAACGGGAAACCAGTTCGATTTTCTGCAAGGGAGATTCCCCCTTTCTTTCGTTACTCCACTCTATGAGAGCCTTGGACGCTCTATGACGGGTTTGTCCAAAAAAATTTATGGAAAGTGTACTTGACATTCAATAAAGCCCATGCTATTCTATCAATGGAAAGCACACTTTCCATTGGGTCACAAGGAGATTATGCGTGCGAGGAGGCTTTTGATGAAAAACAGGCTGGAGGCGCTGCGAAAGGCCCGGGGGCTCCGGCAGGAGGAGCTGGCGGAGGCGCTGGAGGTCTCCCGGCAGACCATCGGGTCCCTGGAGAACGGGCGGTATAACCCGTCCATCCTGCTGGCGTTTAAGCTGTCCCGGTATTTCGGCGTGCCCATTGAGGAAATTTTTATTTATGAGGAGGAGCTGCCATGAAAGGGAAAAAGACGCTGTATATTGCGTTTATCGTCATAGGACTGTGTTTTGCCGCGGCGGCGCTGATATTGTGGGAGGCAATTTCCAACAGCTTGGGCGGCGCGCTGATGGGCTCCGGCAGCGGCATGGCGGCCATCGGGCTGACGCAGCTTTTGATGCTGTGCTTGGACACAAAGGACCCGGCCCAGGCCCGGAAAAAAGAGATCGAAGTCAACGACGAGCGGAACGTGGCGATTCGCCGCCGGGCCAAGGCCCTGTCCGGAGACGTGCTGCAATGGGCCGTTATCGCGGCGGCGTGGGTGTCCCTGGGGTTCGACGCACCGCTTTGGGTGACTGTGGTTGCAATTGTGACCTTTGTTTCCAAAAGCGTGCTGGAAGTTTATCTGGTTGCGCGTTATCAGCGGGAGATGTGAGAAAAGCGCCTGTCGTTTGACAGGCGCTTTTGTTTGTCGGATTCACTTTTTCGCTTGCTTCAGAGGAACCACCACATCGCCGAACTGGATAGATTCCACCTTGGAGAGGTCCACAGGAAACTCCCAATAGCCATGTACTTCTTTGATCTCTTGCTCCACCGGGGTGATTGGCCCGGAGCCATATCCCATGACCGTCATGTCATCCGCCATCTGTAGAGTCGGAGCATCCACACCAAATCCAACGCCGTCCTTGGGCCGGACATAGCTGTAACCTGTGGAGGTCACCCGGATGTTTTGAATCGTGAAAATCTTTTTGCTTTCTGTTGGAATGGTCTCACCCTTGACCTCTTTCCACTCCGTATGCGTACCGCTCACGCGGGCGCTTTTTGCAGTCAGGCCCGACTGGTTCGTCACAGGCTTCAGCGTAAAGGGCAGGGTCCACGTTCCCTCTAATTCCTCAAAATGCTTCGACCCTTCTGTTCCCGGCTCCGGCGCTTTCCCAAGCAGCACAATGCCGTCCAACCGCAATTCCATCTCACCGCCTTCCAGGAAATTGACGCCTTTGGGCACCTGCCACATCCAAAGCTGGACCTGCGTCCCGTCCTCCAGGACGCCTACATCTTTTATTAGCATGCCGTGGAGGGTAGGACCGTCAATCACCTCTTTTTCCATAGGCCCGCCTACAAGGTCAGAATCCCGGAAATCCCAACGGTCCACCAGCTTCTCTCCCTGGAACTTGAGCATTAACCACAGGACGTTTTCCCCGGGTGTGACAGAATCCAGGGTCACCGTAATGCCATTGTCCGTAACAGCAGCCCCCACCGGCTGGACCAGGCTCTCAATCACCGCCGCCTGTTCCTGGGGCATCTCCTCCCCTCCGCCGGACTCGGTCCACTGCTTTTCAAACCACTCTTGCAGGGTCTCCGGCACGCCGATGGCCGCCGCCAGGGCCGTCCCGGCCAGAAGGACGGCCAACGCCGCCGCAATGAGGAAGGATACGGATACCTTTTTGACGACCTGGGTCCTCTCCTGCTTTGTCATATTCATGACCTCCTCGTTCAGTCTCTTGGAGGCGCGGACCTCGTCAAACATTTCCCGATACGATGCTTTCAAGGCTCACACCTCCTCTAATAATTGAATTTTCAGCTTCGCCCTGGCCCGGGCCAGCCGGGTCTGGACTGTGGACGCCTTCAGGCCCAGCAGTTCCCCCACCTCGTCCACCTTGTAGCCCTCGTAATAATAGAGGTACAGGGGAACGCGGTACTTGGCGGGGAGCTCCATAACCTCCTGATAGAGCGTCTGCCGGCCTGGGTCGGAGAACACCGGCTCCGGACACTCCGACAGAGGCACCGTGCGCTTGCGCCAGGGGTGGGCGCTCATCCGTTTGCACTCGTTGAGGGCCACCCGGACCAGCCAGTGGCGCAGATGGTCCTCCCCCTGAAAGTCCGTGTCCGTCCTCCAGAGGCGAAGCATGGCGTTTTGGGCCGCGTCCTCCGCGTCGGCGGGGTTTCGGAACCAGTTCAGGGCAATTCGGTAAACCATGTCCAGATATCGCTCTGCGGCGTCCGTAAATTGTCGTTCTGTCAGCATATACAGCTCTCCTTGAAAGGCCTTTCGACAGCAATACCCGGCGAAGGAGAAAAATATCCCATTGGAGAAAAACTTTTTTATTGCACAAAAGCTAACTTTTGTGCAATTATTGGAGCGGTTATGAAAAAAGAGGGCCTTCGCCCTCTTTTCTCTCACTGGATATAAGCCCGGTGGAATATTTTCTTGCCTTTTTTGATAATAACGCCCTCTCCCCGGAAGTCCGCCTGGTCAAAGGCCGCGGCGATGTCCGCCACTTTTTTGTCGTTTACCATCATGCCCCCCTGCTGAATCAGCCGCCGGGCCTCCCCGTTGGAGGGGCATAAGCCGCAGGCTACCAGCAGGGCGATGGCTCCAATTTTCCCGTCCTCGAACTTGGCGGCGGACAGCTCCGTGGAGGGCATGTGCTCCGTGGAACCCGTCCCGGCAAAGAGGCCCCGGGCGGTCTCCTGGGCCTTTTCGGCCTCCGCCTGTCCGTGGACCAGCTTCGTCAGCTCGTAGGCCAGAATTTCCTTGGCCCGGTTCAGCTGGTTGCCCTCCCACTTGTCCATAGCGTCGATCTCCTCCAGGGGCAGGAAGGTCAGCATGCGGATGCACTTCAAAACGTCCGCGTCCCCCACGTTCCGCCAGTACTGGTAGAACTCGAAGGGGGTGGTCTTGTCGGGGTCCAGCCACACCGCGCCCTTGGCGGTCTTGCCCATTTTTTTGCCTTCGGAGTTCATCAGCAGGGTGATGGTCATGGCGTAGGCGTCCTTGCCCAGCTTCCGGCGGATCAGCTCCGTGCCGCCCAGCATATTGCTCCACTGGTCGTCGCCGCCGAACTGCATATTGCAGCCCAGGGTCTGGAACATGTGGTAAAAGTCATAGGACTGCATGATCATATAGTTGAACTCCAGGAAGCTGAGGCCCTTCTCCATCCGCTGCTTGTAGCACTCCGCCCGGAGCATGTTGTTCACGGAGAAGCAAGCCCCCACTTCCCGCAGAAGCTCGATATAGTTCAGCTTCATCAACCACTCGGCATTGTTCACCATGATGGCCTTGTCCGGTCCGAACTCGATGAACCGCTCCATCTGCTTTTTGAAGCAGTCGCAGTTGTGCTGAATAGTCTCCGTGGTCATCATCTGCCGCATGTCCGTCCGGCCGGAGGGGTCCCCCACCATGCCGGTGCCACCGCCGATCAGGGCAATGGGCCGGTTTCCTGCCATCTGGAGGCGCTTCATCAAGCAAAGCGCCATGAAGTGGCCCACGTGGAGGCTGTCCGCCGTGGGGTCAAAGCCGATGTAAAACACCGCCTTGCCGGTGTTCACCAGCTCCCGGATCTCCGCCTCGTCGGTGACCTGGGCGATGAGCCCACGGGCCTTGAGTTCCTCGTAAATCTGCATATTGTATCTTCTCCTTTGTTGTATTTTCGGAACGAAAAACGCCCCCGTCCCGGTGGGGACAGAGGGCGAAAGCATTCGCGGTACCACCTCTGGTTCGCCGTCTTCTCGCGAACACGGCCTTATGGAGTGCCGACACACTCCCGCGCGGTAACGGGCGCACCCGGTGCGCGCCTACTGGGAGTTCCCTCCGTTCGGGCGCCAGCTCCAAGGGGTATTCGCCGTCCGCCTCCCTCCCCCTTCCACCAACCGGGAGCTCTCTTTGCAAAGGACATGACGGGTACTGGGCCTTTTCATCGCTGTGAGTGGTATTGTAGCAGACGGATCGGGGATTGTCAATACAAACCGGCGCGGCCTGCCCGGCAGCGTAATGTATCAATACGGGAAATCGAGTGGGAAACTAAGCGCGGGCGCTTCCCCGGCAGAGCCCGCCCTTGTGATTTTTGAAAATACGTGCTATGATGGGTACATCAAAACAAGGAGGCCCGCCATGAAAAAGGGAATACTTGCCGCGCTGCTCTGCCTGATCCTCCTCTCCGGCTGCGGAGGGAAGCCGGAACCGATTCCTTTGGAGGAACTTCCCCAGGACTACAGCCTGGAACAGGCCAAGGCGGATGGCTGTCTCGTCACAGAGGACGGGACCATTACCAGCGGGCAGAAGAGCTGGGAGGATTTTTTAGAAGCCGTTGACGCCGGAAAAGCCGCTTCGGTGCGGCTATGCGGTTACTTCACACTGGATTCTCTGGGCGTTTCCTCCTGGTATGACCCGGAGTATACTGCGTCCATCAAGAATGACTATCCCAAGATGTCTTTTGAGGACCTGTCCTATGACGGGGAGGGCTTTACCTCTGTTTTCTATCAGGAAGGCGAGCGGTGTGAATGGAATTATTCCCTCCTCCGAAGGTTTGAGGAGGAGGCCCAATCCGATCTGCTCCCCTATGATTCCTGCATCTCCTATATACTGACGGATGACGCCAAGGCTACTTACGATCAGCTTCTCGGCAGTCTTACCAGCTCCCGGCTGGAGGACCACATTCCGTTCCACATTGTATACCGTGAGGAAATCACCCTGGAAGCCTAAACCGCCCTGCCCATGAGAGGAGAAGTGGATGGAATATATCCCCGCCAAGTCCATCGTGAACCGGACCAAGGACCCCAGCTGGTTCGGCACGGAGTACAATATGAACATCTACCGGGGCTGCTGCCACGGCTGCATCTACTGCGACAGCCGGAGCGACTGCTACCACAACGAGAACTTTGACCGGGTCAAGGCCAAGGCGGACGCCCTGCGGATCATCCGGGACGACTTGGAGAGCAAGGTCAAGGTGGGCGTAGTGGGCACCGGCTCCATGAGCGACCCCTACAATCCCTTCGAGGAGGAGCTCCAGCTCACCCGCCGGGCCCTGACGCTGTTGGAGGCCTATGGCTTCGGCGTGGCCATCGCCACGAAAAGCGACCTCATCGTCCGGGACATCGATGTGCTGACTTCCATTCACCGGACCATGCCCGCTATCTGCAAAATCACCCTCACCACCTGCGACGACGCCTTGGCCGCCAAGGTCGAGCCCCATGCCCCTTCCCCCTCCCGCCGTCTGGCGGCGGTGGAGCGGCTCAGCGCGGCGGGGCTGTTTACCGGCATTTTGATGATGCCCATTCTCCCCTTTTTGGAGGACCGCCCGGAGAACATCCGGGAAATCGTGAACCGGGCGGCGGACGCGGGAGCCCGGTTTGTCTACCCCGCCCTGGGCATGACCTGCCGGGCGGGACAGCGGGAGTATTTTTACCGGAAATTAGAGGAGCATTTCCCCGGCCAGGGCCTGGCGGAAAAATACCGGCGGCGGTATGGCCCCCGGTACGAATGTGCCAGCCCAAAAGCCCGGGCGCTGTGGGAGGTCTTTCAGGAGGCCTGTAACCGCCGGGGGATGCTGTACTCCATGGGCCGCATTGTCACCGCCTCCCGGCGGGGGCACGAGACGGATCAGCTCAGCTTATTTTAGGACTTGGTTAGAAGGCGGCGGGATGCCGGTTTTCAGCCAGGTCCTAAAAAAATAGCCTGACTGTGCAGCATTTTTCCCCTCTGGACAGTATTCCTGATAGAGCGCTCACCATCCGCCAAATAGGAAGAAGGTGCAAAATGGACACGGAATCCGCCGTGGAGCGGTACGGGACCATGGTCTACCGCCTGGCTTACGCCCAGCTCCGCAGCCGCCAGGACGCCGACGACGTCTTTCAGGAGGTTTTTCTCCGCTACCACCGGGCCGCCCCGCCCTTTGAAAGCGAGGAGCACCGCAAGGCCTGGCTCCTGCGGGTGACGGCCAACCGCGCGAACAGCCTTGCCGCCTCTCCCTGGCGGAAACGCAGCGTCCCGCTGGAGGACGTCTATTCGTACAGCCAGCCCGAGGAGTCCGGACTGGACGCCGCCCTGGCCCAGCTGCCGCCCAAGTACCGGGCCGTCATCCATCTTTACTACTACGAGGGCTATAACACGGAGGAAACCGCCCGTATTCTGGGGCGCAAGCCCTCCACCGTCCGTGCCCAGCTGACGCGGGCCCGGCAGGCCCTGGCCCGCCTTTTGAAGGAGGATTTATGAATTTCCAAGAGACCTACGCGCGCATCAACGCGCCGATTGCCCCCTCCCCCCGCTTAATCGAAAAAACCCTGGCAAAAGCCCGGCGTCCCTCGTTTCCCCTCCGCCGCCTGATTGGCATTGCCGCCGCGGTGGCGATGCTCCTGGCCACCCCGGCTTTGGCGGCGCAGACCGAAGCGGGCTACCACCTGCTCTACGCTCTCTCCCCTGCCTATGCCCAGTTTTTCCAGCCTGTGCAGAGGTCCTGCACGGATAACGGCGTGACAGTGGAGGTGGTTTCCATCCGTGTGGAGGGCGATACCGCGCAGGCGTACATCGCCCTTCAGGGGGACACGGTGGACGCGAACTGCGACCTCTTTGACAGCGCCAGCTTTCACTTCCCCTTTGACCAGACCGGCCACTGCGAGCGGGCCGGCTTTGACCCTGCCACCAATTCCGCGCTCTTCCTGGTGACCACCCAGACCATGGACGGCTCCGCCATCCCCCAGGGACGAAAGATGACCTTCTCCCTGGGCTGCTTCCTCTCCGGCAAACAGGCGCTGGAGGGCGCGGCGGTTCCTCTGGCGTTGGCGGACCACGCCGCGGAGGCAGAGACCGTGGAGGGGTTCTTCCGCACCGGCGGCGGCGGAAACCTGGAGCTGGTGGACACGATCTCCATGCTCCGGCCCGGCGAGGCCCTGGCGGAACCGGCCCCCGGCCTTCCCGTCACCGCCGCCGGATACGCGGACGGCCTGTTCCATGTTCAGCTCTGCCAGGGCAACGCCGTAGAACTGGACAACCACGGACGGCTATGGCTGGAAAATGAGAAGGGGACGCGGTTGGAGAACCTCGCTTCCGCTTCTTTTACCGATTTGACAGAGGAGGGCGCGGGGCTGGACTACCAGGAATTTGCCTTTGACGTCGACCCGGAGAACTTAGGAAACTATACCCTCCATGGTGACTTTTACACCGCCTCCGCCCGGATTGACGGAAACTGGCGCATTACCTTCCCCCTGGAAAACGCCGCGTAAAGCGCCTACAGTCTATAACGAACATAAATCGCCCCAGGCCATGCGTTCTGCATCGCCCGGGGCGGTTTCGATCTTGGTTTTTTCAGTCCAGGGGCTTCATGGTGGGGAATAGAATCACGTCCCGGATGGTGTCCGCCCCGGTCAGCAGCATAACGCAGCGGTCGATACCAATGCCCAGCCCGCCAGTAGGAGGCATGCCGTATTCCAGAGCCGTGAGGAAATCCTCATCCATCATACCAGCCTCATCGTCTCCCTTGTCCCGCATCTCAACCTGTTTCTGGAAGCGCTGGCGCTGGTCAATGGGATCGTTGAGCTCAGAGAAGGCATTGCCCATTTCACTGTGGCAGATAAACAGCTCAAACCGCTCGGTGAGCCGGGGGTCCTTGGGAGACCGCTTTGCCAGCGGCGAGACATCCACAGGGTGCATCGTGATAAAAGTAGGCTGAATTAGCTTTTCTTCCACCTTCTGATCAAAGCACTCATACAAGGCATTGCCCCAGGTCTTGTCCGCTGTTTCCGGCAGATCTACGCCGATGGATTTGGCGGCGGCGACCGCCTCCTCATCCGAGCCGATTGTCATAAAGTCGATGCCGCAATACTGCTTCACCGCCTCGTGCATGGGCATACGAGGCCAGCCGGGAGTCAAATCAATATCCTCACCCTGCCACTGTACCTGATAAGTCCCCAGCAGCTTCTGGGCGGCGGATGACAGCAGGTCCTCAAAAAGGTCCATCATATCATTAAAATCTGCGTAGGCCTGATACAGCTCAATGGTGGTGAACTCTGGATTATGCTTAGGGTCCATGCCCTCGTTGCGAAAAATGCGGCCAATCTCATATACCCGGTCCATACCGCCCACGATCAGCCGCTTTAAGGGCAGCTCGGTGGCAATGCGCATATACATGTCGATGTCCAGGGTGTTGTGATGGGTTATAAAAGGCCGGGCGGTAGCGCCGCCAGAAATGGTGTTCAGCACAGGCGTTTCGACCTCGATATATCCCCGACCGTCCATAAAGTCCCGCACATGCTTGATAAACTTCGACCGGACCAGGAAGTTGCTCTTCACGTCCGGGTTCACCATCAGGTCCACGTAGCGCTGGCGGTAGCGGAGCTCCTTGTCCTGGAGGCCGTGGAACTTCTCTGGCAGGGGCAGCAGGGACTTGGAAAGCAGGGTGATGTTCTTTGCCCGGACGCTCATCTCTCCCCGCTGGGTACGGAAAACCTCGCCATCCACACCCACAATGTCTCCAATATCAAATTTCTTGAACTTCTTGTAAACCGCCTCGTCCATCTCGTCCTGGCGGGCGTACAGCTGGATGCGGCCGTCCTTGTCCTGCAAATCGCAGAAGCTGACCTTGCCCATGCCCCGCTTGCTCATGAGGCGGCCCGCCACCTTGACGGGCTTGCCCTCCATGGCGTCGAAATTCTCCTTAATCTGCCGGGATGTTGCGTCCCAGTCAAAACGGGTCAACTGAAAGGGGTCCTCTCCGGCGGCCTGGAGCTCCGCCAACTTCTCCCGGCGGACCCTGGTCTGCTCGCCCAGGTCCAGCTCGGGCTTCTTCATTTGTTCAGCCATGCTCTCTCTCCTTATATGACGGCGGCTTACCGCTCGATTTTCAACACCTTATAGGAGATGTTTCCCCGGGGAGCCTCCACCACGGCGGTCTCCCCTTCCTTCTTGCCGATGAGGGCCTTGCCAAAGGGGGATTCCTCCGAAATAATGCCGTGCATGGGGTCGGACTCCTGGGAGCCCACAATGGTATAGGGCGTAGGCAGAGCCTTTCCGTCAGGGCCCACCACCGTTACCTTGCAGCCGATGGCCACTACGTCTGTATTGCTGCTCTCGTCCACAATGACGGCGTGCTGGAGGATTTCCTCCACCTCGGCAATGTGGGAGTAGAGCTTGCCCTGTTCATTTTTCGCCTCGTCGTACTCGCTGTTTTCGCTGAGGTCACCAAAGCCCCGGGCCACCTTGATCTGCTCCGCCACCTCGTCGGAGCGGGTGGTCTTGAGGTAATTCAGCTCCTCCTGCAGCTCGTCGTAGCGGGCCTGACTCATCTTGTATTCTTTTGCCATGTCGGACAGTTCCTTTCTTACGATGCTTCATCCTGGAGAATATTTCCCCGGGGCGCAATTTTACAAGATGATATTATATAGAAGGTATGAGGGAATGTCAAGTCTCTCCCTCCGGGGACCAGTTTCCCGCCCCCAGGGCAATCTGCTCCCGCTTCAAGGTCCCCGCCTCCCGAAGAATCGCCAGCAGCTGCCCCCGATCCGCCCCCTCGGGCAGGGCCTCCTCCAAGCTGGGCGGCAGGGACAGGGGCGGCAGAGTCTGTTTTTCGTCGTAAAGCCGCAGGGCAACAGGGTTTTTCAAAGACAAATCCGTCCTCGGGTCAAAGAGGACCAGGGCCTCCGCCCCCTCCAGCTGGTCCTTGGAGGGCCCCAGCAGCAGTGACACGCCGTACTCCCGCCGGAGCTGACGGCACAGCTCCTCCCCGCCGTAGGGCAGGTCCAGCAGCACATAGCGGTGCCGGAGGCACAGCTCCGTCACGGTCCGCACCGCCTCCCCCGTCAGCGCCCCTGCCGATACCGCCACCCGAGCGCCCGCTACCGGCTGTCCCTTTGCCGCCAGGCCCGCCCGGACCCAGTCCGCTGCCAGACATCGTCGGAGAGATAGGGTGCTTGCGGACCGCAGACCGCACCTCTCCAGCTGCTCCCGGAAGGGGAA
>CAIGRU010001638.1_pt1 | contig 11964 bp, 8 predicted proteins | sample 7351341 | NCBI WGS metagenome assembly CAIGRU01
GATGGCGTTGCAGACGGGCTTTCCGGTGGCGGCGTCCCAGACCAGGGTGGTTTCCCGCTGGTTGGTGATGCCGATGGCGGCGATTTCATCGGGCCGGGCGTCGGCCTTCTGCATGGCTTCCATGGTGACGCCCATTTGGGTGGACCAGATGTCCATGGGGTCGTGCTCCACCCAGCCGGGGTGGGGATAAATCTGGGGAAATTCCTTTTGCACCACGGCCCGGACCGTCCCCTGCCGGTCAAAGAGGATGCACCGAGAGCTGGTGGTGCCCTGGTCCATGGCAATCACATAGTTTTTCACGTCCGCTCCTCCTAATGCCGCAGAGGTTACAGCGTCCCCTTGAAGAAATCGATGATGCCCTGCTCCACTTGGTCCTTGAGGTCATTGTAGTTGTGGATTTCATGGCGATAGCCGTCATAGAGCTTGGTGGTCACCTTGTGGCCGGATTCCTCCAGCCAGGCGGAGACCTGCTTCACCCCTGCGCCGTATTGACCCACCGGGTCCTCGCCGCCGGCGATGTTGTAAATGGGCAGACCCTGGGGGACCTTCTCCGCCCAGGCGGGGCCGGTGATGCAGTCGATCATCTGGCAGAAATAGAGGAAGGAGCGGTTGTTGGTGGGCCGGGAGAAGGCGTCCAGGGGGTCCATGGCGTGGTCCGCCTGAACATAGGGGTCGGAGCAAATCCACTCGTTGCCGAAGCGAATTTCCTCCGTGCACCGCTCGCACATCCAGCCAAGCAGAGCCCCGGCGGCGCCTGGGTCGGAGGCGTCCCCCTGCCCGGCGTCCACGGCGGCTTGCAGCATGGCCATGCCCTGCTCCAGGCCGGGGAATACGCCACTGGTGCCGCAGAGGGTGACGGCGGTGAGCTCTCCGCCGTAGGCCGTGATATAGTCCCGGGCGATGAAGGAGCCCATGCTGTGGCCGAAGAGGAAATAGGGGAGACCGGGGTACTTCTCTTTGACCAGCTTCGTCAGGGTGTGCTCGTCCTCCATCATGGTGTGGGGGCCCTTGTCGCCCCAGTCCCCCCAGGAGTTGTTGACCACGGCGGTCCTGCCGTGGCCCACATGGTCGTCCGCCGCCACGATGAAACCGGCGTCCAGGAATTTGGAAATCATGTGAAGATACCGCCGGGAGTGCTCTCCAAAGCCGTGAACCAGCTGGACAATGCCCACGGGCTTGGCGGCAGGGACGTAGATCCACCCCTGAACCTGATCCCGCTGGTTGAAGGACTGGAAGCTGATCTCGTGTAACATCGCTGCTCCTCCTGTTCCGGGCGCGGGAAGCGCCCTGTCATTTGAATAGCCGGAAAATACCGGAAAATAAAGGAATTGAGAAAAGTATACCGTGCTCCGCCGCCCCTGTCAACCCAAAGCGGCGGCAGACCTGCCCGGAAGATTTTTCCCGATTTTCCCGAAAAGGACTTGCCATTTGAGAGGAAATCCGCTATGCTGTTTATAAAGTCTTTATAAAACAAATAAGGAATGAGGAGCCATGACCACATCTCCCGCTAACAACATGGATGTCAAGCGGCGCAACCGGGTGAACACCCTGCGCTGTATCCTGAAAAGCGACCGGGTTTCCCAGATGGAGCTGACCCAGAGGCTGGCCTTGAGCTGGCCCACAATTTTGCAGAACGTGAAGGAGCTGACGGACCTGGGACTGGTCCGGGAGGACGGCATGTATGCCTCCACCGGCGGCCGGAAGGCCAAGGCCTACGCCCCTGTGCGAGACGCCCGGGTGGCGGTGGGTGTGGACCTGACGGCGGACCATGTGAGCGTGGCGCTGGTGGACCTGGGGGGAACCCTGCTGCGTCAGGCCACGGGGGCGCTGCGTTTTTCCATGGAGGACATATACTTTCAGTACCTAGGGGGCCTGCTCCAGCGGTTTGTGGAGGCCAGCGGCGCGGCGGACCGGATTTTGGGAGTGGGCGTCGCCCTCCCCGGCATCGTGGATGAGGAGCGGGAACTCCTGCGGGACTCCCACGCCCTGGGGCTGCGAAACGTGCCGCTTAGCCGCTTCACCCAGCGGATTCCCTGGCCCTGCCACTGTCTCAATACCGCCCACGCCGCCGGTTTGTCGGAGCTTCGGGACACGGAGGGGGACATGGTTTACCTCTCCCTGGACGATACCGTGGGCGGAGCCATCCTTCGAGACGGGGCGCTTTACCGGGGAGACCGCCTTCGGGCCGGGGAGTTTGGCCACACAACCCTGATTCCCGGTGGCCGCCCCTGCTGGTGCGGGAAGGCGGGCTGTCTGGACGCCTATTGCTCCGCCAAAGTCCTGGCGGAGCACGCCGGAGGCAGCCTCTCCGCCTTTTTCGAGGAGCTCCGCTCCGGGGATTCCGAGAAGCGGGGGCTCTGGCGGGAGTATCTGGAGTGCCTGGCGGCGGCGGTGAACAACCTTCACGTCAGCTTTGACTGCGACATGGTGGTGGGAGGCCGCGTGGGGGCCTGCCTGGAGGAATTCGGGGAGCTGCTGCGGGCGCTGCTGGCGGAGCGGAACCCCTTTGAGCCGGATTCCTCTTATTTAAAATCCAGCCGCTGTTCCCAGGAGGCCGCTGCCATGGGCGCAGCGCTGACCCAGGTGGAGGCGTTTCTCCAGGGGCTTTGAGTACATGGGCAAAACGTGAGCGCCGTCCCATCGGGACGGCGCTCTTGCCTTAGTTTTCGTGGGTCCGCTCCGGGCCAAAGACGGTATGGCAGGTTTCCAGGGCCTTGCTTAGCTTTTGCTGGAGGGCTTCCCCGGTCTCACCGGAATGCAAGGCCGCGTGAATATCCACTAGCTCGAAGCGGGGGGAGGCCCCCGCCGCCCGGCGGAGCATGTACAGGGGGACGTAGGCGTAATCTGTAACCTGGGTTTCTCCGGTCTCGTTGTCCCGGGTGAGGGTCAGGGTCAATACTGCCGTTGTGTCTGTATTGGGCTTGGTCTGGGAGGAGATGAAGTTCCCCAGAGAGTAGCACACGAAGCCCTGCCGCCCGTCGGCGAGAGCCCGGAGCTCCATGGGCTGGGGTACATGGGAGTGGCCCCCCAGGATGATGTTTGCCCCGTGTTCAAAGAGGAAATCCGCCAGCTCCTCCTGATAGCGGTTTTGCGTCAGCTTGTATTCCAGGCCCCAGTGGACCATCACCGCGATGAGGTCCGTCTCCATAGCCCGCGCCGCCTCCAGGTCTGCGGATAGACGGTCCCAGTCCGGCTGGGAGAGGGTGGTCAGGTAGTCGGTGTGAAAGACATTGAGGGCATAGGGGTGCTTTTTGGGCATCGGGATGCCGTTGGTGCCGTAAGTATAGCCCAGGAAGGCCACCGAAATTCCCCCCACGTCAGCCACGGCGATGTTGTGGTCCTGCTCCTCCTGGGTGCGGCTGGAGCCCACATGGGCCAGCCCCGCCTCGTCCAGCACGTCCAGCGTCCGGCTGAGGCCGGAGAAGCCCCGGTCCAGGCTGTGGTTGTTGGCGGTGAGGCACAGGTCGAAGCCCAGGGCCTTGAGGTCGTAGGCCAGATCATCGGGGGAGTTGAAGGCGGGATAGCCGGAGTAGGGGGGACCGCCGGAGAGGGTGGTCTCCAGGTTGACCACAGCGTAGTCCGCTGCCTCCACATAGGGCTTGGCGGCGGCCATGATCCGGGCGTAGTCATACCGCTCCCCGTTCCAGGCGTCGTTGGTAATGGGCATATGGCTCATAGCGTCGCCACAGACCGCCAGGGTAGCTATAGTGGGCTCCGGTGGCGGGGGCTCCTCCGGGACGGGGGGCTCTTCAAATGCCGTGGGAAGGAGGAGCGGAGATTCCTCCAAAGCAGAGGAGAGGCCGGGAACTGCCGCTTCGGCAGAAAGGCTGCCGCAGGCGCTCAAAAGCAGCGCCAGGCAGAGCAGGAGGGCAGGGAGGTGCCGTTTCATGGGGAGACCTCCTTTCCAGGGAAGCGGAGCCTGCGAAAACTCCGATTTTCCGGGGTTTTTAGCCTGATTATAGCGGTTTTCCCGGGCCCTGTCAACGAGGGGGCCGCCCCGGCGCGCCCCCTGTCCCGCCGGGCCCTCCGCCACCCGCTTTTTTGAGGGAGTGAAAATCCGAGGAAAGCATTGACAAAAGGGCTTCCAGGCCCCTATAATGAAACCATGCAAATTGGGAGCCGGCGAAGTCTGGACAGAAAAATAGGGGTGGAGAGATGAACAGTATCCGAAAAAAGATTACGGTATGTCTGATGGCGACAGTCCTAATTGCGCTGTTCGTGGTGGGAGGCGCCAGCATCGGACTGAATTACCGCAGCACTCTTGCCACAGTGGAGCAGATGATGAGCGAGACCGCCGTCCTGGCCTCCGAGCGCATTGAAGAGGAACTGATTGCCTATAAGAATGTGGCCATGGACACGGGGCGCATTTCCCAGCTGGCCGATTTCGTCACCTCGGTGGAGGAGAAGAAGGCCATCGTGGACGAGCGGGTCAGCCTCCATGGCTTCCAGCGGGGCAATCTCATCGGCATGGACGGCATCAGCCTTTTTGACGGGAAGGACTATTCCGACCGGGAGTATGTCCAGCAGGCAATGAAGGGGAACGTCTACGTCTCCCAGCCCCTGGTCAGCAAGATCACCGGAGAGCTGTCCATTATGGTGGCCGCGCCGGTCTATTCCAACCGCGGGAGCATTGCGGGCGTGGTGTACTTCGTCCCGCCGGAGACCTTCCTGAACGACATTGTATCCTCGATCCAGGTCAGCGAAAACAGCCGGTCCTATATGATCAACAAGGACGGAGACACCATCGCTGATGTTACCCTGGAAACCATCACGACCCAGAATGTTGAGCGGGAGGCCCAAAGCGATTCCTCCTTGAAGCAGCTGGCGGCTATTCACGCGGAGATGCGCCAGGGGAAGGTGGGCTTCGGCAGCTTCCATGATTCCGACGGTCCCCGCTTCGCGGCTTACGCCCCGGTGGGCGGCACCGACGGCTGGAGCGTGGCGGTCACCGCTATGAAAAAGGACTATCTGGCGGATACATATTTCGGCATGGCCATCAATGTGCTGGTGATTATCGCCTCCATTTTGGCCTCCATCGTGGTGGCCTTGAAGCTGTCTAGCAACATCAGCGATCCCATGCGGGCCTGCGCCGCGCGGATGAAGCTGCTGGTGGAGGGCGATCTGTCGGCTCCGGTTCCCAAGACGAAGGGACAGGACGAGACAGCGGAACTAACCCGCTCCACAGCAGAGATGGTAACGGGCCTGAATACCATCATCAACGATATCAGCTATCTTCTCACGGAAATGGCAAACCAGAATCTGGATATCCGCTCCGCCCACCGGGATGCCTATGTGGGGGACTTCCAGAACATTCTCCAGTCTATGCGGACGCTGAAGCAGGAGCTCAGCGGCACCATGCGGCAGATCAACGCCTCTGCCGGGCAGGTTTCCTCTGCCAGCAATCAGGTATCCATGGGCGCCCAGACCTTGAGCCAGGGCTCCATGACCCAGGCCAGCTCTGTGGAGGAATTGGCCGCCACCATCACGGATATTTCCGACAGCGCCAAGAAAACCTCCGCCGCTGCCGAGGAGGCGGGGCACTTCGTGAATGAGGCCGGCGGGCATCTGGGGGTCAGCGTGGAGCACGTCAAGGAGCTGAACGCCGCCATGGAGAAGATTTCCAGCTCCTCCGAGGAGATTTCCAAGATCATCGCAACCATTGAAAACATCGCCTTCCAGACCAACATCCTGGCGCTGAACGCCGCCGTGGAGGCCGCCCGGGCGGGCTCCGCCGGAAAGGGCTTCGCCGTTGTGGCCGACGAGGTGCGGAATCTGGCCACCCGGTCTGACCAGGCCGCCAAGGCCACCAAGGAGTTGATCGAGGGCTCCATCGTCGCCGTCGCCGAGGGCAGTCAGGCGGTGGGGAAGGTCACCGAATCTCTGGAGCAGACCAGCGTCTCCGCCGGCCACGTGACCACCCAGATGAACATTGTGGTCTCGGCTGTGGAGAACCAGACCGCTGCCATCACCCAGGTTACGGAGGGCATTGACCAAATTTCCTCCGTGGTCCAGACCAACAGCGCCACGGCCCAGGAAAGCGCCGCCGCCAGCGAGGAGCTGTCCGCCGAGGCGGCCAGCCTGAAACAGCTGGTGGACCAGTTTACCCTTGCCAAGGATTAAGCGGTCCCAGACGGCAGAACCGATCAAAAAAGGTCCTTGCGGATGCTCCGCAGGGACCTTTTTTGTGGAGCCTCCCTGAAAATATGTCAAATAAAGAAAATGAGGTTGACAAAATCAGGATTTTTGTTACAATAGATAGCGTTCAAAAGGCGTACGCCTTTTTTTCATGGTTTGATGTCAAACCATGAAGATGGATTGTATACGCCTGAAAGACACAAAAATTTTTGGAGGTTTGCAATGAAGAAGTTTTTCAGCATGCTGCTGGCGCTCGTGATGCTTTTGGCTCTCGCGGGCTGCGGCGGCGACAAGACCCCTGCGCAGGATCAGGGCGGCTCCTCTGACGCCGGCCAGACCCAGCAGGACGGAGACGCCCCCGAGGCGGGAGATTCCGGTTCCGCCACCCTGGAGGACGGTATCGGCGACTACCACATCGGCATCGTTACCGGCTCTGTCTCCCAGTCCGAGGATGACCGCCGCGGCGCCGAGGCCTTCCAGGCCAAGTACGGCGAGGATAAGGTCACCCTGGCCATCTATCCCGACAACTTCACTGAGGAGCTGGAGACGACCATCCAGACCATCGTCAACCTGTCCGATGATCCCCAGATGAAGGCCGTCATTGTCAACCAGTCTGTTCCCGGCACCACCGAGGCGTTCCGCCAGATCAAGGAGCGCCGCCCCGACATCCTCTGCATCGCTGGCGAGGCTCACGAGGACCTGCCCGAGATCGGCTCCGCTGCCGACCTGGTGTGCAACAACGACTTCGTCTCCCGCGGCTACCTGATTATCCGCACCGCTCATGAGCTGGGCGCGGACACCTTCGTCCACATCTCCTTCCCCCGCCACATGGCTTATGAGACCATGAGCCGTCGTGTGGCCGTCATGGAGGAGGCCTGCAAGGAGTTCGGCATGGAGTTCGTTTTGGAGACCGCTCCCGACCCGACCTCTGACGTGGGTATCCCCGGCGCTCAGGCTTATATTCTGGAGAACGTCCCCGCTTGGGTCCAGAAGTATGGTGAAAACGCCGCCTACTTCTGCACCAACGACGCGCATACCGAGCCCCTGCTCAAGCAGCTGGTGGAATACGGCGGCTACTTCATCGAGGCCGACCTGCCCTCTCCTCTGATGGGTTATCCCGGCGCTCTGGGCCTGGACCTCACCGAGGAGGCTGGCGACTTTGAGAAGATTCTGGCCAAGGTGGAGTCCGCCCTGGTGGAGAAGGGCGCTGCCAACAAGTTCGGCACCTGGGCCTACTCTTATGGCTACACCCTGTCTGCGGGCCTGGCCGAGCACGCCAAAAACGTCATCAACGGAGTCAGCGAAATCACCGATATGGACGCAGTGGCCGCGGCCCTGAACGTCTACTCTCCCAAGGCCCAGTGGAATGGCGCGGGATACACCAACGCCACCACCGGAGTCAAGAGCGACAATGTGTTCCTCATCTATCAGGACACTTATATCATGGGCGACCCCGGCCGCTTCATGGGCAACGCCGACGTGGAGATTCCCGAGAAGTACTTCACCGTCAGCTGATCCAAGTTTAAAATTGTCTGCCGCACGGGGAGGAGGACCTGTCCTCCTCCCCGCGCTGGCTTTGACCCCACGGCAGGCGGCAAAGGTCCCCGCCTGAGCGCCCGGCCTTTCGGGCAGGGCGCACTGAACAAATGAGATAGGGTGGATGTATGACAAACAACGTGAACCCCCTTCTGCAAATGCAGAATATCAAAAAGGACTTCTTCGGCAACCAGGTTTTGACCGATATCAATTTTACTTTGGGTGAGGGCGAAGTCTTGGGCCTGTGCGGCGAGAACGGCGCGGGCAAGAGCACCTTAATGAAAATCCTATTCGGCATGGACGTCATCCGGGAGACCGGCGGCTACAGCGGCGATATCCTGATTGACGGCAAAAAAGTGGAATTCAACACTCCCTTCGACGCGCTAGAGGCGGGCATTGGCATGGTGCATCAGGAGTTCTCCCTGGTCCCCGGCTTCACCGCCACGGAAAATATCCTCCTGAATCGGGAGCCCTGCAAAAAGAATATTGTTTCAGAGGTGTTCGGCGACCGCCTGAACACGCTGGATTATAAGGAGATGGACCGGCGCTCCGCCGCCGCCATTGAGAAAATGGGCGTCGCCATTGACGCCAAAATGGTGATCAGCGACATGCCCGTGGGCCACAAGCAGTTCACGGAAATCGCCCGGGAGCTGAGCAAGGACCAGCTGAAGCTCCTTATTTTGGACGAGCCCACCGCCGTGCTGACGGAGAAGGAGGCGGAGGCCCTGCTGGAGTCCATCCGGGGCATGGCCGCCCGGGGCATTTCCGTCATCTTCATCACCCATCGCCTCCATGAGATTCTGGCGGTGTGCGATAAAGTGGTGGTCATGCGGGACGGCTATGTGGTTCGGGATGTTCCCACCCGGGAGACAAGCGTAGAGGACATCACCAAATGGATGGTGGGCCGGGACGTGCAGAGCGCCGCCGTGGGCGAGGCCCGGACCAACGACGGAGGCCGGACCATTTTGTCGATCAAGAATCTTTGGGTGGACATGCCCGGCGAGACGGTGCGGGATGTCAGCCTGGATATCCGGGAGGGCGAAATCTTAGGCATCGGTGGTCTGGCGGGCCAGGGCAAGCTGGGTATTCCCAACGGCGTCATGGGCCTTTACGAGGCTGGTGGCAAGGTGGAGTTCAACGGCCAGGAGATTCCCCTGAATAACCCCCGGAAGTGCCTGGATTCCTCCCTGGCCTTCGTGTCCGAGGACCGGCGGGAGGTGGGTCTCCTGCTGGACGAGAGCCTGGAGTGGAACGTGGCGTTCCCCGCCATGCAGATTCAGGAGAAATTCCTGAAAAAGCTGTTGGGCGGCTTTATCAAGTGGCGGGACGAGAAGGGCATCCATAAGGTGACCCAGAAATATATCGACGAGCTGCAAATCAAGTGCACCAGCTCCAAGCAGAAGGCCAAAGAGCTCTCCGGCGGCAACCAGCAGAAGGTGTGCCTGGCCAAGGCCTTTGCCCTGGAGCCCAAGTTCCTCTTTGTATCGGAGCCCACCCGGGGCATCGACGTGGGCGCCAAGGCCCTGGTGCTGGAGGCGCTGAAGGAGTTCAACCGGGACAGCGGCGTTACCGTCGTCATGATCTCCTCCGAGCTGGAGGAGCTGCGGCAGACCTGTGACCGCATTGCCATCATCTCCGGCGGACGGGTGGCGGGCATCCTGCCTGCGGCAGCGTCCTCTGAGGAGTTCGGCCTGCTGATGGTCAGCCAGGTCGTATAAGGAGGGAAACGATATGTCAACGGCAATTGTCTTACCGGAAGTGCTGAAAAAAATGGGCTTTCCCCGGTTGATTATCTCCGGGTTTTTGCTGGTCCTCTTTATCCTGACCCCCTTCGTCGGGGTCGACCTGCCCACTCAGATCACCAACATCATCAACCGCTTTAGCTGGAACGCGGTGCTGGTCCTGGCCATGGTGCCCATGATCCATGCGGGCTGCGGTCTGAACTTCGGCTTGCCTCTGGCAATTATCTGCGGCCTGTTGGGCGGCACGCTGTCCATCCAGCTGGGTTTTACCGGCCCCATGAGCTTTGTGATGGCGGTGCTGATTGCCACGCCCTTCGCGGTGATCCTGGGCGGGGGCTACGGACTGCTCCTGAACCGCATCAAGGGTGGCGAGATGATGATTGCCACCTATGTGGGCTTTTCCGTCATGTCTTTTTTCTGCATGATGTGGCTTCTGCTGCCCTATAGCAGCCCCACCATGGTCTACGGCCTCTCGGGCAACGGCCTGCGGCCCACCATCTCCCTGGATGGCTTTTATAACCAGACGCTAGCCAGACTTTTGGAGATTGACTTTGCCAAAATCGCCGCTGCCCTGCACATCAGCCTGGGCCCACTGGAGCGGATCAAGATTCCCACCGGGTCCCTGATCGCCTTTGCGCTGCTGGCTTTCTTGATGTGGGCTTTCCTCCATACCAAAACCGGCACGGCCATGACGGCGGTGGGCTCTAACGCCGCCTTTGCCCGGGCTGCGGGCATCAATGTAGACCGGACCCGGATGCTCTCTGTCATCATGTCCACCTGGCTGGGTGCCATGGGCATCTTGATGTACCAGCAGGGCTTTGGCTTCATCCAGCTGTACAACGCCCCCAACAATCTGACCATGCCCACGGTGGCGGCCATCCTGATCGGAGGCGCCTCGGTGAACAAGGCCAGTATTCCCAATGTCATCATCGGAACGATTCTCTTCCAGGGAATTGTGACCATGACCCCCACAGTGATGAACTCCGCAATCCACATGGACATGAGCGAGGTCATTCGGATTATCGTCTCTCAGGGCATGATCCTGTATGCGCTGACCAGAAAGGCGGAGGGTGCGAAATGAGCAGGAAAACGAACCTTCCCGCTGGAAAGCGGGCCTTGGAGCTGGTGCAGAACAACGCTGTGCCCATCATGTTTATCATCATCTGCGCCGTATTCATTCCCATGGCGGGCTTCTCCCCCAGCTATCTACTGAATGAGATCGTCACCCGTATGGGCCGGAACCTGTTTTTGGTGCTGTGTCTGCTGTTCCCCATTATGGCGGGCATGGGACTGAACTTCGCCATGACCCTGGGAGCCATGGGTGCGGAAATTGCCATCATCCTGGTGGCGGACTGGCAAATCTGGGGGATTCCCGGCGTAGTGCTGGCGATGATCCTGTCCATTCCCTTCTCCGCCCTGCTGGGCTTCATCTGCGGCACGCTGCAAAACATGGCCAAGGGCCGGGAGATGATCACCAGCTATATCATCAACTTCTTTATCAACGGCTGGTATCAGCTCATCGTGCTGTATATCATGGGAGCCATTGTCCCCATCGCGCATGCCAGCATCATGCTGCCCCGGGGCTATGGCATCCGAAACACCGTGAGCCTGCTGAACATGCGCCAGTGTCTGGACGACCTGCTGGCTATCCGGGTTGCGGGCGTGAAGATTCCCGTGTTTACCTTCCTTCTGGTGGCGCTGCTGTGCCTGTTCATTGTCTGGTTCCGCCGCACAAAGCTGGGGCAGGACATGCGGGCCGTGGGCCAGGATTTGGAGGTGGCCAAGGCCGCGGGCATCAACGTGGACCGGACCCGCATCATCTCCGTGGTGATGTCCACCGTCTGCGCTGGCTTTGGCATGGTGATCTATCTCCAAAATATCGGCAACCTGCCCACTTACACCGGACACGCTCAGATCGGTATGTTCTGCATCGCGGCGCTGCTGGTGGGCGGCGCGTCGGTGGAAAAGGCCGGTATCGGTAACGCCTTCCTGGGCGTGATTCTCTTCCATTTGATGTTCATTGTGGCCCCCGGCGCGGGCGCGTTCATCACCGGCGATTCCATGGTGGGCGAGTACTTCCGCGTGTTCCTGTCCTACGGTGTCATCACCCTGGCCCTGATTATGTATGAGGCCAAGAAACGCATGGTGCGGAGCAAGGCGGGCCAGGAGCTGGCCGAGGCCCAGACGAAGAAGGAGGATGCGTGATGAAAGCGAAAAGAAGAATCCTCTTTTCCCTCCTGCTGGTGCTGCTTTTGGTGGGTGTCGCCGCGGCTATGATGGTCATTGGCCGGGGACACACGGTCTATTTCGACAACAAGACCCTGGAGGACTATCAGGGCCAGACCTATAAGGCATTTGAGAAGGTCGTGGTCACGGTCAAGGGCGAGGAAGTCGCCAAGCTCTCCAAGCGGGACCGGGGCATGTCCATTTGGATTGGCCAGAACTTCAAGATGATTCTGGAGGTCACCCGGGAGAAGGGCGGCGAGTCTGAAATTCACGAGATTGACTTGAAGCTGCCCTACAGCGTGGATGGCATCGTGGTAAACCTGCC
>CAIGRU010001650.1_pt1 | contig 11878 bp, 6 predicted proteins | sample 7351341 | NCBI WGS metagenome assembly CAIGRU01
CATCCCTCGTCCGAACGGCGACGCAGGCGGCCCGCCGCTTCTCCAGGTCCGCCGCAGCCTGATCCAGCACCTGAAAGAGCTTGTCCGGCTCCGGCGGCTTCATGAGATAATAAAAGGCCCGGGCCGCGTAGGAATCCACAGCGTACTCCGGAGAGATGGTCAGGTAGATGATGGCCCCGTCGCTGTATAACTCCCGCAGCCGCACGCCCAAATCGATGCCGCTAAGCCCCGGCATCACAATATCCAGCACATAGAGATCAAAGCCGCCGCACTCCTCCGCCGCATCCAGCAGGTCCTGACCGGAGGAAAAAACGGACAGCTTCACCGCCAGCGCCGGCCGGTTCGCCACATATTCCCGCAGCAAGCCGCCAATGGCCGTCCTCTGCTCCGCCTCATCGTCACAAAGCGCCAGTCTGATCATAAAAATACCCTCTTCTCCCCGCGCAAATTCCGCGCAAAATCAAACCAAATTTACGCAAAGTAGCAAACGCGTGCTTTTTCTTGCTATACTGACCATAGCATGCCCTCCCCAAATTTGTCAAGCTGAATCAGGGGCAAAACCCAAATGAGGAACCGAGCACAGCTTTTTTCAGGGCAGCCCTTTCCACAATTCGAAGCTTCTACTGCGTCCTTTATGACCGGAGAAAGGCAGACCACAAATGAAAATAAGGTCTCACGCCCAACACCTGGGAGAGGCGGCAAAGAGCCGAACCCTCCGCAAGCCCATGACCGGCTATAACGTCTGGCCGGCCCAGCGCTGCCCCGCCTTCACGGTACGAACGGTGGGCCTCGCCTGCGGCAGCGGCTGCTGGTTTTATCGGTACGCCAACTTTCACCTCCGGGAACACATCTCTTTGGACGTGGGGGTCTGCTGCTGGCCGGAGCACCAGTCCGACTAGCTCATTCGCCGAGCTTCAATCTCCGCAGATTCTCCTTCAGCGTGCGGATCGTCTCCGTGATAACCTTCAGCTCCAGGTGGGAACAGTCCGACAGGATGCGGGCCGCCTCCGTCTCAAAGACGGAGCGGGAGGCGGGCAGACTGTCGCAAAGGAGCTGATCTACCGTCACCTCCAAGGCGTTCGCCACACTGACCAGGGTGGGGAGGCTGAGCTTTGTGGCCCCCCGTTCGATATGAGAAATATTGGACGGCTCCTGACCGGACATCTCCGCCAGCGTCTGCTGGGTCAGCCCTCGTTCCTTCCGCAGGCGGCGGATGCGTACGCCGATGGCCTGGTAATCAAGCTCCATAAGCGCCCTCCTCTCAAAACCGTTTCCAGTAAATCTTTTTCAGTTTCTCCAACAAAGTGATTGTATATCCGAATCGGATATGTTAAAATGCTCTTGATATCCGAATCGGATATGTATTAAAGTTTCCGCCGTCAGGCGTAGTGCATTGAGGTATGGCCATGACCAAACATGTGAAAAAACAAAGAAACCACGGCTTCTCTCTGGTGGAGACTTTGGCCGTGGTGGCAATCCTGGTGATCCTGTTGAGCCTCTCCGCTGTGGCGGCGGCCTACTACCGGGACTATCTCAAAATCACCGAGCTGGACAACGCCGCCCGGGAAATCTACATGGCCGCAGAAAACCGGGCCGTGCTGCTCAACAGTGGCGGACAGCTGGACGGTGCTTTGGGCGTGGCGCCTCTGGCCGAGGGCAAAACCCCGGCCCAGCCCATCCACATCTCCAAGAGCGATGCTGCCGAAAAGGGGCTGCTGACCGCCGGAGCCATTGACCCCGCGCTTCTGGATGGGGACTTCTATATCTTCTACAACCCCGCCAGCGGGGCTGTCACCGACGTGTTCTATGCAGAAAAAGACATCCTCTATATGGGCCTGTCCGACCCCATCGACTTCCTTACCGTCTGGAGTAAAAAATCCAGGGACGACCGGATGCGTCCCGGCGACGTGGGCCCCATGCTGGGCTATTACGGCGGCGAGCAGGCGGAACGGGAGCACTACACCCCCCTTCCCGCGCCGGAGGTCATGGTTGAAGTTGAAAACGCAGACCGGCTTACGGTGAAGGTCACGTTCAATATCCCAGAAGCCGCCCGAAAGCTGATGGGCGGCTATGACGAGGCCAAACTAAACACCAATACCCACCGGACCGTCACCCTGAACTACCCGGATCAGGACCCCATTACGCTGTACAGCAGCTCCGGCGGCAGTTCCGACGCCTCGTCCCCTTATTCCCCCATCAACACGTCTCCTTATAATGGGCGCGTCATCTTCCGGCAGGAAACCATCGCCAGCGGCAAGATCGTCTATACCTGGGTGCTGGATGAGCTGGACACAAACCCGGCCCAGGACAATGGCCGGCATTTCTGGCAGCTGTTCACTGTGAACCGCGATTCCGCGCCCGTGTGCGGCGAGGACTTCACCGTCACCGCCGAGATTGAGCTGTTTGCCCCCGGCCGCCGGTCCACCTCCGCTTCCGGCTCCGACACGGGCAACAGCCTGTTTGCCGAGCGCAGCGGCGGGGACACCGCCCGCCTGGAGAACCTGCGCCATCTCCAAAATTTGGATAACAAGACCTCCGCCGCCGGTGGTAAGACCTCTGCCATGCTGCTCAAAGACATTGAGTGCCACGGAAAACAGCCCGGCGAGCCTTACGGTCTCTATGCGTTCCGGCCCATTGACAACGATGAGCTCCGCTCCTTCGACGGCGGCTGGACCGTCGAGGACGGCAAAAACCGCCGGAACGAGATTACAAATCTGCTGGTAACAGACGCCAGCGCCCAGGGAAAATCCGGCGCCGGGCTATTCGCCAAAACCCCTAACTCCTCCACGGCGAACCCCGTCAAATTCACCGGCGTACATTTGGTTGACGCCGAGGTTACCGCCGCAAAGCCCGCCGGAGCCCTGGTGGGCTGCGCCGGGGCAGGGAACGAATTCCAGGATATCCTGGTTACCGGCTCCCACGTCACCTGTACAGATAATAACCCCGCGACCGCTGCCGCCGGCGGCGTCGTCGGAGGCGGAAATTCCGAGGCAACCATGGCCACAGGCGGCATCAAGTATTTCAGCGCCAAAAACCAGACGTTCCAGCAGGTCCATACCGTCAACACCTTTGTGACATGCGACGCCGGTGCTGCCGGCGGCATAGCCGGCAGAATCAGCGGAACGTCCAACTGCACAGGCTGCCAGATTTATTGGGAACCGGAGGAAGGACAGGCGGATCTCCGCAGTCTGCTGGGCAGCAGCACGACGCAATATGAGTATCCCATCACCGGCGACTACGCGGGTGGCCTGGTGGGTCATTTCGACCGGACCAATAACGCTACCCAAGGGGCAGACACTTTCACCATTGAGCGAAGCTTCGCATCTACCCTGGTCAAAGGAACCACGTACACCGCCGGACTGCTCGGCGGTTCCCGGTCCGTGATCATTACCGTGAAAAATTCCTATGCCGACTGTTACCTGACCGGCGGGCGGGCCGCAGGTCTGATTGGCAATACCACCAACGCCACCACCCTCCAGAATTGCTATGCCGCCGGGTTCATCCAAATGGAGGGGACGGAGGCGGCGGCCGGTCTGTGCCTGGGAGCGGTGAAAATCGCGGCGGAGAACGCCTATTCCGTCATGTCGTACCCTGGTATTTCCAAGGATTCCAGCGTATTCCCCCTCGTTCAGCAAATTGACGACGGACCAGGCAGGTTCAAGAACTCCTATTATCTGGCGGAGTCCATCCCCTCCAGAGACCCAGCTGATTTGATGGCAAAATCTTACGACGATATGTCCGACCAGCAGTTTGCCACCGTCATGGGCAGCCTCTTCGAGTTCAAAGGCTACCGTACCGGCGTGGAAAGCCAGAACACCCATCCCTACGGCCTCCAGGAGAAACAAGACCTGAAGAAGTACAGCTTCCCCGGCTTGAAGGGCCTTCCCCACTACGGAGACTGGGCAGCCTATTTCAAAGAACCCAGCCTGGTCTATTATGAGAAGGACAGTACCGGAAAAATCGGCTTTTCCGGCGGCAACGCCCGCGAGCTGATCGGCAAGCTGGAGGACAGCCAAAATATCACCATTGAAACCGACGGCTACGCCGTGGCCCTAAAGGAAGGCGACCTGCCCGAGAGCGGCAGCTTCCAGGTTACATACACCTACCTCGGAAAAAATGGAGAAAAAGCGGCGCTGGGACCCTATATCTACGTCAACCGCGCCCCCTCCGGCCCCAACGAGATGCAGCTTCTCTCGGCAACCTGGACCCGGCAGGAGGGCGGCGAAGCGGTCCCGGACAAATACTACCTGGCTCCTCTGCCCACCGAGCTGGTGATCGGCGCCCTCACCGACACAGCTGGCGGCAAGGACTTCCAAGCCCTTACCAGCCAGGACTTCTACCTGTATCTCCGCTTTGAAACCAACATCCCACTGAAAAACGCCAACGACGAGTTCGCTTCCGGCGAGTACTTCTACAACCCCCACTTTGCCGAGACGGTAAAGCCCTTTGTCCCGGCGGAGGACGGCGCGCCCTTCATCGATTGGGACGGGGACTGGAAAGACAGCTATCAAGACAACCAGCCTCCCTATGCCCCCGAAAAGGCCGCCGAGGCGGTTAAAACCTACATCACTCAGGCGCTGACCCCCGGAACCGCTCCGATCAGCGTCAGCGTTCGCACGCCTCGCCACTTCTTCCACTTGAGCAAGTACGAGGACTACTACAGCAACGCCCGTCTCTCCTTCCAGCAGGGGCTGCGCCTGGACGGCAACAAGGACATTTACACAGGCTACCGGGACATCGAGGGGTATTCTCTGCTGCGCTATGACGAACGGGACTTCCAGCTTCAAACCCCCATTGGAACCCAAGCCAGTCCCTTCCTGGGTTCCTACAACGGCAACAGCCTAGCCATCCGGCGGGTGGCCTTCGAGATTCCCAAGAACGACAAAAACCGGGTCTGCGCGGGCCTCTTCGGCAGCTCCGGCGGCACGCTGGAAAACATCGTTTACAGTCTGGACCCGTCGGACACGGAGCAGCCGGAGGGCGAGGAGACGCTGCACAAACCCCGGTCCATCATCTTCTACAGCAGCGAAAAGGACACCTACCTGGGCGCGCTGGCGGGTCTCAACACCCTAACCGGCAAAATTGTAAACTGCGCCGTGGACAGCGTGAACCTTACCACCCAAATCTACACCACCCGAATTTATATCGGGGGCCTGTGCGGCATGAACGCGGGCCTGGTCCAAAACTCCGCGGCCGAGTCCGCCTATCTCCATGTGGACGCTTCCAACTACGGCAGCGCCTACGCGGGAGGTCTGACCGGTTCCAACTCCGGGCAGATCAGCACCTCCTACGCTGTGGGGCGGCTGGCCGCCTTGGCGGCCCAGGACAATGCACCCGTTTTTCTGGGCGGCTTCGTGGGCCAGAATTCCGGCAGCATTTCCAATTCCTATTCCGCCATGGACCTGAAAACCGACGGCGTAAACGCAAAGGCTTACGGCTTCTGCGCCTTCTCCAACGGCGGGCGGCAGTCCGGGACTTATTATCTCAACAACGGCAATTTCTCCTATCGGGACGAGGAGTTTCTCGCCAAGTACGACGAGGGCGAGGGCGGCGCCGCCGTCTCTCTCACCTACGTTCAGCTAACGGCAAAGGACTCTCCCGTGTCCGGCATGGGCAAGGTGGCGGTTCAAGAGGGGCAGAAAGAGGAAACCGTCTTTCCCTACCCCACCGGCGTGAGAAATAGCGAAGGCTTCACGCACTACGGTGACTGGCCCAGGCCCTTGAAGCTGGGCAACATGGGCGTGTACTACTGGGAGGAGCTCCAGATTCCCGGAAAGGACCCCTCCTACCATGTCAGCCTCTTGGCGGTGGACCCCGGCGACACGAAGGAAGCCCCCAAAACCGTCGTCAAGCTCTCCACCCTCTCCACCGCCCACGACGAGGGCGGCGAGGTAACCCGCTTCGGGTACGGCATCTATAACAAAAAGGGCGTAACCGTCATTCTGGAGGATACTCCTCTCCCCCTCCTGTACTCCGATGGGGGTGGGGCGGGCACGGTCTTTGACAACAAAAAGTTCCGTGCTTTGGAACAGGAAAAGGAGACCGCCGACCCATCCAGTCCCGCTGGTCTCAACAAGCAGGTAGACGAGGCCCTTGCCAAGCTCATGTCCTATGCGCTGGATCAGGAGGGAAAAACGCAGTTCCAGTTCCACTCCTTCCACAGCTACGGCTTAGACAGCCGTCTGGGCGGCCTGTATCCTGACAGCAATCCCTCTACCCCCAACGGCACCCTGACACTGTTCGAGGGCGGCGATCAAGATATCAAGGTCACCTTCGCGCTCAATCCCCTCTTCGCCGGGGCTCTGGCCATGGAGAAGCAGGACGGCAGCGGCTGGGATATCGCCAAGGACGTTCCCCAGTTCACCAGCAGCAGCCACGAAGAAGGCAACTGGTGGAATTCGGTCACGGTATGGACCCTTGCGGGCGACACCCCCGGCGTTAAAGAGAATCCCTATGGCGTCCGGTCCATCGCCCAGCTCCAGTGCATCAACTGGAACCGCCAGCACCGAAACACCAGCACGGTGCTTGGAAAAGCTTCTAACGGTGCCACTGTGGACACGGTAGACAACTTTCCGTATTTGTCCTCCAGCGACACCACCGGAAAGTACTTCTGGAAGCAGAGCTACGACGTTCTGGGCGAAAAGAGCCGTCAGGAGGTCGACAGGGGCTATACCCCCATCGCCGAATACTACGACTGGGACGGCGGAGACTACGGAAACCTCTACGGCTGGTTCGGTGGCGCATACGACGGCGGCACATACATGATCAAAGACGTATATATCACCGGACAGCAATCCTCCTGTACGGGGCTGTTTGGCGTGGTGTATGACGGCAGCTTGGAAAACATTGTCCTCTACTCCTCGGACGGAAAGGGCGTCATCACCACTAAGGCAAACAAGGACGGCTCCCGGACAGAAAGCCGCTGGTTCGCCATGGGCGGCCTGGCCGGAGTAGCCGGTACCAGCGACCCGGCCAAAAACGCCATCCAGAACTGCTCCATAGCCGGGTATACCATCTTGGCCGAGGTCTATACCTACAGCAAAAAAGACGGTGATCATTGGGACGGCTGGGGCGGCAACAACATCGGCGGTCTGGTGGGCTCCTCCCACATGAATTTCTCCAACTGCTCCGCCGTGACAAAGGTTGTCGTCAAAAACGCCGAGGAAAACGACAACATGCGCATCGGCGGACTGACGGGAGCCTGTCAGGGCATCCTCACCAACTGCTATGCCGGGGGAAGCATCGAACTTGACGCGGACACCGTAACCCTCAAGCGCACTGACCGCGGCATCTATGTCGGCGGGCTGGTGGGCGGCAGCTATATGAAGCCCCTTCAAATCAGCGGCAGGTCGGACCGGACCATTGGATTCGTGCTAGACCCTGGAGATAATTCCAAGCCAAATGTCACACATGGCTATGTTAGCAATACTCTGACCAATTGCTACAGCTATGTCCGCCTTCCGGCCTACACCGAGGAACGCCACGACGATAAAAACAGCAAGCACTTCGCGATCAAGGGCATGTTTGTCGTCGGCGGCGCGGGAGAGATCGAGCGGCCCGGCGGCACGGGGCAGAATCATGGCGAATCTACCCTGAGTAACTGTTACTATTTGGAAAACGAGTCTTTGAGCGCGGACACCGTCACGAAGGACCGGATTCTTCAGCTCGCTCAAACCAAAGGACTTAAAACCGATTTGGTTCCCAAAAGCGAAATTGTCTTGGATGACGGCGACCTTATACCCGGCCAGGAATATCCCATGAGCGGCCATTTTACAATGGTAAAAAGCGTCACTCAATTCCTAAACGTGCAGAATAATCAAATTACAACCATATTCAATAACAATAGTCAAGGGCTTTACTATCGAGATAAGTTCTCCCGTCCAACGGAAGGTATCGGGCTATTCCAATATGAGGGAAAAACCGATCCTAATGGTAACTGGATTTACAAATTCCTTGGCTGGTTGGTTAACGCAAGTGGCAATCCTTGGACCTACTCAACAGACCCCAACTATTTCGCCGGAAGTGACGAAAACGTCACTGGCCTGACCTTCGAGCAGCTGGCGGGTATGCAGAAGGGAATCCCCGGAAAGGCCCCCGCCCTGGATATCTACGATCTGCTGTCTGATTTCAGCCCCGTCACCACCGAGACGGAGGACGGCGTACGCGTTCCCGGAAAGTACAGCTATCCCCCCTCCACCTCCCCGCAGCTTCGAGACCGGGATTATCCCTTCCCCACCATTTTGGTCAAGGACGAGGGGAAATATCACGTCCACTACGGCGACTGGCCTCTAAAGGGCTTCCGGCGGCAGACTCTGTTTGACGCGGAAGGGAAATTCACCCTCCTGGGTGGAAGCCCCATCGAAATCGACCTGTTCGTCAACGGCAGCGCCCCCTACCAGGAGCATCTGGTCCTGACGGAAGGCGTTGGCAACGGCGGCAAATGGTCCTTCGAGTGGGACAGCGTTAAAAAGGCCGAGGAAGAAGGAGGAGACGCCCCCGCTGTCAAGACCATCGCCGAAGTAAAGGAGCCCGAGCTCCTGAGCGACGATCAAATCTTGAATGAGCAGGAAAAGGGAAAGCCCTATTACCGTCTTACCCTGGCCCCCCTGCGGGACGGTACGGACATCCTGCACATCACCTATACAGATCAGGCAGGTCTCGCTTATTCCCTCTCCGTCACCGTCCATATCACCGCCGCTGTGGAGCTGCGGCCCTCCCAGCTGTTCCTGTTCCCCAGCGACACGGTGGAAATTGCCGTCAAGGCCACCGACAAAGCCGGCCGTCCGATGGATGAGCGGTTGGAGAACGGCAAGCTGGTCCTCAAGGGCAACCCCAACTGCGGAAGCACCGGCTATCTCACGGCCAGAACCCTGACGGCGGAGGCGGCAGGCGACAAACTTCCCAGCATTCTCTTCACCACGGCGGTTCCCTCGGAGGCGCTGACGGAAACTCAGACACTAGGCGCCAACGCCGACTTCACCTACACCGTCACCACCCCCGACCCCGACAACCCTGACAACCCCAAGGTTCAGGAGTACGGCGGAGGCACCGGAGGAGACATCCGCATTGACGTGATTCAGCCCTGGGAAATCCAGTTCCCCGAGCCTGGAGACGGCGGAGACCCCCTCACCTGCGTCATCTCCTTCCCCTCCAGCCTCTCCATTCCGGAGAGCACCCAGGGCGAAGGCGGCGTTCTCCTCTTCGAAATCCGCAATGCCGCGGTAGAGGACATGGCCAATAAGCCGACCCTGACGAAGCAGGCGAACGGAGACGGAACCGTCTATACCCTGACCTACGGCCCGGATGTGACAAGCATCCCGCCGACCCGGCTGTCCATCACCCTGGTCATGACCAGCCTGGATCACAAGCTCATTCCGGAAAACGAACCCCAAACCCATGTGCTGACCCTGACCGTGGAACAGGAGACGCCGGCAGACCCGCCGGAAAACCTGCCGGTTGGGCAAGGCATGGAAGCCTTGCCGCCGGAGGAGCAGCCGCTGCTAAAAAAACCTTCCGAAGGGGAAGCGCCGGAGGAAGAGACGCCGGAAGGCGATTCCCCGGCGGACGAACCGCTACCCGAAACCCCTTGATTGACGCTTAAAACGAAAGGATGGACGGCCCGTGAAACAGCTGCGCAAAAAACTTCACAGTCAAAACGGGGCGTCCATCCTCCTGGCGCTGCTGTTCCTCCTGGTCTGCATGATGGCGGCGGCCTCCATCCTGATGGCGGCGGTCTCCAACGCGGGTAAAATCCGGAGCAATTACGAGGAGCAGCAGCAGTACCTGGCCCTGTCCTCCGCCATCCGGCTGGTTTCCAGCCAATTGGAGCGGGCGGCGTATCAAGGGCGGTACACCGTCACCCAATGGACCGAGGTCCTAACGGTAACGAAGGAGGACGGCCAGGAAACCACCACCTCTACCGAATACTACCGTATAGAACAGACTGCGGGCGCGTTTTCCTGCGCGGCTCTGGCAGAGCTGGACGCGGACGGGAAAACGGCGGACGGAGCGGTCTTGTCCTTTCAAAAGGAGCTGGACCGGGTGTTCGCCAGGGAGTTTACCGGCGTGGGCTATGACGGTCTGAAAGACATGGAAACCGCCCCCCTCCCCACCAATCCGCCCAACCCTCTGCCCGGCGATCCGCCTCCGACCACCCGAACCCTGACCGTGGAGGTAAGCGGCGACGACGCTGTCTCGGAAGCGTTCCAAACCGTTACCGTGGAAATCGACATGAACCAGAGCCGCCGCATCCACCTAACCGCAACGCTGGAGGATGGGGCAAACGCCAACGGCACGCCCAAGTATTACTCCATGGAAGCGGAGCTGGAGGCCAAGCTGGTCAAAACCAAGCCGGACGGCACCCCCGACCCGGAGCAACCGTCTCCCGGCAGCGCGCCCGCCATCGACTATTTCCCGGGAACTCGGCTTCCCAAACAGGAGGTTCCCATGCCCGGTCCGGCGTATGGGGGAACCTTGGATGTCGTGACGGAAGAACCCTTGAAGTGCATGACCCAGGACGCCATCATCTGGGAGCTGGACTGGATTTCCAGAGGCACCCACACGGAGGGGAACGGATGAGAGAAAAGCTGAAAAATTCCCAGGGTGAAACCCTGGTGGAGGTACTGGCCTCCGTGCTGGTCTGTTCCCTGTCCATCATGCTGCTGGCAGGAGCCGTCTCGGCCTCCACCAGCATCGACCTCCAGGCCCAGGCGGCGGACGCGGAATACTACGAGGTTCTGTCCCGGGCAGAGCGGCAGAGCAAGGAAGCGGTTCCCTCCGCCGATCCTGACAACCCCGACGAGGCGGATATCTACACGGGCACACTCACCGGGACAAAGATCACCATGGAAAATCAAGATGGTATCTCGGTTAATATCGTGCCGGGCGCTGGCGACGGGCTGTTCTTCTATGGCAGGGAGCGTCTGCTCTCCTACGCCATGGACCCGCTGCCCACATCCAGCGGAACAGGAGACGCCCCATGAAGCGGAAACTGAAAAATAGCTCCGGGTTCTCCCTGGTGGAAATGCTCTGCGCCACGGCTGTGCTAATGCTACTGTGCGTCATGCTGAATTCCGGCCTCAGCGTAACCATGAAAACCTACTTTGACCTTACGGCGGAGGCAGAAACCCAGCTGCTGCTGAACTCCCTGACCAACGCCGTCGCGGGAGAGCTGCGCTATGCCTTCGAGGTATCCGGCGGCGGCGATGCAAACAAATCGCCTACGTACAACGACGGTCTCTATCTGGATTGGTCCAGTGGGCAGGTTCTCGTCAAGGGCGGGAACGACGGCGACAAGGAGCTTCTGCCCAAGGAAAAAGAGGGAACCGACCGGGGCGGCGCTTATAAAAATGGAGAGTATCAGGTGGAGGACATGGAGATTGCCTACGACCGGGATACCGCCTGCTTTACATTGAATCTGACGGTCGGCTGCAAAAGCAGCGGCATCCGTGCGGAGGCAAAAAACGTTGTCATCCGCTGTTTGAACCCACCGGAGAAAGAAGGAACAACGCCATGAAATACGTCAAACTCGGCGACCTGCTGGTCAAAAGCGGCGACATCACCCAGGCCCAGCTGGATGAGGCCCTGGCGCTCCAGGAGGGCACCGGCCAACGCTTGGGCTCCATCCTGCAAACCCACGGCTTCATCACGGAGCGGCAGCTCATCGACACGCTGATGAACCAGCTGGGCGTGGAGTTCATCGACCTGAACACCTACCCCATCCCGCCGGAAATGGCCCAGCTTTTGCCGAAGAACCTGGCGAAAAAGCACATGGCGGTCCCTGTCAAGGCCACCCGGTCTGAGGTGTGGCTGGCCATGGCCGACCCGCTGAACTTCATGGCCGTGGAGGAGGTGGGAGCGGGCACCCCGCGCCCGGGGG
>CAIGRU010001654.1_pt1 | contig 11852 bp, 9 predicted proteins | sample 7351341 | NCBI WGS metagenome assembly CAIGRU01
GTTTGCCCAGGCGGCTCCGCTGGTTTTCTCAATGGCCCCTCTTGAGCCGGAATTTCTTCGTCTCGTCCTCCAGCTTGTGGACCTCCTCGAAGAGCTCCGAGCTGACGGCGGCGGATTCCTCGCTGCTGGCAGAGTTCGTCTGGACCACGGCGGAAATTTGGCCGATGCCCTCGGTGACCTGGGCAATGGAGGCGGATTCCGCCTGGACGGCCTCGGCGATGGCACCAATGGTGGTGTTGGACTGCATCACCAGGTCCAGGGTCTTTTTCAGGGACTCGGAGACCTGGCCCACAATGCGGCTTCCCTGCTCCGTGGCCTGGACGGAGTTGTCGATGAGGTCCTTGGTGGCCTTGGCGGCCTCGTCAGACCGGGTGGCCAGGGAGCGCACCTCGTCGGCCACTACGGCAAAGCCCTTCCCGGCGGAACCGGCCCGGGCAGCCTCCACGGCGGCGTTCAGCGCCAGAATGTTGGTCTGGAAGGCGATGTCCTCAATGGTGGCGATGATCCGCCCGATTTGCTCGGAGGACTTGGTGATGTCGCTCATGGCGGAGACCATCTGCTCCATCTGCTGGCCGCTGATGGTTACCTGCTCGCCGGTGAGGCGGGCGCTCTCCAGGGCCTCGGCGGCGGATTGGACGTTGCGGTTGGCGTTTTTGGAGAGGTCGTCCAGGGTGGCGTAGAGCTCCTCCACGGCGCTGGCCTGCTCCGTGGCGCCCTGGGCCAGAGCCTGCGCGCCGCTGGAGAGCTGTCCGGCATTGCTGGAGACCCGGCCCTGGGTGTGGACGATGCTGCCCAGGGTGTCGGAGATGGTGGCGGTGAAGCTGTTCAGAGACGACTCAATGGACTGGAAGTCGCCGATGTAGGGCGTGGAGGTGGCAACGTCGAAATTCCCCTGGGACAGCTGACCCATGATGTGGTTGATGTCCTCCACATAGCTGTTGATCAGGGACATGGATTTCTCCAGGGTCTTGGCCAGCTCGCCCAGCTCGTTCTCGGACTGGTAGTCCATCTTCAAATCCAGGCGGCCCTCCTGGAGGGGACGGGCCCGGTCGGTGATGCGCAGGATGGGCTTCACCACATGCTTGCCCACATAGGTGACCAGGCTGATGAGGCAGGCCAGCGCCAGCACCAGGCAGATGAAGCAGACCAGCTGCATCTGGAGGATCATGGAACGCATGCGGGCCAGACCGTCGTTGTTGGCGGTGGTTTCCATTTCCACGATCTTGTCCAGCTTGCCCACCAGGGTGGTGATATTGGACAGGATGGTTTCCTGATAATAGTCCTGAGCCTGGGCGGGGCTGGTTTTCAGCAGTCCCAGAACATGGGTGGCGGACTCGTGGATTTCCTTATGCAGGGGCTCCAGCTCGTTGCGCAGGGTCAGGATGGCGGAGTCGGTGATTTCTTCGTTTCCGTAGATCCACTGGCCCAGGGCGCAGGTGGTGGGATCGGTGCTGCCGGTGAACTCGGCCCCGGCATAGAGGGCGTTGCTCAGGCCGCTGGCCCAGCGGTAGTGGGCGGTCTCCGCCCCTTGGGCCCGCTGGAGCAGTTCGGCGGCCTGGGTGTTTTCGTTCTGGACGCCTTGAATCCGCAGAATGTTGGCGGTGGTCACAAAGCTGAATAGCAGGATAGAGGCCAAGGCTGCGATTGCGCGGGTCCACACGGTTTTCTTAATACTCTTTTTCATGTTCATAAACAATGTATCCTCCCACTCGGTTTTGGATTGGGCAATGGTTTTATTATAGCATACTTCCATCATAATGCAACAGGAACCGGAAAGTTGCCAGTGAAAATTTTTCCCAGAGTTCCGTGATTCAGCAAAATCACGAAAACGATTGTCCGCCAGAGGGGGACGGAGGTTGGGGGGAAAATTTCCCAGGGTTTTGAAATGTCCTCCTCTGGGAGACAAAAGAACGCCGGTTTGGAGGCGCAGTCTCCGGGGGCGGCAAAATCCGGGGAATCTTTCTGTGAAGAATTTACCTTGCAAAATTGGGAAAAAGGACGTAAAATAGTTGGCATACTAGGGATGGAAGGTCCCGTCTAATAGGAGGATGAAAAGAATGAAAAAGTTTTTTGCAATGCTGCTGACGCTGGCCATGGTCCTGAGCCTGGCCGCCTGCGGCGGCGGTTCCCAGCCCTCCGGCGGCAGCTCCAGCAACGGCGGCGCCAGCGGGGACAAGGTGGTCCGGATCGGCGTCTTTGAGCCTGCCACCGGCGACTCCGGCGCGGGCGGCAAGCAGGAGATGCTGGGCATGCAGTACGCCAACAAGGAAACGCCCACGGTGGTAATTGGCGGGGAGACCTATGCGGTTGAGCTGGTCTATGCCGACAACGCCTCCTCCGCCGACAAGGCGCCCACTGCCGCCTCTCAGCTGGTGAGCCAGGACGTGAGCCTGGTGCTGGGCACCTACGGCTCCGGCTGCGCCATCGCCGGCGGCCCCGTTTTTGGCGAGGCGGGCCTGGCGGCCATCGGCGTCACCTGCACGAACCCCGGCGTCACCGCGGGCAACGACTACTACTTCCGCATCTGCTTCCTGGACCCCTTCCAGGGCACCGTCCTTGCCAACTTCGCCAGCGAGAAGTTCTCCGCCAAGAAGGCGTACCTCCTCGGTGAGCTGGGCAACGACTACGACCAGGGCCTTCTGAACTACTTTGAGCAGGCCTTCGACGGTGAGTGCGTGAAGGACTCCTTCCCCCCCAACACCTCCGACTTCTCCACCTACCTGAACAAGGCCGTGGCCGAGGGTGTGGACGTCATTTTCTGCCCCGTGTCCATTGCCTACTCCACCCAGATCGTGAAGCTGGCCGCCTCCATGAATCTGAATATCCCCATCTTGGGCTCCGACACCCTGGACAGCAACAAGGTTCTGGACGCCGCCAAGGGCTCCGACGTGCAGATTTATGTCTCCACCTTCTACCAGGAGGGCGGCGCGCCGGACTTCGATAACGGAATCAAAGCCTGGCTGAACGAGGACTCCACGGCCATGACCAACAACGGAGGAAACGACACCATCGCGGCGGTAACGGCCATGGGCTATGACGCCTACTACGTGGCTCTGGAGGCGCTGAAGGCCGCCGGTTCTCCCGACAAGGCAGCGGTTAAGGCCGCCCTGCCCAGCCTGACCTATACCGGCGTCTCCGGCGACATCGCCTTTGACGAAGTGGGCGACGCCATCCGGGATACCGCCTATATCAAGACGGCGGACAACGCCGCCGGAGCTTGGACGCTGGAGACCGTCCAGACCGCCAAGTAAAAACCGAATACCTGCGTTTAAATCCGTTCGCCTGTCGGGGGCTTTCCCCCGACAGGCATCGGCGTTTCACAGGGCCGCCTCGAAAGAGGCTGGTTCGGCCTTTTTCGAGACGGTCCTTCGCGTCCCCTATCATCTTAAAAGACAAGGGAGGGTTCCCTCGTGCAATACGCCATCTCCATTCTGCTCTCCGGCGTGTCCCTGGGCGGACAGTACGCCCTGATCGCCATTGGGTACACCATGGTCTACGGCATCCTGCGCCTGATTAACTTCGCCCACGGCGACGTGTTCATGGTGGCGGGCCTGATGATGGTCTACCTCACCGCCAGCCTGCCTCTGGCGGCGTCCATCCCCCTGGTGCTGGTTTTGACGGTGCTCCTGGGCTTCATCATCGAGCGGGCGGCCTACAAGCCCCTGCGGGAGGCGCCTCGGATGAGCGTCATGATCTCCGCCATCGGCGTGAGCTACCTTCTCCAGAATCTGGCTACCTATATCACCGGCGGCCTGCCCCAGATGTATCCGGAGATTCCGGGCATCTCCGCTACCGTCACCATCGCCGGTGTCCCCACCAAATGGGTGACCATCGTGACGCCTGTTCTGGTGCTGGTTCTGGTGCTGGCCCTGACCCAGCTCATCCACCACACCAAGGTGGGCATGGCCATGCGGGCCGTGGCCAAGGACTTTGAGACCGCCCAGCTCATGGGCATCAAGATCAACGCGGTCATCTCCGTCACCTTCGTCATCGGCTCCTTCCTGGCGGCGGTGGGCTCCGTGCTGTACTTCACCAACTACCAGTCCATTGTCCCCCTGTCCGGCTCTTTGCCGGGGCTCCGGGCCTTCGTGGCGGCGGTGTTCGGGGGCATCGGCTCCATCCCCGGGGCGGTGGTGGGGGCCTTCATCATCGGCCTTTCCGAAAGCGTCATCAAGGGCTCCAGCTGGAGCATTTTCTCCGACGCCTTTACCTTCGCCCTGCTCATCATCATCCTGGTGGTGAAGCCCACGGGCCTCTTCGGTGAAAAGGTCACCGACAAAGTGTAAGGGGGCGGACGGTATGAAAAAAACGATAAGCAAAAGCACCTGGATGACCCTGCTGTGCACGGCGGCCCTGCTGGTGCTGGTGGTCCTCCTGGAAAACGTGCTGGACCCCAACAAGAATATCATGGTTTTCACGGCCCTGAAAAAAGGTGCGGTTTACGCCTTGGTGGCCGTGTCCATGAACCTGCTCAACGGCTTTACGGGCCTGTTCTCCCTGGGGCAGGCGGGCTTCATGCTGCTGGGTGCTTACACCTATGCCATTTTGACCATTCCCGTGGCCCAGCGGGACGCAGTTTACTATATCTATAACGGCTCTGCCGTCAACTTCTCCTTGCCGGAGCTCTTCGGCGGCGGCGCCTTCGGCCTGGTGCTGGGTGTGGTTGCGGCGCTGATTCTGGGGGGCTGCGTGGCCGCCGCTGTGGCGTGGCTCATCGGCCTGCCGGTGCTGCGGCTGAAAAGCGACTATCTGGCCATTGCCACCCTGGGCTTTGGCGAGATCATCCGGGCAGTGTTCCAGTGGGATAAACTGGGGTCGGTTACCAATGGCGCCAACGCCCTGAAAAACTTCCCCACCTTCTCGAATTTCAACATTCAAAACGCCAACGGGGAGACGGTGCTCCGCCTCTCCACCTTCACGGCCTTTCTGCTGGCGGGAATCTGCATTGCCGTCATCGTGCTTTTGATCAACTCCACCTATGGCCGGGCCTTCAAGGCCATCCGGGACGACGAGGTGGCGGCGGAGGCCATGGGCATCAACCTCTCCAAGCACAAGCGGCTGGCCTTTGTCATCAGCTCCTTCTTCGCCGGGGTGGGGGGCGGCATGTTCGCCATGTTCGCCAACCAGGCCCAGGCCAAAACCTTCACCACCGCCATGACCTATGAGATTTTGCTGATCGTGGTCATCGGCGGCATCGGCTCCGTGTCGGGAAGCTGCATCGCGGCCTTCCTGTACGTGGCCGCCAGCGAGTGGTGGCTTCGCTTCCTGGACGCGGAGACCTTTGTCGGCGGATTCAAGGTGCCGCTGCTCCGCAACGGCTTCCGCATGGTGGTCTTTTCCGTGGTCATTATGATTGTGGTGCTGTTCTTCCGGAGGGGCATCATGGGCGACAAGGAGCTGCCGGACCTCTTCAAGAAACGCCGGAAGGAGAAGGCGAAATGAGCGAGAACGTATTGAAAGTGGAAAACGTCACCATGCAGTTCGGCGGCGTGGTGGCGGTGGATAACCTGAATCTGGAGGTTAACCAGGGGGAGATCGTGGCCCTGATCGGCCCCAACGGGGCGGGGAAAACCACGGCCTTCAACGTCATCACCGGCGTGTACCAGCCCACCAACGGAGCTGTCTGGTTCCAGGGGGAGAAGATCGTGGAAAACCACCCCCAGGGGAAGATGAAGCAGCAGTACAAGGGAGAGCACGCCGGGGAGTACACCCAGGTCCTGGCCCCCACTCCCGACAAGGTGACCCGGCTGGGCATGGCCCGAACCTTCCAGAACATCCGGCTGTGGAAATCCCAGACGGTGTTTGACAACGTGCTCATCGCCAAGCACTGCCGCGCTACCAGCAACGTGTTCACGGCCACCTTCCGCCTGAACCGGAAGGAGGAGGCGGCCCAGCGGGAGAACGTGCTGGAGCTTTTGGAGACCGTGGGCCTGGCGGATGTGAAGGATGAGCTGGCCACCTCCCTGCCCTATGGCAAGCAGCGGCGGCTGGAGATTGCCCGGGCCCTGGCGGCGGAGCCGAAGCTGCTGCTTTTGGATGAACCGGCGGCGGGTATGAACCCCCAGGAGACCGAGGAGCTAACGGCCTTTATCAGCGAAATTCGAAACCGCTTCCATCTGACGGTGTTCCTCATCGAGCACCATATGAACCTGGTCATGAACATCTCAGAGCGAATCTACGTCCTGGACTTTGGCAGGCTGATTGCCCAGGGAGACCCGGCGGCGATTCAAAACGACAAGCGGGTCATCGAGGCCTATCTGGGGGTGAGCGAGGATGCTTAAAATTGAAAACCTCCACGTCAGCTACGGCGGCATCCAGGCCCTCCGGGGCATCTCCCTGGAGGTGCCCGACGGGAAGATCGTCACCTTGATCGGCGCCAACGGCGCCGGTAAATCCACCACCCTGCGGACCATCACCGGCCTTGTAAAGGCCGCCTCCGGCTCTATCCAGTGGAATGGGGAGGAGCTCCTGGGGAAGTCCATTGACAAGATCGTGGGCTCCGGCATCGCCATGAGCCCCGAGGGGCGGCGGGTCTTTGCCGACATGTCGGTGCTGGAAAACCTCCGCATTGGGGCTTACCTCCGGAAGGACAAGGAGGGAATCGAGAAGGATGTCCAGTGGGTGTACAGCCTCTTCCCCCGGCTGGAGGAGCGGAGCTGGCAGCTGGCGGGAACCCTCTCCGGCGGCGAGCAGCAGATGCTGGCCGTGGGCCGGGCGCTGATGTCCCGCCCCAAGCTGATGATGCTGGACGAACCCTCTCTGGGTTTGGCGCCCCTGGTGGTGCAGGACATCTTCTCCATCATCGGGGAGATCAACAAGCAGGGCGTCACGGTGCTCCTCATTGAGCAAAACGCCAACATGGCCCTGAAAATTGCGGACCTGGCCTACGTGCTGGAAACGGGAAATATCACCATGTCCGGCACCGGCGCAGAGCTCCTGGCCAACGAAAAGGTCCGGGAGGCATATCTGGGAAAGAACGGTTGAATTGAATACCACATTTGGGAGGGCCCTCCGGGGCCTTCCTTTTTTGTCCGCTTTTTACCCGGAAGGGGGGAAACCGGACGGGTCTTAAAACGTTAAAGAAAATTTAAAAGTTAGCGCCCGCAAAGTACTGGACAAGGGGAAAAAGGTTTGGTATAATCCGAGAAAAACGATTACGGAGCGAGCAATTGGCAAAAAAAGGACATTTGCCTGCTCCGTGTCATACACTGAAACGATAGGAGGCCGGAATCATGGACGTGACAGCGATTGGCGAAATTTTGATTGACTTGACCCAGACCGGGGTCAATGCGGCGGGGGTGCCCCAGTTCTCGGCCAACCCCGGCGGAGCGCCTGCCAACGTTGCGGTGGCGGCGGCCCGCCTGGGGGCAAAATCTGCCTTTTGGGGCAAGGTGGGAGACGACGGCTTTGGGGCCTACCTCCGGAAGGTGCTGGCGGACAACGGCGTGGACCAGACGGGTTTGCGCACGGGAAGCCAGCCCACCACCATGGCCGTCGTCTCGGTGGACGAGACCGGGGAGCGGAGCTTCCGCTTTCTCCGGGGAGCGGATCGGGACATCTGCCCGGAGGAGGTGGACGAGGACGCGGTGCTGGGGACGAAGATTCTCCACTTTGGCTCCGTCAGCCTGACGGCGGGCATGAGCCGCAGCGCCACCATCTTTGCTGCCCGCACTGCCCACAAAAACGGCGGCCTTGTGAGCTATGATCCCAACTACCGCCCTGTCCTCTGGGCCAACCAGGCGGAGGCGGCGGAGTGGATGACGATTCCCCTGCCCTTGGTGGACATCATCAAGCTGTCGGAGGAGGAGCTGCCCCTGCTCACCGGGACCACCGATTTGGAGGAGGGTACCCGCATCCTGGAGGACCGGGGCCTGTCCCTCATCATGGTCACCCTGGGGGGCGAGGGCGTGTTCTGCCGCTGGAAAGGGGAAGCTTGGAAGCAGCCCGGCGTCCCCGTGAAGGTGGCGGACACCAACGGCGCCGGGGACACCTTCCTGGGGGCCGTCCTCAGCCGCCTGTGCGCCCGGGGAGAAAAGCCCCTGGAGGGCTTGGCGCGGGCGGAGCTGGAGGATATCCTGGCCTTTGCCAACCGGGCGGCGGCCTTCACCTGCTCCCGCAGCGGGGCCATCCCGGCTATGCCCACCCTGGCGGAGCTGGAGGGAGGGCGGATGCCGTGAGGGCTCCGGCATTTGACCGGCGGCTGGCCCGGCATTTTGACGAGCTGAAATGGCTCTACTGCGAGCTTTACCAAGATGAGGCGGCCTTCGGAGACTTTGTGGAGATGCTTCGCCGCTGCTGGGCGGAGCGGAAGAAGCCCCTCCGGGACCTGGACAAAAAGCGGGAGGCAGACCCGGACTGGTACCGGCGGCGGGATTTGCTGGGGATGATGCTCTATGTAAACGCCTTCGCCGGGAACTTGAAGGGCGTGGAGGAGAAGCTGGGCTATCTCCGGGAGTGCGGCGTGAACTACCTGCACCTGATGCCCCTGCTGGAGAGCCCCAGGGGCCGCAGCGACGGGGGCTATGCCGTCAGCGATTTTCGAAAGGTCCAGCCGTCCCTTGGAACCATGGAGGATTTGGAGACCTTGGCGGACGGCTGCCGCCGGCGGGGCGTCAGCCTGTGCTTGGACTTTGTGATGAACCACACCAGCGAGGACCACGCCTGGGCGAAGCGGGCCCGGGCGGGGGAGGCGGAATACCGGGACCGCTATTTCTTCTACGATTCCTGGGATATCCCCCGGGAGTTTGAGAAAACCGTTCCCCAGGTGTTTCCCACCACCGCCCCGGGAAGCTTCACGGAGCTTCCGGACGGCTCTGTGGTGATGACGAATTTCTACCCCTACCAGTGGGACCTGAACTACCGGAACCCGGCAGTGTTCCGGGACATGACGGAGAATCTGCTGTACCTTGCGAACCGGGGGATCGACGTAATCCGCCTGGACGCCATCCCCTACATTTGGAAGGAGCTGGGCACCGACTGCCGGAACCTGCCCCAGGTACATACCCTGGCCCGGATGCTGCGGATGGTGACGGAGATTGTCTGCCCCGGCGTGCTGCTGCTGGGGGAGGTGGTGATGGAGCCCGCCAAGGTGGCCCCCTACTTCGGCACCCGGTCAAAGCCGGAGTGCCACATGCTTTACAACGTCACCACCATGGCCACCACTTGGCACACCCTGGCCACCGGGGACGCGTCGCTGCTGAAGCGGCAGATGGAGACGGTCTGCGGCCTGCCCAAGGACTTCCTTTTCTTGAATTACCTCCGCTGCCACGACGACATCGGCTGGGGCCTGGATTACCCCTGGCTGGGACAGCGGTTTGGCCTGAATGAGGTGGCCCATAAAAAGTACCTCAACGACTATTTCACCGGCAAATGGCCCGGCAGCCTCAGCCGGGGAGAGCTCTACAACGACGACCCCCGCCTGGGGGACGCCCGCCTCTGCGGCACCACCGCTTCCCTCTGCGGTTTGGAGGCGGCGGAGGGGGACCCCGCCCTTTTGGAGCGGGCCGTGGCCTGTGACCTGACCCTCCACGCCTGGATGTTGAGCCAGAGCGGGGTCCCCGTGATTTACAGCGGCGACGAGGTGGGGCAGTTCAACGACTGGAGCTATCGGCAGGACCCCGACAAGCGGGAGGACAGCCGCTATCTTCACCGAGGGGACTTCCTGTGGGATTTGGCGAAGCGGCGGAAGGACCCGAATACCTACCAGGGGAAGCTCTTCCAGGGTCTCCGGCGGCTGGAGGAGATTCGGGCCAGCGAGCCCTGCTTTGACGCCCAGGCGGAAGCTTGGGTGGAGGAGAGCGGCAGTCCCCAGGTTTTGGCCCTCTGCCGGAGGCAGGGAAACCGGGAGCTGGTGTGCTTGTTCAACTTCGGCGGGGACTTTGTTCATGCCCACGTGGACCGGGACGGCGGCTACCGGGAGCTGATGTACGGGACCCATTGGAACGGCCTTGGGAATGTGGAGCTGTGGCCCAACGGCTTTGCCTGGCTGCTGCGGGAATAACGATGTTTGGCCCCGCCTTCACAAGAGGGCGGGGCCTTCGTGAAATTTGGGCAGGCGTTTACTTTAAATAGTGTTTGCAAATAGGGCGGAGACGTGGTATCCTATCCGTATAGCGCAGTCACGACGCCGGGCGCTCCGGCAACCATGATTAGAAAGGAAGCAGACTCATGAAACAGTTTACTTATACCATTACCGACCCCGTGGGCATCCACGCCCGTCCCGCCGGCATGCTGGCGAAAGCCGCCAAGGCCCTGGACAGCACCGTTACCATCACCAAGGGCGAAAAATCCGCCGCCGCCACCAAGCTGATGGCCGTCATGGGCCTGGGCGTCAAAACCGGCGAAACCATCACCTTTACCATCGAGGGCGGAGACGAGGAAGCCAGCGCTGCCGCCATGGAGCAGTTCTGCAAGGACAACATGTAAGACGGCTGGGAGGGAACAGCTATGCAAGTTGCGACCGGGAAATCCATACTAAACGGCATTGCCATTGGCCCCCTGCGCATCTACAAGAAGGTGGAGACCCAGACCACCGTCTCTTCCACCCTCACTCCGGAGGAGGAGTACGCCCGCTTCGACGCCGCCCGGCTCAAGGCCCAGGAGCAGCTGGGGATCCTGTATGAGAAGGCCCTGGAGGAGGTGGGAGAGGACAACGCCTCCATTTTTGAAATCCACCAGATGATGCTGGACGACGACGACTACCTGGACGCGGTGAAGGGCATCCTCGAGACCCAGGGGGCTACGGCGGAATACGCCGTCTCCGCCACGGGAGAGAACTTCGCCGCCGCCTTCGCCGACATGGAGGACGAGTACATGCGGGCCCGGGCCGCCGACGTGAAGGACATCTCCCGCCGGGTGGTCAACGTCCTTCTGGGCGTGGGAGACGCGGAGATGATGGCCGACCAGCCCGCCATTTTGGTGGCGGACGACCTGACCCCCAGCGAGACCGTCCAGCTGGACAAGTCGAAGCTCCTGGGCTTCATCACCCGCCACGGCTCCTCCAACAGCCACACCGCCATTCTGGCCCGGACCATGAACATCCCCGCCCTGGTGGGGGTGGACTTTCAGGACGACTGGGACGGGAAGCTGGCCGTCATCGACGGCTATAACCACTGCGTGTACATCGAGCCCGCGCCGGAGCTCCTCAGCGCCATGGAGGAGAAGCGGAGCAACGACCTCAAGCAGGAGGCTTTGCTCCAGAGCCTGAAGAAAAAGCCCAACGTCACCCTGGACGGCAAAGAGATCAAGGTCTATGCCAACATCGGAAACGCCGGAGACGTGGGATTGGTCCTCCAGAACGATGCCCAGGGCATCGGATTGTTCCGCAGCGAGTTCATTTACCTGGACTCCCAGGACTACCCCTCGGAGGACCAGCAGTTCATGCTCTACAAGCGGGTGGTGGAGACCATGGCCGGGAAAAAGGTCATCATCCGCACCCTGGACATCGGTGCCGACAAGCAGGCGGATTACTTCGAGCTGGACAAGGAGGAAAACCCCGCCCTTGGCTACCGGGCCATCCGCATCTGCCTGACCCGGAAGGAGGTCTTTAAGACCCAGCTCCGGGCCATCCTCCGGGCCAGCGCCTTCGGGACCGTGTCCGTCATGTTCCCCATGATCATCTCCGTGCGGGAGGTCCGGGACGCCAAGGAGCTTCTGGAGGAGTGCAAGGCAGAGCTCCAGGAGCGAGGCGTGGCCTTTGGCAAGGTGGAAATCGGCATCATGGTGGAGACCCCCGCCGCCGTGCTGCTGGCCGACGAGCTGGCCGAGGAGGTGGAGTTCTTCTCCCTGGGCACCAACGATCTGACCCAGTACACCCTGGCCATCGACCGGCAGAATCCCAAGCTGGATAATTT
>CAIGRU010001655.1_pt1 | contig 11851 bp, 11 predicted proteins | sample 7351341 | NCBI WGS metagenome assembly CAIGRU01
GGCCCCTACGGTTTTCCCCCTGTTAAAGCTGGGACACCAAATAAAAATAAGGAGATTTTTGATATGTCTAAGACCATCGAGCTGGCGCAGCACCTGGAGCAGCTGCACATCAACAACATGTACAAGTCTGACTTCTACTGGACCTGGGACAAGACTGACGAGGAGCTGGACGCCATTTTCACCGTGGCCGACGCCCTCCGGGACCTCCGGGAGCGGAACAAGTCCACCCGGATTTTTGACTCCGGCCTTGGCATCTCCATCTTCCGGGACAACTCCACCCGGACCCGGTTCTCCTTCGCCTCCGCCTGCAACCTGCTGGGACTGACCGTCCAGGACCTGGACGAGAAGAAATCCCAGATCGCCCACGGCGAGACCGTCCGGGAGACCGCTAACATGGTGTCCTTCATGGCCGACGTTATCGGCATCCGGGACGACATGTTCATCGGCGAGGGCCACAAGTATCAGAAAACCTTCATGGACGCCGTGAAGGAAGGCTACCGGGACGGCATCCTGGAGCAGCAGCCCACCCTGGTGAACCTCCAGTGCGACGTGGACCACCCCACCCAGTGCATGGCCGATATGCTCCACATCATCCACCAGTTCGGCGGCGTGGAGAACCTCAAGGGCAAGAAAATCGCCATGACCTGGGCCTACTCCCCCTCCTACGGCAAGCCCCTCTCCGTGCCCCAGGGCGTCATCGGATTGATGACCCGCTTCGGCATGGACGTGGTCCTGGCCCATCCCGAGGGTTATGATGTGATGCCCGAGGTGGAGGAAATTGCCAAGAAGAACGCCGCCGCCACCGGCGGAAGCTACAAAAAGGTCGCCACCATGGAAGAGGCCTTCCAGGACGCGGACATCGTGTATCCCAAGAGCTGGGCTCCCTTCGCCGCCATGGAGGAGCGGACCAAGCTCTACCAGGCCGGGGACCAGGCGGGCATCGACGCCCTGGAGAAGAAGCTCCTGGCCCAGAACGCCCAGCACAAGGACTGGACCTGCTCCGAGGAGATGATGAAGAAAACCCGGAACGGCTCCGCCCTGTACCTCCACTGCCTCCCCGCCGACATCACGGGCCTGAGCTGCCCCGAGGGCGAGGTGGACAACTCTGTGTTCGACCGTTACCTGGTGCCCCTGTACAAGGAAGCCAGCTACAAGCCCTATGTCATCGCTGCCATGATCATGATGAGCAAGGTCAAGGACCCCGTGTCCGCCCTGATGGCCCTGGACGCCGCTGACAAGCGCAAGCTGTTCTGAGAGGGTATTTGCCATGCCGGAACGTATTGTCATCGCCCTGGGCGGCAACGCCCTGGGAAATAATCTGCCGGAGCAGATGATCGCGGTGAAGCAGACCGCCAAGGCCATTGTGGACCTGATCGAACAGGGCCACCAGGTGGTCATCGCCCACGGCAACGGACCCCAGGTGGGCATGATCCAAAATGCCATGGCCGAGCTGACCCGCTCGGACCCCGAGAAGTATATCCCCTGCCCCCTGTCCGTCTGCGTTGCCATGAGCCAGGGCTACATTGGCTATGACCTCCAGAACGGCCTGCGGGAGGAGCTGCTGGACCGGGGAATCGACAAGGGCGTGGCCACCGTCCTCACCCAGGTGGAGGTGGACCCGGCGGACCCGGCCTTCCAAAATCCCACCAAGCCCATCGGTGCCTTCATGACCAAGGAGGAGGCCGACGCCCTGGTGAAGGAGCGGGACTACAAGGTCATTGAGGACGCCGGGCGGGGCTACCGCCGGGTGGTGGCCTCTCCCAAGCCGGTTTCCATTGTGGAAATCCAGTCCATTCAGGACATGGTGGAGGCCGGACTGGTGGTGGTGGCCTGCGGCGGCGGCGGCATCCCCGTATTCAAGACCGAGGGACACCACCTCAAGGGTGCGGCGGCGGTCATCGACAAGGACTTTGCCAGCGAGACCATGGCCGAGCAGCTGAACGCCGACCGGCTCATCATCCTCACCGCCGTGGAGAAGGTGGCGGTGAACTTCGGAAAGCCGGACCAGAAGTGGCTGGACAGCCTGACCCCGGAGGAGGCTAGGCGCTATATGGACGAGGGCCAGTTCGCCCCCGGGTCCATGCTGCCCAAGGTCCAGGCGGCGGTGAAGTTTGCCGAGTCCCGCCCGGGCCGCAAGGCCCTCATCACCCTGCTGGAAAAGGCGGGGGCGGGTGTGGCCGGAGAGACCGGCACCACCATTACCGCGTGAGAACCCCATAAGCGCTGAAAAGAGGACCGCCCGGATGGGCGGTCCTTTTGCGCGGGAGGCGTCAGCTCATGAACAGCTGCACCCAGTAGTGCTTATAGCCGGAGGGGGCCTTTACATAGCCGATGCCGATGGAGGAGAAGTCCCCCTTTAGGATGTTGGCCCGGTGGCCCTCGGAGTTCATCCAGGAGTCCATGACGGCGGCGGGGGAGCTCTGCCCGGCGGCAATGTTCTCGCCCATGGAGCCGGCGGAAATGCCCGCTTCCTCCACGGCGGTGAAGCAGCTGGTCCCGTTGGGCCGGGTGTGGGAGAAGGACTGCACAATTTCCTCCGCCCGGAGCTGGGCCACGTCGGTGAGAGCGTCGTTCAGGGTCAGGGGAGACTTGCCGTTTTGCGCCCGGGCGGCGTTGACCAGCTCCAGCACGCCCTGGCGCATGGCCTGGAGGTCGCCGCTGTCGGGCGTGCCAGGGGCCTTGCCGCCCGGGGTCTCACTGCCAGGAGCATCGCTGTCGGACTGGATGATATACAGCAGGGACCAAAAGTCCTGATAGCCGCCATAGCCCTTGGCGTCGTGGACATAGCCCACGCTCAGGTGGGTGTGCTCCTGGCTCATCAGAGCGGTGCGGGCGCTCGGAGTGGACAGCACCTTTTCCAGGGCCGCCTCTGCCGTGTCATAGCCGGTGCCCACCACAAAGCTCTCGTCCACGTAGACTGCGGGCACGCCGGTTTTCTCCAGCACGGAGCTCCAGTCGCTGCCGTCGGCCCGAATCTCGATATAGCCGCCGGAGAGGTCCTTGGCCCGTATTTGCGCCGCCTGATCCAGGCTGTCCATGGCTTCCAGGGGCTTCAATCCGGCCTTGGTCCGTTGGGCGTTCAGCAGGCGCACCAGCTCTGCGGCGGCTGCCTCCGGCGTGGGCTTGGAGGGCTGGGAGGGTTCCGGAGTTTTTTCCGGGGCTTTCTCGGGGGTTTTCTCCGGCGCTTTCGGCGCTTCCTCCGGGTCCTCGGCGGGCGTCTTGGGGCCGACATACTGGGCCATGCGGTAGATCACCGCGCAGCCCTGACCCCGGTTCATGGTGACCGTGCCGCCAAAGGTTCCGTCGGAATAGCCTCCGATGATGCCCAGGGCGTACACATTGGACACCGCATCCCGGTAGGCGGCGTGGATGCCGTCCCAGTCGGCGATTTTTTCCGCGGCGGCGGCTTTCGCCTCCTCGCTGGCGGAGGAGCCCTGTTGGGCCATGATGTTGGTCATGAGCTGGGCCATGTCATAGCGGCTGATGGGCTGGTCCATGGCTCCGGCGTCCCGGTAGTTGGCCGTGAAGCTGGCGTCCTTGAGGACCCCGGCCTGGGACAGGGCCTCCGTGTTGGGGACAAACCAGCCCAGGTTCTTGTTGGACTCCGTGCTGTTCTCCTTGACGGCGTCCGGGTAGAAGGCCCGGGACAGCATGACACAGAACTGGGCCCGGGTGACTTTGGCGGCGGGCTTGAAGGACCCGTCGGCGTAGCCGGAGGTGATGCCCTTGGCGGCACATTCTTGAATGGCGGCGTGGAAGGTGTGGGACTGGGGCACGTCGCGGAACTCCGCCGCCAGGGCGGGGACGCTGAGCGCCGCGCACAGTGCCAGGGCCAGAAGCAGGGACAGCAGCTTTTTCATAACGCGTTCTCTCCTTTTTGGTTTGTTCCATTATAAGCCTCCTGCCGCCGTGCCGCAAGAGGAAAAACCCTCCGGCGGCGTTGTCTGCGGAAAAGAGGTGCTGTCTGCTCCCGGATTTTGGGAAAACCTCCGTCGTTTTTCACGATAGAGAGCGGGGGAAATGCTGGATTCTTCGTGAAACCAGCCGGAAAAATGGCCGGGTTTCATTTTTCTGTTGCGCTGAAAAAGACAGACATGTATAATAACAAATCAAGACAGGCGGAAGGCGCTTCAAAGAGGGGAGGCCGGACGCCGGAGGGCCGCTTTCAAGCGGCGGAGGGAACGCCCTATGCAGACGATGAACGTGTTCAACGACATCCTGGGCCTGTACATTATTCTGGTTCTGGTACTGGTAGTTTTGCCGCCGAAACAGAATAGTGCGTTTGGTCATGCGCGAAACAAGGGCGCGGTCAACGGTTTCCTCCGCTAAGCGGCGTGAAACGGCCGGTCCCCAAAACCGGAACTCTTGCAAGTCCGTGACCCGACGAGGGACACGGGCTTTTTTGCTTTTCACACCGAAAGGAGATGCTGAGCATGGAACTGACAGGCGCGCAGATTTTGATGGAGGGCCTGGCCCGGGAGGGCGTGGAGCGGGTATTCGGCTACGCCGGGGCCACCATCTGCCCCATTGCCGACGCCCTGCGGGAGGACCCCAATATGGACTATACCCTGGTTCGCACGGAGCAGAACGCCGGGCACATGGCCTCCGGCTATGCCCGGGTGACGGGAAAGACCGGGGTGTGCATTGTCACCTCCGGCCCGGGGGCCACGAACCTCATCACCGGCGTGGCCACGGCCTATATGGACTCCATCCCCCTGGTGGCGGTGACGGGGCAGGTGCCCTCCAACCTCCTGGGGCGGGACATCTTCCAGGAGGTGGACATCACCGGGGCGGTGACCCCCTTTACCAAGCACTGCTATTTGGTGAAGGACGCCGCTCAGCTGCCGGTGGTTTTGAAGGAGGCGTTTCACATCGCCTCCACGGGCCGCCCAGGGCCGGTGCTCATCGACATCCCCGTGGACGTGCAGGAGCAGCTGGTGACGGACGTGGAATTTCCCGAGGAGGTCCGCATCCGGGGCTATAACCCCAGCGTCCGGGGAAACGACAAGCAGATTTCCAACGTGGCCGCGGCCATCGGCGTGGCCCAAAGGCCGGTGATCTGCGCCGGGGGCGGCGTGTTCCTGGCCCATGCCGAGGAGGAGCTGCGGCAGTTTGCCGAAGCCACCGGCATCCCGGTGGTCACCACCATGATGGGCCTCTCTCTTCTGCCCACAGAGCACCCGCTGAATATGGGCATGATCGGGGCCCACGGAAACAATACGGCCAACAAGGCCCTGGTGAAGTCCGACCTTCTCATTATGATCGGCACCCGGGTGGCGGACCGGGCCATCGTTTCCCCGGATGAGATTCAAAAGCGGATGGCCAACATCCACATTGACGTGGACCCCGCCGAAATCGGGAAAAACATGCAGTCCACCCTCCCCCTGGTGGGGAACGCCAAGGTGATTCTCCAGCAGCTCATGGAGCGGGGGGCCCGGGCGGAGTGCGGGGATTGGCGGGAGATGCTCCAGGAGCTCCGCCGGACAAACCTGGGCCGGGGCTATCCCGCAAAGGACGGGTACGTTTTCCCGGGCCGCCTCCTGCGGCTTTTGGGCGAGCGATTGGACAAGGACGCCGCCGTCTGCGTGGACGTGGGACAGAATCAAATTTGGGCCTGCAAGCACCTGCGGCTCAACGGGGCCCGGTTTTTGACCAGCGGGGGGCTTGGCACCATGGGCTATGCCATCCCCTGCGCCGTGGGGGTAAAGACCGCCCAGCCGGGCCGCCAGGTGGTGGCTGTCTGCGGCGACGGGTCCTTCCAGATGTCCATGAATGAGCTGGCCGCCGTGAAGGCGGGAGGCTTTGATTTAAAAATCCTCCTCTTCCGCAACGGCGTCCTGGGCCTTGTGAACCAGATTCAAAGCAAGGAGCCCTACCACGGCCCCTTCGGCGTGCGGCTGGAGGGAGACCCGGACTTCGCCGCCATCGCCTCTGCCTACGGCATCCCCAGCATGACGTTGCGGGACGAGGCCAAGGTGGAGGAGACCCTGGAACGCTTCTTGGGGGCGGAGGGGCCCTGCCTCCTCATCGCGGAGGTGAGCCCCGAGTGGAAAACCACGGACTGAGAGGGAGGACGGAAGGATGAAACAGACGATTTCCATTTTGGTGGAGAACCGGGCGGGCGTTTTGAACCGGGTGGCCAGCCTGTTTTCCCGCCGGGCCTTCAACATCGACTCCCTGGCGGTGGGTGTGACGGACGACCCCTCCCTCTCCCGGATGACCATTATTGTGGACAACGGGAACAGCGTGGTGGAGCAGGTGGAAAAGCAGCTGAACAAGCTGGTGGAGGTCATCAAGGTTCGCACCCTGGACGAGGGGAACATGATTGGCCGGGAATTGATGATTATAAAAGTCAGCGCCAACAAAAACAACCGAGAACACATTATGACCATCTGCAACATCTGCGGGGCCAAGGCGGCGGACATTTCCCCCACCTCCATGACCCTGGAGATTTCCGACACCCCGGACCGGGTGGACGTGTTTGAGGAGATGATGCGGCCCTTCAACATTTTGGAGGTGGCCCGGACCGGGGTCATCGCCCTGCAAAAGGGCGGGGGAAAAATCTAACGACAGGAAGGAGTAACACGATATGGATAAAGCGCAGAAAAAAGCCCTGACGGAGGAGTGGAAGAACCGCCGCCCAGAGATGGGGGTCATTTCCCTGCGGTGCAAGGAGACGGGAGAGGTCTTTTTGGGAACCGCCAAGGACACGAAAGCGGCGTTTAACAGCGTCCGGGCCAAGCTCTCCGGCGGCATACACCCCAACAAGCGGCTGATGGAGCTGTGGAAGCAGTACGGCGAGGAGGGCTTCGAGCTCTCCGTGGCCGCCGTGCTGGAGTATGAGGACCCGCTGGAGGACCACACGGAGGAGCTGGAGACCCTGCGGGAGCTGTGCCTGGCAGAGGACAAACATGCGGTGAAAATATGGAAATAAACCGTTGGAGGAGGAGCGTGCGCCTATGAAAATCAGAGCCACTGCGGCCATCATGGAGTGCTTGTTGGAGCAGGAGGTGGATACCGTTTTCGGCTACCCCGGCGGCACCATCCTCAACGTCTATGACGAGCTGTACCGTTACCAGGACAAGATTCACCACGTATTAACCGCCCACGAGCAGGGGGCGGCCCACGCGGCGGACGGCTACGCCCGGTCCACCGGGAAGGTCGGGGTGTGCTTTGCCACCTCCGGCCCCGGGGCCACGAACCTGACCACCGGCATCGCAACCGCGTATCTGGATTCCTCCCCGGTGGTCTTTATCACCTGCAATGTTACGGAGGCCACGTTGGGCAAGGATGCCTTCCAGGAGGTGGACATCACCGGCATTGCCATGCCGATTACGAAAGCCACCTTCCTGGTTCGGGACCCGGCGACGATTCCCGCCGTTATGCGCCAGGCCTTCGCCGTGGCCGCCAGCGGGCGACCGGGGCCGGTGCTCATCGACTTTTTGAAGGACGTGACCTTCCCCAGCGTGGAAATCGAGTATGAGTTCGTCCCCTGGCGGGAGAACCGGGGCTGCGCCGGGATGCGGGAGCTGAATCGGGACCACGAGCTGAAAAAGCCCACGCCAAATAAGGAGGACGTGGACATCCTCCTGGAGATGATCCAGCAGGCCCAGCGGCCCTTCGTCATCTGCGGCGGCGGCGTGGTGCTGGGCCGGGCGGACCAGGAGTTTTTGGAGTTTGCCGAGAAGCTGGACGCCCCGGTGGCCATCAGCCTCATGGGCGGCGGCGGCTTCTCTGGGAGCCACCCCCTGACCACCGGCATGATCGGCATGCACGGGTCCAAGGCCTCCAACACCGCCTGTGACGAGTGCGACCTCCTGATCGCCGTGGGCTGCCGCTTCTCCGACCGGGTGGCCCTGAACCCGGCCACGTTCGCCCGGCAGGCGAAAATTGTCCAGATCGATATTGACCGGGCGGAGATTGACAAGAACGTGCTGACGGACCACCACATCATTGGCTCCGCCCGGCGGGTGCTGGCCATGCTGAACGAGAAGCTGCCCCAGTACGACCACAGGGATTGGAAGGCCCACATCCTGCCCCTCCGGGCCCCGTCGGTGGCGGAGGACAGCGACCACCTGACCCCCCAGCAGGTGCTGGAGACCATCCGTCTCCAGATGCCGGAGGACGCCATTGTGGCCACCGACGTGGGCCAGCATCAAATGTGGGCCATTAAGTACCTCCACTTCCAGTATCCCGGGCAGATGCTCACCTCCGGCGGCTTTGGCACCATGGGCTTTGGCCTGGGGGCCGCCATCGGGGCCCAGACCGCCCACCCGGGCAAGAGGGTCTTTCACATCACCGGGGACGGGTGCTTTCGCATGAACTGCCATGAATTGGCGACCGTGGGCTACTACAAGCTGCCCATTATTACGGTGGTATTCAACAACGGCACTCTGGGCATGGTCCGCCAGTGGCAGAGCCTTATCTACGGAAAGCGCTACTCCGAGACCACCCTGGACCGGGGACCGGACTTCGTGAAGCTGGCGGAGGCCTATGGCATCCGGGGCTTCCGGGTGGAGACGGCGGCGGATATGGAACGGGTGCTGGCGGAGGCTCTGGCGGTGGAGGAGCCCGCCGTCCTGGATTGCCGGCTGGACATTGACGAGATGGTCCGGCCCATGGTGGCCTCCGGGTCTGAGATTACGGATTTCCTGCTGAGCGAAGGAGGAGAGGTATGAGAAAGCAATGGGACACGGAGAAGAAGCTCTACACCCTCTGCATCCTGACGGAGGACACCCCCGGTATTCTCAGCCAGGTGGCGAGGCTCTTCTCCCGGAAGGGCTATAACATCGAGTCCATCGTCTCCGGCGCCACGGACCAGCCCCACACCGCTCGCATTTCCATCGAGCTGCTGGCGGACGAGCTGGTGGCAAATCAGCTGGCCACCCAGTGCCGCAGGCTCCTGGGAGTTCAGGCGGTGAAAATCTTCGACGAGGAGACCTGCATCCGCCGGGAGATTGCCCTTATCAAGGTCCGGGCGGCGGACCACGGGACCCGGGACGAGATCATTCAGCTGACCAACATCTTCCGGGGCCATATCATCGACGTGGACAAGGAGTCCCTGACGGTCTGGGTCTTTGGCTCCCAGAGCAAGAACGCGGCGCTGATTCAGATGCTGGAGGATTTCGGCATCCTGGAGATTGCCAAAACGGGTACTATCGCCATCGAGAGAGGGCGTAGCACGATATATGACGAGAGCAAATTGAAGGAGGAATATGAATATGGCAAGAATGTACTATGAGAAGGACTGCGACCTGGGCAAGCTGGACGGGAAGAAAATCGGCGTCATCGGCTACGGCTCTCAGGGCCATGCCCATGCCCTGAACCTGAAGGAATCCGGCTGTGACGTGTGCGTGGGCCTGCGCCAGGGCTCCAAGAACTGGGAAAACGCCGAGAAGGCGGGGCTGAAGGTTCAGACCGTGGCGGACACCGCCAAATGGGCCGACATCATCATGATTCTGGTGAACGACGAGGTCCAGGCGGACGTGTACAAAAACGACATTGCCCCCAACCTGGAGGCGGGGAATATGCTGATGTTCGCCCACGGCTTCAACATCCACTTCAAGCAGATCGTGCCCCCCGCCGGGGTGGACGTTTCCATGATCGCTCCCAAGGGCCCGGGCCATACGGTCCGCTCTACCTATGTGGCGGGCAAAGGCGTGCCCTGCCTGGTGGCCGTGGAGCAAAACGCCACGGGAAAGGCTTTGGATTTGGCCCTGGCCTATGCGGCGGGCATCGGCGGCGCCCGGGGCGGCGTCATGGAGACCACCTTCCAGGATGAGACGGAGACCGACCTCTTCGGTGAGCAGGCCGTCCTCTGCGGCGGCGTGGTGGAGCTGATGAAAATGGGCTTTGAGACCCTGGTGGAGGCGGGCTACGCCCCGGAAAACGCCTACTTCGAGTGCATCCACGAAATGAAGCTCATCATCGACCTCATCAACAAAGGCGGCGTAGCCATGATGAACTACTCCATCTCCGACACGGCGGAATACGGCGAATACGTCTCCGGGCCCCGGATTCTCCCCTATGAGGAGACCAAGAAGAACATGAAGGCGGTGCTGACGGACATCCAGGACGGCGTGTTTGCCGGGAAGTGGATTGCCGAAAACAAAAACGGCCGGACCTTCTTCAACGCCAAGCGCCGCCAGCTGGCCCAGCACCAGATGGAGACCGTGGGGGCGGAGCTCCGGCGCAACATGCTCTGGGGCGACGATACGGACCCGGATACGGCGTCCAACTAAGCAAAGGAATCGTATACCGCGAAGATGGGCCAGGGGCAGCGCCCCTGGCCCGCTTGCCAGGCCCCCTGTGAAAACCCGGCGCGGCGGCTTTTTCAAAACGAAAGGACTGATTTCATGAATCGTATCCTTCCCCATCTCATCCTTTACAGCGACCTGGGCCGGGACAGCATCCTGGTTCGTCTGGCGGAGATCATCCGGGCGTGCAGAGAGGGCGGGGCCAAGGAGCCCCTGCTCCAGCGGGCCAACGCGGAGGTTAAGCGCATTTTGGACCTCTCCACCGCCTGCGGCTTTGACGAGAACCTCTGGCAGTGCTACCTCACCTGGGTCCTCATGACCAACGACAATTCCTTCACCCGGACCTGCGAGCGGGTGGGCGCCACGGAGGGCGGCAGCGTGAACCGCTTCGCGGAAAATGACTTCGCCGTCTTTCATCAGCTGTTTCACTACGATTTTTCCGAGCTGGAGCGGTACTTGCTGACGGACTGCTTTTCCATCCTGACGGATTATCGGGCCATCCCCAAGCGGGAGCGGACCTATAACCGGGACGTCAGCGCCCAGGTTCGGACCCTTCGCAAAGCCCTGTCGGAGGCGGAAAACGGGCATGAGATGTTCCAATTGGTGACAGACTATTACAAGCGGTACGGCTACGGCGTGTTTGCCATGAACCGGGCCTTCCGCATCCGGCGGGAGGATGGGCTGGAGTTTCTGCCCATCAGCAACGTGGACGGTGTGCGGCTGGAGGACCTTTTGGGCTATGAGAGCCAGAAGGCGGAGCTGCGCCGGAATACGGAGGCCTTCCTGGCCGGGAAGCACGCCAACAACGTTCTGCTCTATGGCGATGCGGGGACGGGAAAATCCACCAGCGTCAAGGCGCTCATCAACGAGTACTACGACCAGGGGCTCCGGATGATTGAGATTTACAAGCACCAGTTCGGGGAGCTGTCCCACATTCTCTCGGAGATCAAGAACCGGAATTACCGCTTTGTCATCTTCATCGACGACCTCTCCTTTGAGGAGAACGAGGTGGAGTACAAGTTCCTCAAGGCCGTCATCGAGGGCGGCGTGGAGACCCGGCCGGAAAATGTGCTGATCTACGCCACGTCCAACCGCCGCCACCTCATCCGGGAGACCTGGAACGACCGGCAGGATATGGAGCACCACGGGGACATTCACCGCTCCGACACCATGGAGGAGAAGCTGTCCCTGGCGGCCCGGTTCGGCGTGACCATTAACTACAACGCCCCCAGCCCCAAGGAATTCCAGGCCATTGTCCGGGCTCTGGCAGAGCGTCAGGGGATTCGGATGGACGAGAAGGAGCTGATGACGAAGGCCAACACCTGGGAAATCCGCCATGGCGGCTTCTCCGGCCGGACGGCTCAGCAGTTTGTCCACTACCTGGAGGGACTGGCAGAATGAAGGTGCTGGTCAGCGCGTGCCTCTTGGGGGAGAACTGCAAGTATAGCGGCGGAAACAACCTGTGTCCCGGACTGCTGAAGTGGCTGGAAGAGGAGGGCCATGAGGCCGTATCCGTCTGCCCGGAGGTGCTGGGGGGCCTGCCAGTGCCCCGGACCCCGGCGGAGATTGTGGGGGGCGTGGTCACCACCTGGGAC
>CAIGRU010001657.1_pt1 | contig 11843 bp, 14 predicted proteins | sample 7351341 | NCBI WGS metagenome assembly CAIGRU01
CCCTTGGGCAGAAGCGCCGCCAATAACGAACTGTTTGTTGATCTGCTCCATAAAGGCGATCAGTTCATCATTCCCGCTGAAAGCAGACTTAGCATTTGCGCCCATGCTTGCAATGGCATTGGCGGTGTCAAAATAGGCCGCTCTGGAACGCTGGGCGGAAGCCATTATCTTTTTTTCAAGATCGGCCACGCTTCCCCCATCGTCCACGATCAAGTTTAGCCTTGCCCTTGTCCCCGCCAAATCATCAGATAGCCCCACAAGCTGTTTCAGCCCCATCATACCGCCAATGGTGGCGGCAATACCGGCAAACTTTTGTAACAGCCCATCAGCGGCGGATTGTCCGGCCCGGATATTCTGATTCAATCGTTCCTGTTGCTGTCCAGCTTGGCTAATTTCATCTTCAAGTTGGTCAAAGGCGGCGGTTGCATCGGCAATATGATTTCGGGCTTCTTCAAGGGCGCTGGTATCAAGATTAGTTCCCATGGTGTGCGACATACTTTCCATGGAATTGATCAGAATACCCATAGCGGAATTGATATGCTGAATTGGGCGGGTCATTTGGTCGGTCAGGGCAAAGGCCGTTCTAATGGTTGCCAAAGGGATTCACCACTTTTTTCCCGAAAGCCGGGGCCTTAGTGCTTTCTACGGCCCCGGCTCTTACGGTCAATTTCTTTTTTGCGCTTCTTATCATCTTCGATCTTCCGGTTGATAGCGGCAATCACAAAGGCCCGTTCTTTCCGGGGAAGGTCGAAAAATTCATGGGGAAATTTGTGAAATTCATGAAGGCAATAGAAAGCAATCGTAGCTTCCGTATCACCTTCATCTATTAGTTTTTTGCTTCGTCAACCTCATCCTGAAGGGTGATATCAAACCCACAAATTTCCTGAACTTTGTTCAGGTAGTTGGCATATTCGCCGGGGGTCAGCATGGCCTTCAACAGCGCATCCGCCCCCATAACCTTGTAACTGTCCTGAAGGCCAGCATCATTCAGGTTGGGGAAAACGGTACAGGCCACGGCCAGCTTGCCCACATAGGCATCTGTGTCCAGTTCCCTTGTGAACTGGTTCCTTTTGCCGGGGACAGGAACCCGCTTGGTGCAACTCTTGCGGATAGCTTCATCGGCGGAACCGTCAATAGCCTGAATTTCCCATTCCATAGGCTTCAGCTTGCCGTTTTTGTCCTTTTCGCTAGACAGGAAACGGGGGGAAACCACGGCTTTGATATGCTCCACGGGAAGGGCATTTTCAGCCAGAAAAGCAGACAGATTAGACATTGTGAAATCCTCCTATTTTTGAAAGTTAAGTTACAAAATATAAAGCCCCCGGCCCAACACCACGGGCCGGGGGCTTTACGCTTACTGCATACCGTCCAGCATCGTGAAGGTTTCGGGCATCTCGAAATCCTCAAAGGTGAAGTTCATATCTTCATCCAAGTATTCAGCATCCGCATCAAACTTGGCAAGAAGGCCCCCATCAATGTTGCAGTCCTTCAGGATCACGGTCTGCCGCCCCACGCTGGAAGTTGGATCTTCGTTGGTCACCTGAATATCAAAATAGACATCCTCGCCGGTGTCCTTGTAGCGCTTCATCAGCATACGGAAGATCGAACTGTTGAAATGGAACGTGGCGGAACCGGTGCCTTTCCAGCCGGTGGCCTTATTGCCCTTGCCAGTCTTGCCCAAGATCGGAACTTCCGTCTTGTTCTTCTCAAAATTGGCTTCAAGGGAAATGGCCTGCATCAGATTGTACCGGTTGCCCTCAATAGTGCAAAAACATTCAGCCAAGGAACCGGAAATGGTGTCTTTGGCTTTCATCACAGTTGCCATAGTGAACTATCCCCCTTTCCTTTACTGAACCCAAACAGTCATATACAGTTGGGCCATAGCGTTGACGGGGGTTACATAGTCCGTAACCACAACCGCCTTTTTGGTGTCGCCCTTGGCAACAGTCACATTGTCCCCGCTGAAATCTTCAATGGCCCGGATGTCCTGAAGCTGTTCATGGTGCTTCACAATGTCCATCCACAAACTGATCCGGCCAGCTTCATCATTGGGAACCTTGCCAATGTACTTCTTTGCGAACAGAACCGCAATATCATTGGCAATCTGATCCAGAACCCGGATCGTCTGATTGCTGGAAAAGTCGGCGGATTTTTCATCCGTGATGGAAATGAAGGTGTTGATATCTTCCAGCACCTTGACAGCGCCATCAACCAAATGGAACATGAAGGAACCTTCCCTAATCCCGTTTTCAAGCTGGGTTTGGGTATAGTTGGTGTCAACCTCATATTCCCCATCATAGGCCATATTGGTTGCAGACTTGTTTACAGCGGTTCCGGCCACAACACCGGTGGCCCACGCAACCAAAGCGGGATCATCGGTGGCCCCTTTCAGGGTGTTCTTCACGCTTACCACACCTTCATCATCGGCAAGGTTGCGGAAAAGAACCGCCTGAAATTTCTTACCCACATCATCCCGCATCCGGTGGGCAAAGGAAGCGAACAGGCCGGTAATGATCGGGTTGGTAGACAGACAGCCCATAGCGTTGAAGGTATAGGCTTCAGCCTGATCAAGATATACCTGATAGGCCGCATCTTCAACCCCGCCATTTTCTCCACCCGTCAAGGGTAGGGTGGCAGTCAGTTCAAGGGTGCCGGTCTTTTCCCAATCCACATAGGCATTGGGGATCAGATCGGTAATAGCGGCAACCGCTTCCTGTTCATCAACCTTGACGGTGCCAAGATAAGTGGACACATCGAACAGGGGCGCTTCCTCGGTGCTGTTTTCATTGGCTTCCACCACGATCCGCAAATCGTTTCCACGCTTGCCGGGATATTTGGCGGTAGCAAATTTATTGGCGGCTTTCTTCCCGTCCATGTTCAGGCGGAAAAAGTGAACCGTCTTAGCGTGGGCAAAAATTTCCCGCATGGGCTTCAGTTCGGGGGCGGTGTACGCATACCCGAAAATGGTTTGACTATTCTTCAGGAAGTCAGCCAATTCCACGGTGAAAATCTCGCCTTCCGGCCCCCAATCCATATCAAGGGGCAGGGTGGCGGTTCCCCGGTCAGACAGGGTGGCGCTTGCGTGTGCTACAGAAACAAAGTTCATGTATGCACCGGGCAACACCTTGTTTTGTACTAAAAAAGTACCTCCACCAAGGGCCATCTTACTTCACCTTACCTTTCTTCATAAAATTCTGGATCAGGCCGTCCACCTGTTCCAATGTGTAATACTCCCCATCCTTCAGCAGTTGGGTCAGCAGATCACGCCTTCCGGCATACCGCTTCAGGGTCAGGGCCTTGGTCTTACTGAATACCACCTTATTTTTGGTGGGGGCGGCTTCAGCTTTCTTATTCGCCATCAGATCATCCTTTCTATTTGGTTCCCATATCCACGCTTAGAGTTTCCATAAGAATCTTTTCAGCGGGTTTAATCAGGGTCAGATTGTAGTTCACAAAAAAATGAAGAATCCCGTCCACAACCTCATAATTCATATTGGTTCCCCGCAACATATCCCCATCAGGAAGGGTGATATATTCCAAGGCTTCCAGCAGTTCAGCGGCAATATTGAACATTTCAACATTCCGCCCACTGTCAGCCGGGATAAACCGCACATCAAGGGGGTTGGTAGACAGGTAGCGCCGCCCCACCAAGGGGGAAAGTTCAGGCTTCAGAACGGCAATGAAAAAACAAGGCGGTTTCAAGCCCTGTTTCACATCGTTTTCATAAGCCTTATACCGGTTTCCAAAAGTGGCGTTCAGCTTCATGGAAACACCTTTGACTATTTCATTCAGCATCAAAACACCCCTTCAGGAATTTCAACAGGCGCTTTTCCAGCAGGGCCGGGGCCATCCGCTCCAACTCTTGAACTGAAATGGTCAGCATGAACCGCCCTTCAACCCAAGCATTTTTCAGCACCATACCGCCTTCTTCATCGGGGTTGTAAATGAACCGTTCCCCTTCCCAATGGCCGGGAATGAAGCGCCCCGGTTGTTGCCGGTGCCCATACTCCACATAGGAAGCATACTGAAGGCCGTTAATCACAGTTATCACATACTGATCCCCGTGATGTTCAACGGGCAACACGGCCCACGCATCCCGCAAATTACCATAAATGACAGGGGTTCTTTTCTTCACCTTTGTCAAAAGGCGGCTTGCAATATCCTTGGCGGCTTCTGTATAGAACCGGTCAAAATCCACCTTGGAAAGTTTGTCGATCCGCTCTTGCAGGGCTTTCAGTTGTTTGAAGTCAGCTTTCCCCAATCGTCCCATCAGGCCCACCCCTTAAATTCGCTCAAAAGGATTTCTTGATGGTTGGAGAAAATGCCGGGTTCACCGGATCGGGTGTAAGTAAATTCCCGGTCAGAACGCTTTACCACAATCTTTGAACCGGGGGGAACCGTCAATTCCGGGGACAGAAACAGCTTCACAGCTTGCGCCACAATAGGCAATTCATCCCCGGCATTGGCGGATAGGGTTGAAAAGGATAATTTGCAGGGCTGATCTTCAAAAAGCGGCTTTTCCTGAAAATCAGTCAATTTAGTGGTAGAATCGGTGACTTCCTCTTGGATATACACCCAACACCGATCCTTCCACAGCCGTTCAAGGGCTTGACGGTGCCGGTTCACCATACAAGCCGCCTGTAACGGTAGATTTCCGCCATATTCAGGGAACGCATAGCGGCGATCAAAGAATCAAGCCGTTGTTCCGGGGTCAGGGTTCCTTCCCCCACTGAATAGGTGATTTGGGTATCACCTTCTTTGATCTGCTTTTCAGCCGCTTCCAGATCAATTGTGGTGATATTTAACAGGCCCATTCCTTTCAGGGTGGACAGGTATTCACCCACCACCATTCTGATTGCCATAGGCTCCAACCCTTCAGGAAGTTCAGTTTGGTTGGATAGGTTTTTCAACCTCTGTTCAACCTCCCGGATCACCATACCCAATAAGGCATCCCCGGTGGTGATCTGAACCCCAAGGGCTTCCAGATAGAGAATCACTTTAGCTTCCATAGGGGTTCACCCGCCTTTCTTATTCTTCCTCGGTGGACAGGGGTTCCACAGCCCGAATAGCGGCCAGAATCTTCCCCTTACTGTTGGGAACCCCTGTCAGGTCGATCCCGTGATCCGTGGCATAGGCAGTCAGTTCCTTGGTGGTCATGCCAGCCAAAGGATCAGGGTCAGCGGGGGCTTCACCTTCCACAGTGAAGCCCTTATTCTTCAGGTATTCCGCATCATCGGCATTGTCAGTGTAGCCAACCCCCTTGCGGAAGGTGACAACACACTTGCCGCCCCGGTACACGGCCCCAAACCGCTGTTTTCCCATAATCTTAAACATCGTTGAACCCTCCTTATTCCGTAGTGGTTGCGCCGCTGTCCTTCAGGCCGGTGATGGAACCATGGAGAAAAGCGGGGCCGTGGTCAAGGCCGATTTCCCCATAAATCTGCTTCCGGTCAGAAGCGCCCACCTTCGCCAAATCTTCAAGGAACAGAACACCCTTGCCGGGAACGTCCTGAAAAACAGGCGCACAAGCGGACACGTCAAACAGGCCAATGGAACCGGGCTTCATGAACGGGTTGTAGCAGATACCCATTTCAAAGAAATCGGTTTCCAGCTTCTGGACGTTCATGCCGCCAATGTCCCGGCTCTGCGGCTGGTTATAGCCCACCTGTTTTTCATATAGGCTGGTGATCCGCTGTTTCTGCTCGGAACCACAGAACAGAACCATATTGCCGAAAAAGGCCCCGGCATCGGCCATAGCCTTGAAGAACTGCTTCAGAAGGTCAATGGACAGGTCAGCGCCGCCAGCGTCAATGGTGGTGCCGGTGGAACACAGTTCCATCATGCCACGGGTTTTGTTGGCCTGATTCACGGCGTTGGCTTCCGCATAAGTGCCGTTCAGGAAGGTGTATTCCACATCACGGGCGATCTTCTCCAAACGGCGGGCAATCTGCCAATCCAGTTCGGAAGTGGGGTTTACGGTCTGTCCCGCCATATTCAGGCCGGACAGCTTACCACGGTTCGCCTGTTTTGCGTAGGTGATAGCAATGGTTTCATGGAAAATCTGCGTGACATTGTACTTCTGTTCACGCACAATGGCCGTGGCTTCCGGGGCGGTTTCGGAAGCCTGTTCGGAAATATCCGGCTGGGCGGCTTCCGGGAACTCATACAGTTGGCCGGTAACAAAGCGGTCATTGTCGGTTTTGCGGCCCCCGGACAGCCCACCGATCATGGACAGGAAGGGGGTGCGGGTGGGGGAAGCGGTAAACAGTTCCCCGGCGAAATTGGGCAGATTGAAGGTGTTACCCGTTCCAGTTACAGAATTAGGCATACTTTACCATCCTTTCATTGTTGAAAAATTTGTGTTTTTTAGAAAAGCTGAACCCCATCGGCGGCGGCTTCCCGTTTGATAGAAATTGCCAAGGCGCTGTTGCCAGCTTTCCGAGCATCGGTCAACCGGGCTTCATAGCCGCTAAGTTTGGGATCAGGCGGGGTGGTGGTGCTTCCAGCAGGGGAAGCGCCGGACACGGGCGGGGTTTGCGGCGTGGTATCAGTCTTGAACAGGAAACTTGTGCCTTCCGTCTTTGCCAGCTTGGAAATTTCATCCGACAGGCCCCGGATCGTGCCATCCTCGGCAAGATCGGCCTTTTCCAGAAATGCGGCCAACAGCGGGGTAACGGTGGCGGGATTGATGGCCCCGGCCTGAAGCAAGGCTTCCTTTACGGCGTTGTCAACCTTGATTTTCTTGATCTCGGCGGCGTGGTCTTTGTCCTTTTGGGCATTGTCCGCCTGAAGCTGGGCAATCTGTCCCTGAAGGGTGGCGGCATCGGCCCCGGATTTCTTCAGGGTTTCCAACTGTCCATCCCGTTCAGTAATCGTGGCCTTGGCCGTTTTCAATTCCTCGTTTACCTCATTGAAGCGGGTCTTGGTCACAAAAGAACCGTTCAGGCCCTCCATAACCTTGTTCGCCTGTTCTTCAGTCAGGCCCATTTCCATCAATTTTTCCTTTGTCATAGCTGATACCTTCCTTTCAAAATCCTTTTTTACCGTGGGTAAGGAACCACGAATTTGAACCGTTCTGTTTACCGCCGAAACAGTTCTAAGCGGCGAAATGGTATGAAAAAACCGCCTTTTCAGGCGGTTCAATCATCAATATAGAATTGGCATGGTTTTTGATCAGTCAATAGTTCATCCGGTATGCCTTCAGGATAAACCAAACAGGTTGGGGCATCGTTCACCGGGCAACCAACCACTTCCACATCCGCTCCCGGATAACGGTTCAAAGAAATACATTTTTCACATTGCTTCATGGCTCCAAAACCTCCTTGAACATTTCCACAATGTAATCAGGCAACTGTTCTTCACCCATGTCATAAATTGTAAAACATTCTGCAAAAAATTCATGGCTATTAGAAGCGCCATACATAGAAATGGAATAAATATCCCCGTTTGAAATGGCTTTCTGATACACTGAATCAATCAACTTGCACTTCTGCCACAGCGCATTATCAGCAGTATAGGCAAAAGTCGGGTTAGCTATACGGTGATTGATCTGTCCACATAGCTGATCCGCCAAAACGTGGCCGAACTCATGGGTAATGGTGCATTGAACTTCTTTCCCGGCATAAATGACATTGTGGCGGGGAAATTTCAGCATTTCTTGAATTTGCTGAACAACCTTTTTCCCCCGGTTAATATCGGTTTTGGGTGCGCCGGATTGGATCATGGTTTCAATTTGCCTGTTCCAGCTTTCCAAAGCCCGTTCCAAACGTGGCTTCCAACCATCGCCAAAACAGTTAGCGGTTTCGACTGTTGGGTTATTCATGAATTTAGAACGGGGGTAAAGCCCTTGAAAGTTGGCGCTTGCCATAGTGGAACCCTTACGGTTTACTTTCACCTGAATTTCCTTCAACCGGTTCAGTTGGGGGTATTTCTGATACAGGTGATCTAATGTTCCGGTCATTTCATTCAGGGAATCCATATTGGAAACACCCTTCAATTTTACTTGCTGGGCATATTTGGCGGCATCCGCTTCAGCTTCTTTAGTTGTGGCGGCTTTCCCCTTTGTAATTATAGCCTTTACCACAGCGGCGGTCAACCCCGTTTTGGTTCCACCATCTACAAAGGCCGCTTTCCAGTCCTTATAGGTCATGTTGCCCGGGACATAGTACACTTTGCCTTCAGCGTTCCGGGCGGCTCTTTCCCCGTCCATATCGTCATAGGCGGGGCAAGTAGTTCCCCGGCAATTCGGGTGGAAAGGTGGAACAGTTACACCGGGTTCATATTGGGACAGGGGAATCACTTTCCCATCAAGCCCCCCGCAAACCTCACAGGTGCGGGAATCCAGTGTTTCAAGAATTTCAATGTTTTCAACGTCCAAATCCTTGTAAGCTTCTTTGGTAGCTTGGGCATTGAAGTAACTGGTTTCAGTATGAACCAACCGCCTTGCCTTATACCGGGAAACCCCAAACTGTTTTTGAATGGTCTGAATAGCTTTTTCCGGGCTATCCCCTCTAAGCATACCCTGAACCATTTCCCGGTTGATCGTGTTCACCAACTCGGTTTTATTTGTCCAACAGCGATCCCGGAAAGTGCGCCCGTCCGTTGTCCACGGTTTTGAAATCAACATTTCAAGTTTCCGCTGATCAAGGCCGGTGATATCCCACCCAATTCCAAGCCCCTTCTGGATTTCAAAGGCGGCATGGGTGTAATTTCCGCCCACCACCTTCTTCAGCATGGAATCAATGGAATCAAGCTGGTTCCCGTTCAGAAGTTCCACTTGCTGTTGAATTTGCATTTGCAGGGCTTCCAGCCGGGAAACATGAACCCGTGTAGAAGCGTTTTCCAGCTTCTTCAGCCAAGCAGGATCAAGCGCCGCTCGTTTCCCGGCCTGAATATACTGATCCACGTTCCACCTAAATTCTTCAAGCTGTCCGGTGGTCAGCATTTTCCGGGCATCGGCCAAACCGATCCCATTGTTGGAAGTAAAGCGCCCATACCACGCTTCAATTTCTTTCTGAATGGACAGTTGCGCTTCCTGATACATCTTTTCAATTTCTTGAATAGCCTGTTCAGATTGATTGAAAGCGGAATTTTCCAGCATGGAGAACCGGCCCCGCCAATAATCTGATTGTTTCGACATGGGCTAACCCCCCCCCCAATCTGAAAATGGTGACGTGTACGGGAATCGAACCCGTGTTTCCGGCTTGAAGGGCCGGTGTCTTAACCGCTTGACCAACACGCCATATAGCGCCGGGGGCGGGTAGGAGTGATAGAACCCCACCACCCGGCATAGGAAAGGGCGGTTAGCTGTCCCCTTCAGCCCCGCCCTGATCCCCGTTGGGATTGCCATTCCCAAAGGCCCCGGAATACTCTTGGGCCTTCTGCATGGCTTCATCTTTTTCAGCTTGAACCCGTTCCAGTTCTTTCTTGGGGTCAGTCACCCAAGGGTGTTGGGCTACTATGGTTTCATCAGAAATCACCCCAACAGACTTGGAACAATTTTCAATAGCTTCAGTTTCATTGATCAGGATATCCCGATCAAAAATGACTTCCACATCTTCTTGTTCAAAGTCCCCAAGGCCCTTGGTTTTGAAGTCCTGATTGATAAACCACAGCAGTTCTTCAAACCCGGCTTGAAATTCTGTTTCCATGCCGTTTGCGTCAAGGTCAATGTCAGAATACATGGATTGAATGTTCATCTGATTGGGGTTGCCGGACAACCTATCATCTTTGGCATCATATCCCCCGGCATTTTCAATCAGGGCTTTCTTGAATACTTCCAGAATGGCCTTGTAATTTTCGGCGTTCACTTCCACAGTCAGGGTGTCAACCCCGCCATCGTCCCGAACCTTAACCGCTCCATACTGCGAAAGGTTATAACGGAACTCCCCTAAATCCTGCCCGTCATAGTTCTTCAGGATCAGAATGGTGTTCCGGGCATCTTCTTCCATGTTGTTCTGGAAGTCAGACAGAATGGCATTGATACCATCCTGAAGGCTTTTGACACGGTGAATCAGGGGGATTTCCTGTTTATTGTACTTGAACGGAATCAGCGGAAACCGATCCCAAGCATAGGTTTCAACCTCTTTGCCGGGAACCGATACCGTAATATAGGGGGAGTAGTCACCCAATTCCACATCCGGGATCAGTTCGCCATTGTCCAGAACATACCGGTAAATCCCATCAGGCTTATATAGTTCAACCCGCTTCACCTGTTTCTTGGTCAGCCCGTCCCAAACCTCTTGCAGATACAGACGGGCGGCGGCATCAAGAATGGTGTGATCATCGTCCTTCCAGAAGGGAAGAATCTGATAGGCCGGGAACCGCCTGAAGGCTAATTCCCCCTTTTCGGTGTAATAAACAAAAATCCAGCCCAAGCCGCCGTTTAGGGCATCTTCCCCCAAATACTTCAGCATCCGTTGGAATTTCTTATTGAACACCTTGTTCAACAGTTCCGCATAGGTGTCATTATCAGTATGAACGCTTACAGGCTTACCCAAAAGGTAATTGGTCTTTTGGTTCACCATCTTGGCATACTGATTATCAATCACCCGGTTATTGGGAAGGTTCTGAACCTCCACCAACTTTCCGTCCGGCCCAATGGCCGTGCGCTTCCGGTCAAGAATATCATGCCGCCCATTGAAATAAGCATCACCCTTGATCTGCTCTTGCCGTTCCTTAGAACGCTCCCACAGCACAATTTCCCGTGAAAAGAACTGTCTTTCTGTCAGGCCACGGGTGCCGCCCTCTTGAATCAGGCGATTGATCCGGGCGGTTTCAGTTTCCAAGAATAGCATACAATCACCCTTTCTATGGTGTAATGTCTGTAAAACAAAGAAAACCCCTGAATAATCAAAGGGTTTGTTACTTATCTGTTATTTGAAGGAATAAGTTGGGCCTACCAACATATCTTCCAGCGCATACCGCATGGCATCCATCAGGTGGTTGAAATCATCAATGGGAACATTGATTTTCACCCCGAACTTATCTTCAGCCCATGTGTAATTTGAAATTTCAGTGATGAAGTTTACACATCGGGGGTGAATTATGATCGTGTAATCCTGAATATACTGAATACCATTGTTTACGCTGTCTTTGCCCTTCCGGGCCGCTCTTACATGATACAGGCCAGCTTCCCGCAATTCGTCAATAGACTTGGGTTCAGCAGAATCCGCCTTGATCCGTTCCTTGGCGTAGCCCATACGGGTGACAGTTTCGCATATTGCCCGGTTGGTCAGGGCCTTTTCATACAGTTCATCAAATACCCATATAGTCTTTTCCTTTTGGCTCACAAGGCCACAGAAAAGGGCCGTGGGGTCATTGGTATAGCCAAAGTCAAGGCCAAAGCAAGCCTTCACACCGGGCCGCTTGCTGATTGTCTGAATGTTGAAGGCTTCTTCCTTCCAGCGCTCATAAATCAGGCCATCCACAATGCCCCAACCGCCAAGGCCAGCGACTTTGTAACGGCGGGGGTTGTTTTCCTTCATGGTTTCAAAAACCTTCAGATCAGCGCTGTCCAACCACTCATTACACAGGTAATTGGTGGTTGTGGCGTAAATCTGCCCATCCGGGCTTATCCAGCTATCATGGAACTTATACGTTGGGTTCCCCTGCCCGTCCTTCCCGGTGATTTCTCCAAAGAACCGTTTCCTGATCCAGTGTTTTTCATTCCACGGGTTGAAGGTCAAGGTGATTTGCTTGAACAGGCCAGTTTCCGGGGGAATAGCGCCCCGGATCGATTCATCCAGCATATCAAAATCGGCTTCATTCATGATTTCATAGGCTTCTTCAATCCAAGCCCAACACAAATAACCGTGTTCAACCGTGATAGAAGTTACCTTCAG
>CAIGRU010001666.1_pt1 | contig 11827 bp, 7 predicted proteins | sample 7351341 | NCBI WGS metagenome assembly CAIGRU01
CTGCTGGCCAGCGGTTATCTGAAAGTGACGCATTATGCGTTTAACACGATCCGCCGCAAAGCGGAATATACATTGAAACTGACCAATCTGGAAGTTCAGGTGATGTTTGAGCAGTTGATCGAGGGCTGGTTCGGCGGATGCCGGCGGGTCAACAATGCGTTTCTGCAGGCTTTGTTGGCGCATGATGTCAAGGCGATGAATGTTTACATGAACAGGGTGACAACGGAGATGTTCAGCTATTTTGATGCAGGAAAGAGACCTTCCGGGGAAGAACCGGAACGCTTTTATCACGGGTTTGTGCTCGGGCTGCTGGTAGAACTTGCCGACAGATATACGGTCACATCCAACCGGGAGAGCGGATTCGGGCGATATGATGTGATGCTGGAGCCGAAGACGGCACAGCTTGATGCGATCCTGATAGAATTTAAGGTGCAGGACGAAGAAGAGAAGGCGCTGTCTGACACGGTGGAAGCTGCGCTGCGGCAGATAGAGGAGAAGGATTATCAGGCGGCCCTCAGGGCCAAAGGGATTCCGGAGGAACGTATCAGAGCCTATGGATTTGCTTTTTGCGGAAAGAAGGTACTGATCAATGGTAAAAAAGCTGATCTGGAATGATATCGGACAGAATAAGCTGTCGTCGGCAGCCGCGGTCTTTTTTATGGCGGTTTCTGCGATGCTGCTTTCCCTCAGTGTGCTGCTTTCCTCCGGGCTGCTTGGTGCGATCGACGGTCTGATGGAGCGGTCGAAGGTGCCCGACTATATGCAGATGCATGCGGGGGACATGGAGCTTTCCACATTGTCCGCTTATGCGAAACAGCACGGAGAGATCAGGGAATGGCAGGTATGCGGCTTTCTGAATCTGGACAACAGCCGGATTACCTTGGGCGGCAGAAGCCTTGCGGACAGTACCCAGGACAATGGCCTCTGCGTTCAGGGGAAGGCCTTTGATCATCTGCTGGATACGGAGAATCAGAAGCCGGAGGTCCGGTCGGGGCAGGTCTATGTTCCGGTCTGCTATAGGATCCGTTATCAGCTTGCTGTCGGCGACAGCATGGAGATCGGGGAGAAGAGGCTTGTGATCGCCGGCTTCCTGCGGGATGCACAGATGAATTCCATGATGGCTTCTTCTAAACGGTTTCTTGTACATGAGGACGATTATGCGGCGTTTCAGGCAGAAGAAAACACGCAGGAAGAATACCTGATCGAGTTTCTGCTGCGGGACGGCACGGATACCGGCCTGCTGGAAAGTACATATACCGCCGCCGGGCTTCCGGCAAACGGCCCGGTGATCACAAGACCCCTTATCCGTATGATGAATGCGCTGTCCGACGGTACCATGATCTTTGAAATTTTTCTGGCCGGAATCGTGGTACTGCTGATCTCTATGCTCTGTATCCGGTTTCTGCTGCTTTTGCAGATGGAGCGGGACCGGAAGGAAGTCGGGATGCTGAAGGCTCTCGGGATCGGCAAAAGGGAGATCAGGCAGCTTTATCTGGCGAAATATATTTTGTTTTCGGGCTGCGGGGCCCTTGCCGGCCTGTTTGCGGCGTTCCTGCTGAAAGCGCCTCTGGCGGGGCAGCTGCAGGAACTGTATGGTGTCATGGACGGCGGAGCAGTGCCGGCTGTGATGGCTGTCCTGGCCGTGCTCATCGTGGAAGGGATCCTGCTTTACACTGTCCGCTGCGCCCTGAGAAAGACGGAGAGACTGACTGTTCTGGAGGCGTTGTATGCCACGCAGGAGAAGCGGACGGTCAGGGGACAGTATGTTCTGATCGGATTTGTGGCGGCGGCCTGTGCCCTGCTGGTGCTTGTGCCGCAGAATCTGTATACTACCATGTCGGATCCCGCCTTTGTCACTTATATGGGGATCGGGGACAGCGAGATCCGCATGGATGTGCGGCAGAGTGAAAATATTGACGCGGTGACGGAACAGATCGCGGAGGCGCTTGCTCAGGATGCGCGGGTAAAACAGTATGCGGTGCTGCGGACGAGAGCCTGTCCGGTTCTTCTGGCGGACGGGGAAGTGACCAGACTGACCGTGGAAACGGGAGATCACAGTGTCTTTCCGGTAAGCTGTCTGGCAGGAGCGCTTCCGCAGACGGAGGGAGAGATCGCGCTGTCTGCCATGAATGCGGAAGAGCTGGGCGTGACGGTCGGCGATACCCTGCGGCTGCCGGAAGATGGAAAAGAAACGGTCTATACGGTCTGCGGCATTTATTCCGACATTACGAACGGCGGCAGGACGGCCAAGGCCTGCAGTGTGGGAGAAGACCTGCCTGCCCGGTGGAGCGTGGTGTATGTTTCTCTGGAGAATGCCGTGGAAAAAGAAGCATGGCTGGAGCAGTACAGGCAGATGGGGGCAGACGCGATCGACCTTGCGGATTATGTAAAAGATACCTACGGCCAGACGCTGACACAGCTGCAGCTGGCGGCCAAAGTGGCAGCGGTTACTGCGGCGCTGGTCATTGCCGTAGTCGTGATGCTGTTCATGCGTCTGCTGGTGGAGAAAGAGCGCTATACCATTTCACTGCACAAGGCGCTTGGCTTTACCGGAACAGATCTGCAAAAGAGCTGGTTTGTCAGGGGAGCGGTTCCTGTCTTTGCAGGCATCTGTGCCGGGCTTGTCTGCGGAAATCTGTTCGGGGAGAGCCTCTGCGGGGCGGTGCTGCAATCTTTCGGCGCCGGCGGCTTCCGTTTTATCGTGGCCTGGAAAGAACTTCTGGCAAAGATACCGGTAGTCCTTGCAGGGCCGGCCATCCTGGCGATCCTGATCGGCATAGCCGGAATCAGGCGGATCAGGGCTTATGAGTGCTGCATGGGAAAAGAATGACGAGGGGTGGAAATGGAAGGATTACTGAGAACCGAAAAACTGAGTAAGGATTCGATCCTGCACGGAATCTCTTTTGAGATGAAGCAGGGGGAAATGCTGGGGATCATGGGGCCCTCCGGCTCCGGAAAGTCCACCCTTCTGTATCTGGCTGCCGGGATGGATCAGCCTTCCGGCGGTAAGGTATGGCTTGGCGAAACGGAGATCACCGGGCTTAAGGAGGACGAAAAATCCAGACTGCGCCTGCACCGGATGGGATTTGTGTTCCAGCAGATGAATATGATGGCAAACCTGAATATTCTGGATAATATCCTGCTTCCGGCGCTGCAGGCCAACCGGGGCAGGCATGGAAGATCCAGAGCAGAACTGACGGCAGCAGCCAGAACACTGATGCGAAAGCTCTCCATTGCCGGGCTGGAAGAGCGCAGGATCACGCAGGTTTCCGGCGGACAGCTGCAACGGGCCTGTATCTGCAGGAGCATGATGAACGCACCGGAAATTCTGTTTGCCGACGAGCCCACCGGCGCCTTAAATAAGAGTGCTGCGGCAGAAGTCATGGTGGAACTTGAAAAGCTGAACCGGGAAGGAACGGCGGTCCTGCTGGTCACGCACGATGCCGGAGTCGCCTGTCATTGTGACCGGCTCCTCTATCTGCTTGACGGGCAGATCTGCGGCGAGCTGAACCTAGGCAGGACGTCGTCCGGGGAAGAAAAGCAGCGCAGGGACAAGGTGGACAGGTGGCTTAAGGCAGTTGGCTGGTAAAGGACTATTATGATGTCACTTTTGTGGCGCCGGAGGAACGGCTGACGGCAAGTAGCTTCTGGCGCATCTCGTCTTCGATCCGGATGAGTTCCGTCTCCGCACTGCGCCGTTTGGTGCGTCCTTCCTCCTGAATTTTCATGACCTCATCCAGCGTGCTGATCAGGGTCTGGTTGGTGGCGGTGAGGGTCTCGATATCCACGATGCCCCGCTCGCTTTCTCTCGCAGTCTCGATCGTGGCGGTCTTGAGCGCCTCGGCATTCTTTTTCAGCAGCGCATTGGTCATGTCCGCTACTTCCTTCTGGGCTCTGGCGGCTTCGCTGGAGTGATCAAGGCCGATGGCGATCACCATCTGGCTCTTCCAGAGGGGAATGGTATTGACGAGGGTGGACTGTATCTTCTCCGACATGGCGGTATCGTTGCTCTGGATCAGACGGATCTGGGGCGCCATCTGCATGGAGATCGTCCGGGTCAGTTCCAGATCGTAGATCTTCTTTTCAAAACGCTCGCACATGGCGGCATAATCGTTTGCGGCCTGTGTATCTTCGGGGAGAGAACTCTGCTCCGCCTTTTTCAAAAGGGCCGGAAGCTCCACGGTTCTGGCCTGCTCTAACTTCTGCTTGCCGGCAAGGATGTACATGGACAGCTCCTTGAAATAGTTGAGGTTCAGGTCGTACATCTTGTCCAGCATGGCAGCGTCCTTGAGAAGTGTCACCTGATGCTCTTCCATGACCTTGCAGATTTTGTTGATATTGGACTCTGCCCGGTCGTATTTGATCTTCATGCTTTCCAGCTTGTTGCTGCTTTTCTTGAAAAAGCCAAAAAGGCCTTTCTCTTCTTCCTCGCCGAAATCTTTAAGCTCCGTGACCACGTCCGCCAGCATCTGGCCGATCTCGCCCATGTCCTTGGTACGCACGTTATTTAAGGCGCTTTCGGAGAAATCGGCGATCTTTTTCTGGCTGCCGGCGCCGTACTGCATGACCGCCTGGGTGTTGGTGATATCAATCTGGGCGGCAAAGTCGTCCACCATTTTCTGTTCCTGGGGGGTTAATACCACCTCGGGCACTCTGGTTTCTTCTTCCTTGACAGGAAGCAGGCTGTTTTCTGCGGTATCTGCCGGTGCAAAAGGCTCCAGCGTCAGAGAAGGCGCTTCTTTTAACATTTCATCGAGATTATTGTTCATGGTGTTTTCCTCCGTTTGTCAGTTTATTGTGCTGCTGTGTTTATGCGGTCAGAAACCGGAATCGGATCCTGCCGCTGTGAAATCCATCTGGTTCATCAGGCCTTCGCGGGCGAGCATGGTCTTTAATACCTGCGCGTCGGTGGTGGCGTCCAGCACCGCGTCCTGAAAAAGATTGTTCAAAAGTTCGGTAAACGCCTGATTGATGGTATCCAGCGTGTTCTCAATCTCGGCCTTGGCGGCGATGATATCATCCCCCGGGGCGCTCACACGGTCAAATTCTTCGTAGGCTTCCACCAGTTTCAGGGTGGTTGGAAGGTAGTAGCTCATCAGTTTGTGCATCCGGTGCATCTGCTCAGGATGCTCCCTTACGCTGTCGAAGAGGTTCTTCAACAGATTTTCCAGCCGGAAAAGTTTGGCAGATATCACTTCCCCGGTAATCTTGTCGTTCAAAAGCCGGAGCCTGCGGATGCATTCCATACCCTCTGCTACTATGGCGTTCAGTTCTGCGTCCCGTTCCGCATTCCCGGTACTTTGTCCGGCAGCCGTGTCCGGGTCGCCTGCCTCTGTCTGCCGGAGTGCAGGTCTGCCGGCTTCTGCTTCCCGGAGCCTGCGGTTGTTTTCCGTTTCCAGATATTGTTGGTAAATACTGTCGTTGAGCATAAAGCATGTCTTCTTTTCGTCCAGATGACCCTCCGGAAACATGCCGAGTTTCATCATCTTCTGGAGATCCTTGATGACCCGGCGGGCTTTCCGGCCTGTATTTCTGGCCAGATGTTCGATCTCCCCGTACAGGTTGCGTCCGCACAGCCCGGCGTAGCGCTCCGCCAGCTTAAGCCGCCTGCGTTGGCCGATTCCGAGCCGGATCATGCCCGTAAAGAAAAGAAGCGCGAGCAGGTTGACGATCCATCCTGCCATGCTTACGCTGTTCTCCATGATCGTGTAAGTGATGTGAAAAAAGGTCGCCAGTGCGGTAAAGCCCAGACCGATTCCGCCGAATACCTGGTACAGTACGTTGGAAACACTGCCCACTCTTTTAAACTGGTAAGGGATGAGTGCGCCTGTCATCTGCGCTCCGGCCTGCACCGCCTGTGTGCTCTGGTACGGGTTTGCCTGCCGCCGTGCCATCTGCGCATTCTGTCTTGCCTGTTCCTGCCGCCGCAGCTGTTCCTGTCTGCGTTCCTGCTGTCTGGCCTGCCGCCGCAGCTGCTCCTGTCTGCGCTCCTGCTCTCTGGTCTGGCGTGCGTTCTGCGTCTGCCGGGCTTCCTGCCCGCTGGTTCGCCAACCGTTCTGCGCCTGCCGGTGTTCCTGTGTGCTGGTCTGCCAACCGTTCTGCGTCTGCCGGGTTTCCTGCCCGCTGGTTCGCCAACCGTTCTGCGCCTGCCGGTGTTCCTGCGTGCTGGTCTGCCAACCGTTCTGTGTCTGCCGGTGTTCCTGTTCTCTGGCCTGCCAATCGTTCTGTTCTTGTCGATGTTCCTGTGCACTGTTCTGTCGATCGTTCTGTGCCTGCCGCTCCGTCTGTTCCCGGGCGCCTGTGATATCAAAGGAAATATGCTTTCCCACTTCATTTAAAGCGTTGACCACACTCTGGGAGACCAGTCTGTTTAAGTCGTTGAAATCTCCGCTCTGCAGGGCATCCGACAAAGCCCCCATGATCTGTTCTCCCATGTTGTGTTCGCTCTGATTGTCCTTCATACGATAACCTCATCACGTCTGCAAAAGAGACATGCCGCTGTGCTGTATTCTGTATAAAAATCTCTACGAACTATTATCACACATTGGTCTTCGCTTCGCAATAAATTTCATGATTTTTCTGGCGGGGGATGTGCCGGACAGACTATAATTCCATGTTGAATCACCTGGTCATAGGTGTTATGCTGGGAGAAACTATAAGAGAGCAGAATAAGAGATTCGCATCTGCGCGAAAAGAATGTCGGAGATGCTCCTGAAAGTCGGACAGGCTAAAGTGCAAAGACGTTGTTGAGAGAAGAGTCCTCTTCGGGCCGCAGGTGGATTATTGATCGGCTGCGGTTTGAAGGGGATTTTTGTGATATATTTGATGAGACAGGGTTGATCATCAGGAGAAAGGCAGGATACGGAAAAAAGTATTCGGGAGTGGAAAATGAGAAGAGAGAAATTTTTATCGGGATGTAGAGATCTGTTGGGAGAAGCCAGAGCGTATTTTATGCGGATGGGACTCAGGAAAAAGACGGTGCTGTTTGCCATGGGTACATTTGCGGGCGCGGTTCTGCTCACGTTTCTTATCTTTGCGGTTGCCTATCATCAGATGTGGAAACAGTCCATGACTGCACAGATCAGAAATGTAGGGGAAGAAAAGGAAAATGATATCTATGAATATTTTATCAGAATGGATGATCTGGCTTATAATATCTCTTACAGCAACTGGATTCAGGATCTGTTCCAAAACAGCGTGTCGATTCAGAGAAGACAGGAACTGGAAGAGAATGCAAGGGAATTTCTGGGCAGCCTGTGCAGCTTGTATGACGGAAACCAGCTTGCGGTGATCGCACTGAACGGTACGAAAATAAGCGGAAGTTTCAAATATCGACTGGATTATGAAATGGATATTACGAAGAAAGAATGGTATCCGCAGCTTTTGAAGAACGGAAAATATGTGGAGACAGGAAGCGGTAAAGGCATATATCGTAATCAGACGGGATGGTGTATGAATCTGTATTATGTGGTCAATGACTATAATACACTTGATCTGGCAGGAATCATGGTCATCACCATTCCGGTTGAAAATCTGAGCAGACTGCTGGATACAGGATACGAGGAGATTGGATTTGCCCTGCGGGAGGAGGGAGAGGTAATCGTGTCGTCCCTCCCAGAGAAGTTTCAGCAATGGCCGGAATCGGACCAGGAGGCTGTAAGAAAGGCCGAGGGCAGGTATTATGTTGCCGGCAGCAGGCTGAACATGAACGGTTTCCAGTGGGAACTTGTCACTACGTTGGATACAGAAAATCAGAAGATAGACAGCTTCACGCTGGTGATCATTCTTGTCGGAATGCTTGTGGTTCTGGGATGCCTTCTGATCATAGCGGCGATGACAGTATCGAAGTATCTGACCAGACCGATCTTAAGCTGTGCAGGTGCCATGCTGGAAATAAGAAATAATCATATGGGAATTCAGCTTGATAACAGCTATACGGATGAGATCGGAGAATTAATAGCGGGGTTTAATGAAATGTCGAGTTCCCTTTATACACTGATCGAGAGAAATAAACTTATCGTTGCCCTGCAGAAGGATGCGGAGATCAGAATGCTGGAAAGACAGATCAATCCACATTTCCTGTTTAACACATTGGAGATCATTAACAGTCTGATCATGGGAAAAAAAGAAAAGTCCGCCATGAAAGTATGTGAAACATTGGGACAGTTGTACAGGTACAATTTAAGACAGGATAAATGGATCACATTGCAGGAAGAACTGGACTATACCAGACAATATCTGCTGATCATGCGTTATAAAATAAACGAACTGACGTGGTTTTACGATATAGATGAGAAGATGACAGGAACAGCGTTTATGAAGGCGATTCTCCAGCCGCTGGTGGAAAATTCGATCATGCACGGGTTCCGTAAGAAGATGCAGGAATGCTGCATCAGCGTCGGTATCAAAGAACAGAACGACAAAGTATCGATCGAAGTGATGGATAACGGTGAAGGAATGGAAAAGGAGCAGCTGGAGGCACTGGAAGAAGAGTTGGGCAGAATACGGGAGAAGCCGATGGAGAAGATAACAGATACGGTGCACATAGGCATCAGAAATGTGGTGCAGCGGCTGCATCTGGAATACGGGGATGCCTTCTGGTTCCACATCACTTCAAATGCCGGCTATGGAACCAGAATAGAAATGTTAATTCCAAAAGAGAGCGTTGGTGAGGGACAATATGTATAAGATATGCATTGCAGATGATGAAAGATATGTGCTGAAAAGCATTACCCAGAGAATCGAGAGCAGCGGTATGGAGCTGGAAGTGGCGGGGACGGCCAGAAACGGGCTGGAGGCATTGGAATTATACGATAAGATCAGGCCGGATATCTATTTTGTGGATATCAACATGCCGGTGGTGAACGGACTCGACCTGATCGACAGGATCAGGAGAAAAGATCCGGAGACTGCCACTCATTTTATCATTATCAGCGGGTATGATGATTTTGCCTATATGAAAAAGGCTATTTTGCTGGGTGTGACCAATTATATCAAGAAACCGATCTCGCAACAGGAATTTATGGATATGATCCTGGATGTATGCAGCCAGCTGAAAAAGAAGGAAATGAAAGGAAAAAAGGAAGACCGGAGAAGCATATCCTGGTCTGATTTCTGGCAGGGACGGCGCGGAGAGAAGCTGGAAGGATCTTTTGTGCTTATACGCAAAAAAGAGATCGGAAAGGAGCCGGAGCAGTTTTGGGAAGCGATGAACCGGTATTATGGCGAGAAAAACTGCATGGTAATTTATTTTTACGGTGTACAGGATGTAATGCTTCTTTTTTTCGAAGGTGTTTGTCTAAGCGGAAAAGATATGGATAACCTGATACAGAAAGAAGAATGCAGGTATGCTTCGCAGGTGATCTATGACAGTGGAAAATATGCCGGACTGGAGGAGATGATCGGAAAATTCGAAGATATGCTCAATCTCAGGTTTTACCATCCGGAATACAGAATGATGAAATTGAGAAACAGTTCCGGGGAAAGGATGGATATTGATTATGAAGCCTTTGACGTGGCTTTGGATGACACAGACGAAGACCATTATACGGAGTGTATTGATAAGATCTGGAAACCGCTGTTGGCAGACGAAAAGTATCATGGGATGATCAAACAGGTTTTTCAGTCGCTGATTTTATTGATCGCCAATAAATATACGAAATATGATATCCTGATTCCGGGTAAACTGCGGCAGGCTCTTTTCCCTTTTGCCGTATCCGGATATGAGGACAGGAGGGAACTGCTTCAGGGACTGAAAGAATATGCGGATGAGCTGAATACGCTGGCGGGTGAAGTGATGAGCCGGAGTGAACTGGTTGACAATGTGATCTGGTATCTGGAACAGCATTTCAGGGAAGAGATCAGCCTGAGTGAACTGGCAGAACATTTTTTTGTCGTTCCGGCCTATCTTTCCAGAAAGTTTAAGGAGAAGAAAAACTGCACAGTCATGCAGTATCTGGAAAATATTCGTCTGCGTAAGGCGAGAGAACTGCTGGAATCCACTTCGCTGTCGATATCGGATATCGCCCGGACAGCGGGATATAATGATTCAAATTATTTTGCCAGAAGTTTTAAAAAGGTGTATGGGGTGTCGCCACGGGATTATCGGAACAGGGAAGAAAGGCAGGAAATACAGTAAAAATAAAGGATAAATCATTCATTGTGACATGCTGATTATAAAAATGTGCTGATAATGCGTCAAAATTGTACTAGAAAACAACCTTTCAAATCAATAATATATACATATCGACGGAAAAGAGTCGAATATACGAAAAGAAAGGGGCAGGAGTATGATGAAGAAAAAGTTATTGGCATTGGTAGTCGGTGTAAGCATGATCTGCGCAGGATGCGGCGGACAGGCGGGTAATTCGGCGTCGGAGGGGGCAGACACGGCACCGGCTGAGGAGCAGGTACAGGAGACAGCGTCTTCTGAAAGCGCTTCGGACGGGAAGAAGAAGGTCACTTTTTACATGTGGGCTGCGGATGCAGAGCAGGAATTCGACAAGGCTATTGTGGCACAGTATGAAAAGGAACATCCTGATGTGGATATTGAAGAAAACTACATTCCTTACGCAGAGTATCTGAGTAAGATCAATACCATGGCAGCAGCAGGCAGCATGCCGGATATCTTTAATCTGCCGGAGGGTAATGTATTCGAATGGGGTGAAAAGGGTGCATTACTGGATCTGAAGCCTCTGTATGACGAAGCAGGTGTGAAGCCTTCTGACGTATCCGTAGATGCAGCGATCTTTGCCACGGATGAAAATGTATGGTCTGTTGGCTACAATGTAACGACCATTTGCATGTATTATAACAAAGAGTTGTTGGAGCAGAACGGCATTGCATTTCCTTCCAAAGATGCAGCTTCTCCTTGGACTTGGGATGAATTTGTGGAAAACGCGAAGAAGCTGACAAAGGATGTAAATGGAAACGGTCCGGACGATGCAGGGTTTGATCCGGATAATATAGCGGTGTACGGTACTATGATGCCTACGGACTGGACTAAATTTATTGCGCTGCTGCATACCAACGGTGCGGGCATCCTGAATGAAGACGGAACAGATCTGGCGATCAGTTCGGATGCATCGGCCATGTTGATGAACGGACAGGTCGCGATGGTGATCGACGGAGGCTGGGCGCTGGCCAATTACACAAATGAAGGTTTTGATATAGGGGTTGCGCCGATTCCGGCATTCAAGCAGGCTGCGGATGTCAGCTGGACAGCCGGATTATGTATGTCACCGAACGCAGCGGAGAATAAAGAGGCATTTGAGTTCTATCAGTACTTTACGAATTTTACTAATTCTATTCAGGCAGCCCTGGAGCAGAATGTTTCCCTTGGAGGGCTTCCTCACACGCTGGAGGTTTTTGACGGCGGAGAGAACGAAGAGAAATGGGTTTCTACTTACACAAAGGTAGATGCGTCCGAAATGTGTGAAGCGATTAAGAACATCCTGCAGGCGGAGACGACGGTTCTGGGAGATAATGTGCGTGTGAAGAATTTCCCGGTTATTGTAGACAATACCATCGTTCCTGCGCTGGACAATGTATGGCTGGGAGAAGTGACAGCCAGAGAAGCACTGGAAGCGCTTGATCTGTCAGATAATGTGGATGGTTATTGGAAATAAGAAAGGCGCTTGACCTGTTACATGACAGAATGGACAGCGATAGAGAACAGAGGGTGTCTGACCTGGATGAGCAGGCGGGCACCCCCTGTTGTATCTGAACGCAGAAAAAGCGGGAATGAAGGAGTGCTGATATGAAGCAGAGGAAAAGTTTGAAACAAATAAGTAGAGGACAGCCAAGAAATAAAGGGCATAACAATCAA
>CAIGRU010001668.1_pt1 | contig 11819 bp, 7 predicted proteins | sample 7351341 | NCBI WGS metagenome assembly CAIGRU01
TGGAAATCCCCTGCCCCTTAAAAATGAGGCAAGTTTAAGACTTCGAGAGAGTGCCGCCGCTTACGCTGTCCCGGTTTGACGTTTCAAAGAAGGGAAGCGCGTCGTCGTCCCGCCGCATAAACAGCAAACCGAAGGAGTCTGGTCCACAGTTGCTGGCGATGGCGGAAGAGGCTTTTTGCAGATAGACCCGCTCGAAGGGGCAATACTGCTGTACCAGACTTTGGATATATTGGAGCTTTTTTTCCTCCATCCCGGAATACGTGATGAACAAAATGCGCCGGTCAATGTTCCCGGTGTCCTGGAGGGTTTTTCGGACGTACTTTTTCGACACATGGGAAAAGCTGCCCATCTCCATGTATCCAACTCCCATCCGGCTTTTTTTCAGCACCAGCACCGGATGCAGCAGCAGCGCGTCGCAGAGAATCTGGATCCGTTTGGGGATCCGTCCAGACTGGCACATCATATGGGTGCTGTTGATGATGAAGGCGGAGGAGATGAAGGCTTCCATCCGTTTCACGGCTTCTATGATCTCTTCCTTCGCGGCGTGATGCTCTGCCATATGAGCCGCGTACAGCACCGCCAGCCCCAGACTGCTGGAGAGATGCCCGGAGTCAAGCACCGTGACGTTTTCAAAGGATTTCGCCGCCTCAAGGGCGTTTTGGTATCCCTCGCTGACGTGCTTAGCCATGGAGATATGGATGACATTCTGCGCCTCGGTCAGCTTCTCCGCGAAAAACCGTTCGTAGTCCTCCGCCGCGGGAGGCTGGGAGGACCCCTTTCGCCCGCTGGCAATGTGCATCAGAAGCTCATCCGGCTGGATTTCCCGCCCGTCCAGGAAACGACCCTCGTCCGTACAGACGTAGTAAGGACAAACGGAAATGCCGAATTCCTTGGTGAGGGATTCCGGGAGGTCGCATACGCTATCTGTGGTAATGAGGATGGAGCGCCTTTGGGCCTGCTCAAAGATCAAAATGTCCTTTTCAACCTCCGACTGCCGGGCTTCCTCGTTGAGATGAACCAGTCCCTTGGGGAGGATGCTCAGCACGGCGGCCTCCAGCAGCGCTCCGCTGACAGGCTTGGCAAGATACCCGCTAAAGCCCTCCTTTCGGTAGAGAAGCTGATTATCGCTGCCCGCATTAGCGGTCAGGGCCACCACGGGCACGTCCTGGCACAAGCCTGCTGGCTGAACCCGCAGAGCGTGGAGACACGCGATTCCGTCCATCTCCGGCATCAGATGGTCCATGAGAATGCAGTCGTAATGATGGGTCAGCGTCAGCCGCAGGCACTCGGCGCCGCTGGAGGCTGTGTCGATTTGAATTTTGGTCTCCGCCAGCAGCTTGGTGACGACCATCAGATTCATGTCGTTGTCGTCTACCACCAGGATGTGGGCATCCGGCGCCTCGAAGCTCTGCCGGTAAGGCTCGCCGTCGTGCGCTCTGGACCGGGAGGCCAGCGTGAAGGTTCCCAGCTCCTCGTCGTCAAGGATGTCCTGATCCAGCCGGACAATGAAGGTCGACCCCTTGGTATAAACGCTGTTGACGCTGATTTCTCCACCCATCAGCTCCACCAGCTGCTGGACAATGCTCAGCCCCAGGCCGGTTCCTTCAATGTAGCGGTTCCGCTCTTCGTCCACCCGCCGGAACGCGTTGAAAATATAGGGAATGTTTTCCTTTTTCACGCCCTGGCCGGTGTCCTCCACGGAATACCAGACCCGCACCCGGTTGATGGACAGACGCTCGCACCGGACGGAGAGGGTGACGGAACCCTCGCTGGTGTACTTTACGGCGTTGTTCAGCAGGTTGATTAAGACCTGCTTGATGCGAACCTCGTCTCCACAGAGCATGCTGGGGATGGAGGGGTCCACATGGAGCTTGAATTCCAGCCCCTTTTCCTTGGCCTTAATCCAGATCATATTGACGATTTCTGAAAATAGAGAACCGGTCTCATAAGAGACGTTGACAATCTCCATCTTTCCGGATTTGATCTTGGAGATGTCCAGAATGTCGTTAATCAGCGAGAGCAGCAGTCGGCTGGCCCCCTGGATATTTCTTGCGTTTTCCGCTACGTCCTCCGAGGTGCTCTCCCGCAGGATGATTTCGTTCAGCCCAATGATCGTGTTGATGGGCGTGCGGATTTCGTGGCTCATGCTGGAGAAGAAGTGGTTCTCCGCCTGGTTCAGCTCCTCGATCTCCTTTTTCTGCCGCTGGGAGAGGGCGTTTTCCTCCTCGTACATTTTGTTCAGAAACATGAGCAGCACGCTGGTGAGCAGTCCCACCATAATCATGGAAAACGCGGAATCAAACAGAGCGTCATGCTGGCTGTTCGGCGCAGCAAGGGCGGGAAAATAAAAGGCCGTACCGTAACAAAGCAGAGTTTCCGCAGTACACAGCCCAAAGAATGCAGTTCTACGCCTTCCCTGCAACGTGATGCAGACATAAATAAAGCAGAGGACAAACCACTCCGGCACACCGCTGTAGAAGCCGCCGGCGGAAAAAAAGGTAATGGGAAACAGGATAAGCAGCAGCACCGCAATCAGCGTGGCACCTGTGTGGATGCGCTTTGCCCGAATGCTGTACTTGGTGATCACCGCCATGGCAACAAGACTGGCCACCAGTATCAAAATGTTCCAAATACTCCGTCCCATAGGCAGAGTAAAGGTAATTGCGATCATGCAGACGCCCGTCACGATGCGGAACATGCGTTCCCGCAGGCTGATTCTGTGATCGGAGATAATAGCAAACCATTTTTTAATCACGCAGTTCCTCACCCCTTAGAATACGGTATTTTCAAGCGAAAGGCCCAAGGCGCTTATTTCCGCAATACGCGCGCACAGCTCGTCATAGGCTTGCAGCAGCGCGGCATGATGCGCCTGGATAAAGTCCACGTCCCCCCGTTTTCCCGCCAGCTCCAGCTCCTTTGCTTGGGCGGAGAGCGCTTCCGCTCCGATGGTCAGGGCGGTGCTTTTCAGCGCGTGGACCTTGACGGCGTAGTCCGCCCAATTGGCACTTTCGTACAGGGAAGCAATCTCCGCCCGCTTTCCGGCGCTTTGGTCGCAGAACATCCGCAGCATTTCCCGGTAAAAATCCTCGTCTCCGGCGCAGTAGTCCAGCCCCATCTCTCCGTTGATGCCGGCTTGGCTAAGCTGGTCATAGGGTAGCGTGTCCGCGCTGTCCTGCGGCAGGCCGGCATCCTCCAAGGGTTCGGCGGCTTCCTCCGGCCACGCCATGGCGGCGTGCGGTTCCGGAAGCTTCTTAGCCGGGAGGGTCACCGCGTCGGAGGCGGGGGCGTCCTTGCCAACGGGGCGCAGGCTGTATTGGATGCAGCTCTTGGGCAGCACCTTGCGCAGCACACGCTCCAGAACCGTGCGCTCAATGGGCTTGGGGACAAATTCGGTGAAGCCCTCGCTTCGGAACATCTCCCGTGCGCCGCTGACGGTATTGGCGGTCAGCGCGATGATGGGCAGGTCCTGATACGAGCCGTCGTTCAGCTCCCGGATTTTTTTCAGGGTTTCCACGCCGTCAAAGCCCGGCATCATGTGATCCAGGAAGATGATGTCATAGGAGGTGCTGCCGCACAGGGTCACGGCCTCTCTTCCGCTCAGACAGGTGTCCACCGTAATCCCATAGCTGCCAAGAACGCCCTTGGCTACCACAAGATTCATTTCCTCGTCGTCCACGGCCAGAGCCCGGATGCCCACGCAGACGAAGGGCTTCCGGCCGGCGGCCTGGTCCTCGGCAAAGCCCCGCTCGCCTGTTTCCCCGTTCAGAAGATTTGCGACGGAAAGCGCGGAGAAGGGCTTATGTATGATCAGCAGCCGGCTTCCGAGGCTTAGATTGTACTCCCGCTCCGCAATCACAACGACCCGGATGGTTTTTGCCAGGTCCTCATAATACGACGGGTTTTCCTGGTATTCCGATTGGGTGATGAACACATGGGTCAGCTTATGGCTGCGCTGCACCTTGAGCAGACCCTCGAAATTATGCACCTGGTAGCCTTTTACGCCAAGCCCGTGCACCAGGCTTAGAATCAGGCCGTCATAATACTCCCGAACCTCATCGCAGCTGTATTTTTCCGGCCTGAAATAGCATGCGATGTGAAGCTGGTCCGGATTATTGAGCGTGATGCACGGCCGCTCATCCGCCACGCCCTGCGGGAGGACGATGTGGGCGGAAAGGCCCTGCTGGGCAGTGCTGTTGAAATGAATGAAACCGCCCATAGCGGTTAAAAGCCCCTGGGCAATGGGAAGTCCGAGCCCGAGCCCGCCCGCAAGGCGGCTGCTTCCGGAATCCGCCTGGTAAAAGACGTGATACATCTGCGCCAGCTGGGAATCCGTCATGCCGATGCCGGTGTCCCGGATATCCACGATCAAATTGACACCGTAGCTTTCTCGGCGGCACTGGATGCGAACGTTGATGCCGCCCTCCTCCGTGAATTTAAATGAGTTTTCCACTAGGATTTTGAGTACGTGAGAAATTTTCTCCGCGTCCCCGACGAGGACAGCCGGAATCTTCGGGTCGATGTCGAACACCAGCTCCAGATGCTGGCGGTTGCTTTGCAGGGCGGTCATGGTGATCACGTCGTTCAGCACCGAGGTGATCATATAGTCCTTCTTGGCGGGGGTCAGGGTGCCCTCCACGATTTCCGTATAGTCCAGCATGTTGTTGATCTGGCTAGAGAGACGTTTTCCCGCCAGCTTGATGGACGTCATATCAGACCGGATATCCGGAGAGAGCTCCTTTCCCAGCGCCACCTCGCTAATTCCGATTACCATGTTGATGGGCGTGCGGAGCTCGTGGGAAACATTGGACAAAAAAAGGGCGTTCTGCTTTCCGGCCGTCTCCAGCTCGGAAAATACACGCTCGTACCAGGTCCGCTGCACGTTCCGCCGGTTGATCCAGTGTCTCGCCAGCGCCGAGCCACAGAAGATCACGACGGCGCCAAGCAGCAGGCGGAAGGCATCCCCCCAGCTCATCCGGCGGGAAATAGTCCGGAGAATCAGACCGTGATACAGCAGCGCCAGCACATACAGTCCCTCAATCGCGTGGGTGATCCACTTTTTGTTCATTATGAACAACGCCAGAATCAGGATACAGGCCACGGCTGGAATGTCAAAAAGGCTGGAGTCATGGACGCTGAAAAAGAAGAATTCAACCAGCAGCAGTCCGGTGCACAGGTTTTCGTAGAGCGTGTCCGACCCGAGCTTGGCAATGTGCAGAAACCACACGCTGAAACAGCCCGCCGTCATCAGCGGCAGCATCCAGAACTCCCAAGACAGAACCATAGCGACCAAGCCCAACATTCCGCTGAATACCGTGGTGATGACGGCCAGCAGCAGGTGCCTGCTTGTCTGTTCTTCCGCCCTCATGCCTTTTCAAACTCCTGGCTGATCCGCTTGAGAAGCTCCTGGGGCCGGTAGGGTTTTTTCAGATAATTCACCGCGCCCAGCTTAATCGCGTTTTGAACGTCCTCCTCCAAACCCGACGCCGTCAAAAAGATCACGGGAACATCTGCGGCAAATGCCTTCATGCGCTCAAAGGTTTCGATGCCGTTCATACCCGGCATATCAATATCCAAAAGTACCATGTCGGACTTCTCGTTTTGTAGCTTCGCCAGCGCTTCGATTCCGGAATCCGCCAAAGACACGTCATATTCCTTACCAAGGATGATTCTGGTTCTTGCCAGATTCATGTTGTCGTCGTCGACCACTAAGATACGTTTTTTCATTATGTCTGCCTCCCTGTTTTGCTGCTGGGCGGTTTTACCGTCCCACGAGGCCCATTCTAAAGGAAACCTGCCAGAAAATCAAGCCTGTATTTTGGAGTAGAAAGCCGGATTTTGCCGGTATTTCCAGTCCCTGGATAATGGGGCCGCCCGCACCGGGGGCTCTCGCAGCACCTCCTCTGTAGGTAAGAAGGCAAGACCTTCTTTTTCAAGTATCAATATGACGCTATCCGGGCCAATATCGGGGAGAAAACCGAGGAGCGGCGCTGTCGCTCCATTGCCGCTGGAAAATCTTTTGTGGAATTTTGCGGCGGATTATGCTATCCTAAACAAAACGAACGAAACTGTAAAGAGTGGCAGAGTGGAGGGGGAGCATCATGCTGCGCGTATTTTTGGTTGAGGACGAAAGCATCATCCGGGAGACCCTGCGGGACACGGTTCCCTGGGCCCAATACGGCTACTCCTTCGCCGGGGAGGCCGGAGACGGGGAGATGGCCCTGCCCCTCATCCGCCAGGTGAAGCCAGATGTATTGATTACCGACATCCGTATGCCCTTTATGGATGGTCTGGCCCTCAGCGAGCTGGTGAGCCGGGAGTTCCCGGAGATGAAAATTATCATCATCTCCGGCTATGACGACTTCGAGTATGCCCGTCAGGCCATCAGCATTGGAGTGGACCGCTACCTTTTGAAGCCCATCACCAAAAAAGCCCTTCTGGACGTGCTGGAGGAGCTGAAGGAGAAGATTGAGGGCGAGCGGGCCAACCGGAGCTATCTGGTCCAGTTCCACCGGGAGGCGGAGGAGTACGAGCAGTACACTCGCCGGGTGTTTTTCGAGCGAATGGTGGCGGGTCAGCTCTCGGTCCAGGAGATTTACGAGTCCGCGGCAAAGCTGGACATCGATCTTCGGGCCCAGTGCTATGCGCTGGCCTTCTTCTCTGTTTTGCCGGAGCCCTCCGCTTCGGCGGAAGCCTATTCAGAGCCGGGGGCCCGTCTGCGGGATGCTCTTCTGGAGCATTTTTTGAAATATCCGGAGTACATCCTCCTTCGCTGGAACCTGACTACCTACGCCGTGCTTCTCAAAGGGGAGACTGCCCAGATGGAGGAGCTGGCCCGCCGCTGTGTGGACACCGTTCGGGTGCAGTATGCGGCCCACGCCCCGGAGCAGAGCTGGTATGTGGCGGTGGGCCGCCCCACCCAGCGTCTCAGCACCCTGCCCGCCTGCTTTGAGGAGGTTTCCCGCCTCTGGGCCTACCGGCACATCCTGCCCCAGCAGCATGTGCTGACGGCGGATACCGTCAGCTTCCTCACCGGCACTGGCAGCGGAAACAGCCACCTGGACCAGCTGGACGCCGGGAAGGTGGACCCGGCGATCCTCCTTGGCGTGATGCAGAGCGCCAGCGCCCAGGAAATCCCCAGCTTTACGGACGAATACATGCACAGCGTGGAGGTTGCCCTGTCCTCCAAGCCCTTTTGCCAATACCTCATGCTGGACCTCCGCTTCACGGCGGCCCGCTTTGCCGGCACCTTGGGAGTGAGCCAGCTGGAGGCCTTCGCCCCGCTTTCCTGTTTGGACCTGGTGGGACGGAATGTGACGGCGGCGGACTTGAAGCGATACTTTTCCGCCATTTTGCTGCGGATGGTGGAACTGCGGGACCAGGCGTCCAGCAGTCAGTGCAGGAGTTTATTAAAGCAGGCGGTGGCCTATATTGACCGCCATTACACCGAGGAATCCCTCTCCTTGAATCAGGTGGCCCGTGAGGTGAACATCTCCGCCAACTACCTCTCGGCGGTGTTCAGCCAGGAGATCGGAGCGACCTTTACCGAATACGTCACCGGAAAACGGATGGACCGGGCGAAGGAGCTGCTTCGCACGACGGACAAACGCTCCGGCGAGGTGGCGGCGGCGGTGGGGTATAAGGACCCCCATTATTTCAGCTTCCTATTTAAAAAGACCCAGGGCTGTACGCCCCGGGATTACCGGGGAGGAGGGAAGCGCCCATGAACCGCCCAGATTCCATTCAGAGCCGGATGCGCCGCATGGTGGTGGCCTCCGGCGGCTTCATGGCGGCGGTTCTGGCGGTGACGCTGGCGCTGGTGCTGGCCTACAACAGCCAGTATAAAAACCTTCTCTACAATGTGACCACCGCTTCGGAATTCAACCAGGATTTTAAAGAGAATATCGACCTTAAAATGTATTATTACGTCATTGAGAGCCGGTATTCAGAGGGCCTTCCCATCCAGGAGGTCCAGGCGGCCCAGGCCCTGGCGAAAAATCTTTTGGACAGCACCAGCCAGAAGGACAGTCTCCGGGCTGTTACCAGTGTGCTGGACCTATGCGAGAATCTGGAGGAGAAGATTTACCAGATTGAGCAGACCCGAAACTATGACGACCGGCAGATGCAGCTGGAGAACAACGTATACGTCCTTACCGCCATGATTCAAGAGTATATGTACAACTATCTCTACTGCGAGTCCGTTCAGCTGAACCTGCTGCAGCAGCAAATCTCCCGGCAGGTGGCGGCGGAAATCCTCCTGGTGCTGGTTTTGTCCGGGGGCTTGAGTTTGCTGCTGGTCCGCTACAGCGTCCGGCTGAGCCGTTCCGTCACCCAGCCGGTGGTGGACCTGAGCCGTCGGGCGGAGGACGTCATCGGCGGAGACCTGACGGTCCGGGAGCCGGTCCGCTCGGAAACCTATGAGCTTCGCACCCTCAGCGAGGGTATGGAGCAGATGATTGCCCGGCTCAACGCCCAGATTCAGGAGATTACCCAGAAGCAGACCAGCCTCCGCAAGGCGGAGCTGGCGCTGCTCCAGGCGCAGGTCAATCCCCACTTCTTGTACAACACCATGGATACCATCATTTGGCTCATCGAGGCGGACCGGCCACAGGCGGCGGTGGAGATGGTCTCCAACCTGTCCAGCTTCTTCCGCCATTCCCTCAGCCGGGGGGAGGACGTGATCTCTTTAGGGAAGGAGGAGGAGCATGTCCGCAGCTACCTCCAAATCCAGCAGGCCCGGTACAAGGACATTTTGGATTACACCATCCAGATTGACCCGGCTCTGCGGGAGACCCGCCTTCCCAAGCTGACGCTCCAGCCCCTGGTGGAGAATGCCCTGTACCACGGCATCAAGCTCAAGCGGGGCAAGGGCTGTATTTACATTACCAGCCGGGGGGAGGGGGCCGACGTGCTTCTACAGATTACCGACGACGGCGCGGGAATGACCGCGGCACGGCTGGAGGAGCTGAACCGGGCCATTGAGAGCGGGGAGCGGGTGGGCTTTGGTCTGGTGACCGTCCACGAGCGGTTGCGGCTCCTGTTCGGCCCGCCATACGGGCTGACGCTTTCCAGCCGGGAGGGCGTGGGGACCACCGTAACGGTGCGGGTCCCCTGCCGGGAAAAGGAGGACAGGGAACCGTGAAACGGATGCTTTTGCTGCTGCTGATGCTGAGCCTCGCGTTTGGCTCCGCCTGCGGAGCCAGAACAAGCGCTCCGGGGGACTCGCCCAATGAGGAGCTAATTGTGATTGGCATGTCCCAGGTGGGGGCGGAATCCGACTGGCGGGTGGCGAACTCCGAGTCCATGAAGGCGGTGTTTTCCGAGGAAAACGGCTACCACCTCCTGTTCAACGACGCCCGGCAAAAGCAGGAGAACCAGATTACCGCCATCCGCAGGTTCATCCAGCAGCAGGTGGACTATATTGTCCTGATGCCGATTAGCGAAAGCGGATGGGACTCCGCCCTCCAGGAGGCGAAGGAGGCCGGTATCCCCGTCATTTTGGTGGACCGCATGGTGGATGTGGAGGATGAAAGCCTCTACGCCGCCCACATTGGATCTGACTTTCTGCGGGAAGGAACGCTGGCCGCAGACTGGATGGAGCGCAGTTTCCAGGAGAGCGGAGACACCGTGAGCATCATCCATATCCAGGGCACGCTGGGGTCCACAGCGCAGCTTGGCCGGACGGCGGCGCTGGAGGCGGCCATAGAGACCCATGACAATTGGGAACTGCTGGCGCAGTTGGATGGGGATTTCACCCAGGCAAAAGCCTATGAGGTCATGACGGACTATCTCTCCGGCTTTTCGGGGCAGCGGCGCGTGGACGTTGTGTACTGCGAAAACGACAACATTGCCTTCGGGGCCCTCCAGGCTTTGGAGGAGCAAGGATATCGCTGCGGGCGGGAAGGGGTGAACATCATTACCTTCGACGCCACCCGGGAAGCGCTGATGGAGTGTTTAAACGGGAACATGTCTCTTGTGGTGGAGTGCAACCCGCTGCTGGGACCGCTGGTGGCGGAGGTTATCCAAGCGATGGAGGCCGGGAGGACGCCGGAGAAGCACCACTATGTGGAAGAGCGGGTTTTCACCAGGGAGGACCTGACGAAAGCCCTGATTGAGCGCCGGGAATATTGAAAAGAGGCCGGGAACGGATGCCAAGTCCGTCCCGGCCGTTGCTTATCCACTGTTTCGGCTGATCAGCTCCCACTCCAGGGATTTTGAGCGGGCCGCCTCCCCTTGCAGGAGCGCGATCATCTGCTCCGCCGCCACCCGGCCCATGCGGCTGCGGTGGCTGAGAGAGGTGATGGGCACGGGGCCCAGCTGGCTTAGGTAGCTGTTGTCGAAGCTGACAACCGCCACCTCCTCCGGCACCTGGCGCCCTGCCTCCAGCAGGGCTTGAATCAGGTGATAGGCGATCTCATCGTTGTAGCAGATCACTGCCGTGGCATCCTCCAGCCGCTTTTGCAGGAAGTCCGCCAGCAGCCGTCTGTCCCGGTTTTCCAAGAGATGGCGGCGGTCCTCCGTATCGTACCAGGCGAAGCGCCCGTCCCGGATGGACAGCCCTGCGTCTCGAAGGGCGGAGACGGCTCCATGGTAGCGCTGGGGGCCCTGTACGTCGTCGCTTTTGAAAATACCGGCGATTTCCCGGTGCCCCTGGCCCGCCAGGTAGCGGGCCAGCTGATAGCCGCCACCGTAATTATCGTCCGCCACACAGGGAACCCGCTCCAGTCCGGCGTAAGCGCCATGGAGAAAGACGATGGGCGTGCCCGTCTGGAAAAGACGCTGGTAGAGATCGGCATTGGGCGTGGGCAGAGCGGTTTTGGAGCCCTCCACCAAAAGGCCGCCCACCGGCTCCTCCAGCAGCCGGAGAAGAATCTCCCGCTCCATGCTGACCTGGTTTTCGGTGGCATAGACGGCGGTGGAATAGCCCTGGCGGGAGAAAACATCGGCGGCGTCGTGAAGGATGGCGGGGAAAATGTAATCGTCCAGGAAGGAGGTCACCACGGCGATCTGGCGGGGGGCCGCCCCCGGCAGCAGCCCGGTGGCATAGGACCCGCTGCCCTGCCGCCGGTGAATCAGTCCCTCCTCCTCCAAAAGGGACAGGGCGTGACGGACCGTCTGACGGCTCAGGCGGTATTGGCGGCTCAATTCCTGCTCGGTGGGCAGCTTATACCCGGACTGTCCGCTGTTCCGGGCCAGCTCCTCCCGAAGCCGGTCTGCCAGCAGATGGTACTTCATCGCCATGCCTCTGCCCCCTTTCGCTCGTTGACGCTTTCATTATATCAAGAGCGGATGGTAATTTGACCAAAATAAAGGTTGGCACGTTTTAGAACTTTGTCGCTTTGTTCAAAAGAAAACACAAATTACGCCTGCCCCGGTTGAAGACCTCTTGTTCAGCAGGCGTAATTTTTCGCCTTTTGCCCAAAAGAAATCAACCGATTTTCACTTGTTGGGCAATCTGCCGGAGGGAAAAAATCGGCCTTCGCTCTGGAAAATCGGAAGAGAACCAACAAAAAGGACGGACAAATCATAATATTTTCAACTTAGATTGAAATTGTTGCTCTATGCACGGCTGAATTTGTACCATTATATGTAATTATAACTAAAATTTGTCCTATTTACTCATACAAAAATAGATAGAATGACCAGAAATGTATTGACTTCAAGAAGGGAATCGTTTTTAATGCAGCTATGGAAGTCGTATGGCCTCCAGCAGCAAACCCAAAATCTGAAAGTGAGGAATTGATCATGAAGAAAGTCTTTTGTCTCATGCTGACCCTGTGCATGGTCCTGGCTCTGGCCGCCTGCGGCGGCAAGACCGGCGG
>CAIGRU010001680.1_pt1 | contig 11766 bp, 9 predicted proteins | sample 7351341 | NCBI WGS metagenome assembly CAIGRU01
TATCACAAGCGTCACCACAGGGCCGAAACTCCTTGACAGAATCCGTTTTGTCCTGCCCATTGATCAGAATTAGGTATTTTTCTCTATCCATTATGATTCTCCATATAACTTTCCCCCTATTATGCTTTTGTTCGCAGTTTTCTCAATATTTCCTCATCCGCCGGGCAAAACTCGTATTGCGGTATTTCCGTCACTGTAATCCATTGGATATCGTTGTGTTCAATCATCTGGGGCGTTCCCTCAATGATTGCCGCATTGAACAGTGTCAGATGTACATTCGGATCCGGGTAATCGTAGTCGACTTCCATAAACACTTCGCCCACTGAGATGGTGACAGCCAGCTCCTCCCGGCATTCCCTCGCCAGTGCCTGCTCTTTTGATTCTCCCGGCTCCACCTTTCCACCCACAAACTCCCACAGCAATCCCCGCGCCTTATGAGCCGGACGCTGGCAGATTAGAAACCTGTCTCCATCCCAGATCAGCGCCGCCACAACTTCGGTCACTTTTTTCTCCATACTGTCTGCCACCCTCGATTTGCCTTTTTCTCCTGTCTGTGCTATTTTATGAGTATACCACAAATTCCCCCCCTGGGGGAAGTGTACATTGGAGGTGCCATGCCATGGTACGAGAGATTATGCAGGATGAAGTGTTCCTCTCCCAAAAGGCTGAACCGGCCACTTTGGAGGACCTGGCTGTCGCTCAGGACCTGCTGGACACTCTGACTGCCCACAAGGACGGCTGTGTGGGCATGGCGGCTAATATGATTGGCGTGTGCAAGCGAATTATCGTCTTTGACAATGAGGGCAAATACATGGTCATGTTCAACCCGGAGATCATCAAGAAATCCGGCCCCTACGAGGCAGAGGAGGGCTGTCTCTCCCTCACCGGCACCCGGAAGGCCAAGCGCTGGCAGTCCATCAAGGTGCAGTACCAGAATGAGCAGTTTCAAACCCGCTTCAAGACCTTTACCGGATGGACGGCCCAGATCATCCAGCACGAAATCGACCACTGCGAGGGGGTACTGATCTGATTTGGATTTCGACACCTGTATCGCCTGTCTGACGGGAAAAGATACCAAGGCCGCCTATGCCCTTGCCCAGCAGATCACAGAGGAAAGCAGAGTTTCCGATACCTGGTATTCTCATTTTGATGAGTTTGCCGCTCTCCTGTCCCACAAAAACTCTCTGGTCCGCAACCGGGCCATCTCCATCCTTGCGGCTAATGCCCGTTGGGACAGGGAGGGTAAATTTGACGCGCTGCTGGATGAATTTCTGTCCCACGTGACCGACGCGAAGCCCATTACAGCCCGTCAGTGCGTGGCGGCGCTGCCGGAAATCGTGGAGGCAAAACCGGAATTCATTCCCCGCATCCGAACAGCATTGGAGCGGGCCGACCTGAGCGGCTACCCGGACAGTATGCAGCCTCTGGTTTTAAAGGATATTGTGGCGGCACTGGAAAAAATCAGTGCATTGGGAAACCGGGGGGCTTGATCCATGCGCATCATCATCGCCCCGGCGAAGAAAATGGTGGTGGATACGGACAGCTTTGCCGTGGATAGTCTGCCTCAGTTTCTGGAACAGACAGAGCGGCTGAAAGCTGTCCTCCAGAGCATGTCCCCCCAGGACTTGCAAGCCCTCTGGAAGTGTAATGACTCCATCGCCAAACTGAACATAGAGCGGCTGGACCAGATGGACCTGCGCCGCAATCTCACTCCGGCGATTCTCTCCTACGAGGGCATCCAGTACCGCTACATGGCCCCCAGCGTGATGGAGACGACTCACCTGGACTACCTCCGGGAGCACCTGCGCATCCTCTCTGGCTTCTACGGCCTGCTGCGTCCCTTTGACGGCGTGACACCCTATCGGCTGGAGATGCAAGCAAAGCTGGCGGTGGACGGCTGCCGGGACCTGTATCAGTTCTGGGGCGACCGTCTGGCCCGTCAGCTGGCCTCGGAGGCGGACGTGGTGCTGAATTTGGCCTCCAGGGAGTACAGCAGAGCGGTGGAGGTTTATCTGCCCAAAACCGTCCGGTTCGTCACCTGTGCCTTTGGAGAGCTGAAAGACGGCAAGGTCGTCGAAAAAGGCACCAAATGCAAAATGGCCCGGGGACAGATGGTACGCTGGCTGGCGGAGAATCAAATCAAAAGCCCGGAGGATCTCCAGGCCTTTGACCAGCTGGGCTATCAATTCTGCCGCTCCACATCGGTGGGGAACCACACCGCTTATCTTTGGATACAGTCCCGCAAGGATTGAGCCGCTTTCTCGGCAGCTTTGTATAAAAATTTGTGGGAGTGATTGTCGCCTATCACTCCCACAATTCAATTCATTTTGGAGGCAATCACAAGTTTACTTTCCATTTGCATCCTTATTTAGATTTTTTGTAAGTCAGCGAAAACATAGTTGTATTCTGTATACTTTGAATAACTTGAAGGCCTTTGGACTTTTTCTTTAGCATCTGTGTTCTCCCACACAAAACGTTGATAAATATTGATTTATTTCCGCAGCGGGGAATTTTCAATTATGGGAGCAATTACCTCATAACCTTTTCTAACAGCGATTGAAAACTGTCTACTACATCGTAGACCACATTGTCTCCGGAAATGGCTTTGAAGTGTTCTCTGGCACAGTGGATTTTGGATTGCTCAATCAACCGCAACTGCATGGAACGCATAGAGCCTTTTGTTTCCGCTACAAAGTAAATGTGTTTGACACTTCCCTCATAGAAAGCGATAGCCCAATCTGGGTTATAATGACCGACCGGCGTTGCGATATAAAATCCATCCGGCAATTTCACATAGACTGCGACATTTGTATTTGTGTCAAGATTTGCGGCAAAGTCCCGCTCCCCGGTTGAGTCATAAACGATGTGGTCGTACAGGTGCTTTTGGGCTTTCATTGCGTTTACGCCAAGCCTGCCTTTGATAGTCGGATCAGTAAAGACATCTGTACCGTAATGGTCGTCCAGAACATCATAGGTAATATGCTCAATAACCGCTGTTGCTTTCTCATCGTTGATGAGAGCTGCGGCTTTGACGATAAACTCCTCCGGGTTATCCTTAAACTGACTGAATACAGCAGACTGGATACCTTTCAGAATGGCAACAAGGGCTTTACGTGTCAGTCCGGTTTCATCGACCAGCTTTCCAATCAAATCATACTTCACATTGGAATTTGCCGTCATAGTCACACCGTAGCTGGCGGATTCTTCTTTCACAAAGGATGCACCGGAAAGCAGTTCTTCTTTGGATTGGATTGCCGTCATTGCCCCAGTCTCTACCTGAAAATGTATCTTGGAAACGCGCAATTTGCTGTTCAGGGCAGCAATGGCTTTTTGGATCAGTTCCTCCGTATCAAAATCTACAATATAGATAGATTTGGCATTGATTCTTGACCATAGTGCCTTAAATTCCGGCATAGCCAATTTGTCCTCATCCACCTGCAGTTCCACATTGTTGCTGCGAGCGTTTTCCGGCTGCATACTGCGCTCGTCATAAATAGAATCAATGATCGCAAGCACAGAAGCAGCGGAGTCTGCGACTTCTTCCGCTACTTTGAGTTCACCGTTTGCCTTATCTTCATAATATTTGTCAGTCAGTGCGCCCTTGCGGTCGATATAACCGTTGACAATCATATCGTAGTGGATTGCGGAGGCTGTATCCTGGTCGATGACCTGCTCATTGCCATGCTCGTCTTTGATAACTTTGCCGACGAAAAATTCCACTGTTACAGCGCGGGGACGGTCGGCGACCGCTTCGGCCAGCTCCGTTTGCAGACCCTTGGCGAACGAGTCGTAGCTCTCGCTGGCAATAACGGTGAGGATATTGATGTTATGCACATCGTTTCCAAGAATATTGGTATCCATCCGCTCGCCGCTCTGATTGACGCACAGGCGCAGACCGCGCCCCACCTCCTGCCGCTTGCGGACATCGCTGCCGCTCTGCTTCAAGGTGCAAATCTGGAATACATTCGGGTTGTCCCAACCCTCCCGCAGAGCGGAGTGGGAGAAGATGAACCGCACCGGGGAGCGAACCGGGTCGCGGTCCAACAGCAACTCCTTGTTCTTCATAATCAGCTCATAGGCGCTCACATCATCAGAGGTCGTTTCCTTACGGCCAACCTTGGAGTTGACCATTTTGCCTTTGCCGTCCACCGAAAAATAACCGGCGTGGGTCTTTGATGCCGAGATAGCCTGCAAGTACCTGAGATACTCATCATCGCCAATGGCAAGCTGCATACTTCCAACAATGTCCTCGTACTCCTCCTCAAATATGGCGGCATATTTTCCGTTGACCGGCTGGCCGGCCGCATCATATTCCCGGTAATTTGCCACTTCGTCAATGAAGAACAGCGAGAGGACTTTGATGCCCTTGTAAAACAACTGGCGTTCCCGCTGGATGTGGGTGAGGATGGTTTCCCGTATCTGGATGCGCCGTAGCTGATCTTCGTCTACAGCTCCAATCACATCTCCGGCAAAAATCTTGATGCCGTTGATAAACTCCACCGAGTCATCCCGTCCGTCGATCTGCTTGACCACAAAGCCGTTTCTGTATTCCTCCAGTCCGCCGGAATAGTCGTAAAGGTTGTCTCCAATCTTGACGATGCGGCTCTTTTTCTTCGGAGCGCCACTGGCCATCTTTACCTCGAACTGCAAGGTGGCGGTGGGGTCACTTTTGGAGAGATTGATGCTTTCCAGATAGAGGTAGCTGTCGGTAGCGGTGCTGCCGCTTTCGGTGATGCCTTTCACCGCGATTTTCTTGACCAGCCGCCGGTTGTAAGCCTCCATAGCATCCAGACGGAACACCATATTGTAGATGCTGTCGCTTTTGTGGGTGGCGGAGTAGCGCAGGGTCAAAAGCGGATGAAACTCTTTTAACCGCTCCCTGGTCTGTTTGCCCTCCACCGACTGGGGTTCGTCAATGATCAGAATCGGGTTAGTTTTAGCGATAATATCAATGGGTCGGCGAGAACGAAATTCATCCAGCTTCATGTAAATCCGGCGGGCATCCTTGCCTTTTGCATTGAACGCCTGGGAATTGATAATCATCACATTGATGGAGCTGTCCGACGCAAAACGGTCAATCTCCGTCAGTTGGGCGGAGTTGTAGATAAAAAAGCGTATCTTCTTCCCATATTCCTCGGCAAAATGCTCCTGGGTCATCTCAAAGGACTTATACACGCCCTCTCGGATAGCTACGCTGGGAACGACAACAATAAATTTGCTCCAGCCGTAGTGCTTGTTCAGCTCGAACATGGTCTTGATGTAGGTGTAGGTCTTGCCCACACCGGTCTCCATCTCAATGGTGAGGTTGTAGCCGTTGGCCCGTCCCTCCAGCTTGTCCGACGGCTTGATCTGGTTGGCGCGCTGGATTTTGTTCAGCTGCTCCAGAATCCGCTGGTCGGACAGCTCCGGCACGATCCTCTGGTTGCTGAATCCGGTGAAGTCCCGTTCTTCATTGACACCGATCTGATAGTTGCCGCTGCCTCGGTCCATCATATAGGTGGGGGTCAGATAGGGCTGTCCGGCAAAGACATCCACAACGGCCCTGGCCGCGTCGGCCTGGAATTTCTGGTGTCGGTATTGAAGTCGCATGAACATTCACCTCCTTTTTTTCTCAATGTGAGCTTGTATTGCTTGAATAGATTCTGCTCTATTGCTTTCAATCATGCTGTCAATTTCCTGATCCGTTTTTTCGCTTGTGCAGGGAATCAAAAACAAATTATACCCAAGAGAAAACATAGTACAAATTGCCGCATTAGCAAACGCAGAAAGGAAACGCATATCAAAAGCTGGAACAACTTTACCTTCAAAAACATAACGGTAGTCAACAAATGCATTGGAAATGAGAATAAGTTCATCTGTTCGGCGCTTTGGATCTGCATATTCTGGTGCTTTTTCAGCCAAATGACTCCAGATTTCATCTTGAATTGATTTTGGCAGCATTTCAAACAGAATAAGCAAATTGTGCTCTTTGCCATATTCAATGCCTCTCTTAAAGAGGATTGCTTTGAGAGTAATTTCAATAGAAAATGCTCCGTTAACAAGCATAGGAATCCACAGCAACATTTGATCTTCAACTTCTCGGTTCAGCTGTTCCAAGCCTATGTACGCATTATAGAACGCTTTCGCTTCATAAACGATAAAATCAGTGCTCATCAAATCACCTTCCCTTGGCTGAGGGCATCAGGGACTTTTGCTCCATTTGCCGATGTTCCAAGGGCCTGACTATCCTCCGCCTGCTATTTTCCGAAACACTGCTTCGGATTTTTAATCAGTCAGACACTTCTGACCAATTACAAAACCTTCACTTTGGTATCCGGGGCCAGCATTTTGAAAATCTCGCCCACGTTGATCTTGGCGGGGCTGTCGGCAAAGCTACTGTCCCGGAACACCGCCCGGAGGGGCTGACGCTTGGCGATCTCCTTGATAACGGTGTCGGGGATGTTCTCGTCAAAGCAGGCGATCAAGTCGCCGTCGTTGTAGGTGTGGACGGTGGAGTCCTCAATTTTTTCGGATGTGTAGGGCATGGATAGGGGCAGGCCCCACTCCAGCAGACAGCCAAACAGCAGGTCCAGGTCGGTGCGGTCGGGCTTGATGTTGCTCACCAGCTGGTCGAGCATACCTTGGTCGTATTCCCCGGCGGAGTAGAACACATCGGTCATGTTGGTGTCGGCCAGCTTGAACACACGGAAGCCGCCGTCAAAGGGCTTGTCGGGATTGTCGGTTGCGATTTTCTTCGCCGCCCGGCGGATGCGCTCTTTACCAATCTTGCAGATATTTGAATACCCCGCCTTATACGCCTCGCTCTTTTCATCGCAGGGTTCCGGCAGCTGTACCATGATGAATTTCCGGTGTCCGCCGTCCTCGGCATTCAGCTGCATGACGGCGTGGGCAGTTGTAGCGGATCCGGAAAAGAAGTCGAGAATAATTGCATTGGGTTCCGTCTTAGTACTCATATCTATTAAATGTTTGATAAGTTTAGATGTCTTGGGATAACTGAAAATTTTTCCAGAAAATAATTCCGTTATCTCTTTTGTCCCATCTAATGACATACCGATATCATCTGGTAATTTTGTGCTTGCAGACATCATTCCAAACATTTCTCCCGCTTTCTTTATGTCATCTTCTTTCCAATAACGAAAAGCAGGACGTGAGATATTCAGAAATGAATAGTCACCAGGAAAGACAATTCTTCCTTGCTCATAATAATCCTTAAATGTTTCTTGTGTAACAGCCCAAGTGCGCATAGGATTTACAGGATATTTATCTCCAGTTTTGGGATTTATCATAGTGAAATTGCTGTTAGGGCGTTCAATCGCTGTTCGCTGCGTTGTCAGGTCATGTATACGCCAAGGTCTGCCGGGATAATCAGGTGTTTCAAAGTATTGCCGCTCTGTTCCTGTTACCCGTGCAATAAATTTATCCGATTTTGCATAGCAAACAATCCATTCGTAGTCTTGAGATACACCAAATGGCACATCAGATTTTGCTGTCCTTTTTCTCCACGGAAAAGTAGCGATATAGTTGCTTGCTCCAAATATATCCTCACAAATTTTCTTGAGGTTATCTACTTCATTATCATCAATTGAAATAAAAATAGCCCCGTCTTCACTGAGAAAACTCCTCGCCAGCATCAGCCGGGAATAAATCATGCTACACCAATCGGAGTGAAACCGCCCATTGCTGTCGGTATTGCGAAACAGGCGGTCGCCGTTCTCGTCTACCTGACCGGATTCTTCGCTGTACTCCTCGCCGCTCATGGCAAAATCGTCCCGATAGATGAAGTCGTTGCCGGTGTTGTAGGGCGGGTCGATGTAAATCATCTTCACCTTGCCCAGATAACTCTCCTGCAACAGTTTGAGCACTTCCAGGTTGTCGCCCTCGATGTAGAGGTTTTCGGTGGTGTCCCAGTCCACGCTCTCCGCCGGGCAGGGCCGCAGGGTCTTGCGGATTGGGCGGTTGGCCTCCACAATAGCGGCCTTCTTGCCTACCCAGGTAAACTCATAGGTCTCATCGCCCTCCAGCACCACGTCGGACAGCATCTGCCGCAGCAGCTCAAAGTTAACCGCCTTTTTCAGCCTGCCGTCCTCGCCACGGGCCTCGGTTACACAGGCGGGGAACAGGGCGGCAAGTTTTTCAATGTTGGCTTGGGTCAGGTCAGGGGTTTCCATTTTCAGCTTGTCCATTTTGTCCTTCCTCCGTGTTAGTTTTTGGAACTAAAGACATAAATCTTTCCATAAGCTCAAGTTGATTATCTTGATATCTCTCCTGCTTTTTCAACATATCAGCTAATCCAACTGGCTGATAAGAATTTTGTATAGTTCTTAATGTGACATTATCCTTATATCCCAACGAAACAGCTATGACTTCTAACAAAGACTCTCTTTCCTTTATCATCTTTTCACGCTGAGCCGCATCGGGTTTTTCAACAGAAAGAACATCATAATATTTTTTCCATTGCGCAATGACTTTTTTATCCTTTGCGAACACAACTTCGATTAGATTCAACGCCTCGACACTTGCATTTGTCCAGCCATAAATTCGACTCGCCATCAAAATTTTGAAAATCTGCATTTTGTCATCACGTTTTCTTGCCCTGTCCTGCAATTTTTGTCCGACAATCACAGAAACAATGGGAGCCAAAATAATGGCAGCTATATTGATGTAATCTGAAAAGTCCATCACAATTCCTCCAACTCTTTTTTCAATCTTTTCAATTCCGCATTCAACTGAACCTGTTTATTCAGTTGCCGTTCTCGATGCACCTTCACCTGTAGCGCTACAATCTGCTTTTGCAGTTCCTGCCTGCGGGTATCCCGCTCCACCGACTCTTTCAGCGTTTCGCCCGTCCCAGAAGTCAGCGCTTCCCCGGCAATCTGCCGGATGAAGTTCTCATATACCTTATCGGTATTCAGTCCATCCGATTTTAGCGGAAGGGCGGCTTCCTTCATCCAATCGGTGTGGTAGTAGCTGCCCACCTTAAACGCACTTGTTCCGCTGCCCGCCGCCTCCTTATAGGCCGTCCACGCTTGATACTTGCCCTCATACTCCAGCAAAAACAGGATGTGGTAAGGTATCTCCTTGTCGATCTGCCGCAGAACGGCCTCGTCCAGTTTCGGTGCGGACAGGCATACCTCAAAGACCTCGATCTCCGTCACCGCCTCCCCGGTGGCAAGGTTCATCGTGGCGGGAGCGATTTTGTTCCGCCACCAGATCACCCTGATCTGCTCCACAAAGATACGTTTCAGCGATAGGGAAACGGTAAGATTTTCATAAAACTTCTGCTTTGGAATGCGCCGGTTAAATTCGGTGCTTTTGGGCAATCCAAGCATAGAGCGCACCCCCTTATTTGACTACCAGGAAGCAAATCAGTTCAAAATCATCCAGCCCGGATACCGCATTCATCAAAGCGGAAGTGCCGCCAGCAGAAAATAGGCTGTCAATATCGCTCTCTTCTTTCACATCAATAATGGAGTTGATAGCATCAGAAAGAAGCTGCGATACTTCTTTCATGTTCCTGCCATCATCCGTTTCCTCATTGAACTCTGCGCACAGCGGCATAATCGGCTCCGACTTGCCCCGGCACAGCAGACGGATGGTGTCCAGTAGCTTTTTGGGGTTCAGATAGTCGCAGACTACCTCGCCGTCCACGCTGATATAGACCATGTAAAAGGGGTGAATGCGGTTCTGATTGTCGATATTGACGCTATTGTTGATATTTCGCAGGACAAAAATCACGCCCTCCGGGTTTTCTTCGGTTACAGGTACGACGGCATGAAGCCCCTTCGGCTTTTTTGCCAGATCGCCGTGGGTCTTGATGTAGTCCAACAGATCGAGCCGGAACTCATTCAGCCCCAGATCCATAATGGAGATGCCGGTGGACATATCCTCCATATCCACCACTTCCTCCTGGAGCCGTTTCAATTGCTGCTTGCGGTACTCCAGATCTCCTTTTTCTTCCGGGTTGATCAAGTCGTCATCGCCGGTGGAAGTCATCACGGATATCTTCATCCGGGTCTCCACACGGGATTTCAAATTGATGTACTCGTCCAGCGTCATATCCGGCCAAAAGTTCACCAGCTGGATCACCTTGTTCTTGCTGCCAATACGGTCAATACGTCCGAACCGCTGGATGATACGCACTGGGTTCCAATGGATATCGTAGTTGACCAAATAGTCGCAGTCCTGTAAATTCTGCCCTTCGGAGATACAGTCGGTGGCAATTAGAATGTCAATCTCCGTTGTACTGCCCGGCATCAGTACATCCCGACCTTTGGAAATGGGAGAGAAGCAGGTCAGTACATTGTTCAAGGTGGCTTTCAAACCCTTGATAGTCGTGCGTCCGTCAATACTTCCGGTAATGACGGCTGTATCCAAGCCATACTTCTTTTTGACATATCCGACCACCTGGTCATACAGATACTCCGCCGTATCGGAGAATGCCGAGAAGATCAGCACCTTCTTGTTGCCCTCGTTGATGGGGCTGTGCATCTTTTCATCCAGCAGGTGCAGAAGGTTTTGGAGTTTCAAATCATGCTCCGGTGTAATATCGGCTATCATCAAAGTCAACAGTTCCAGATTTTCCGCGTCCTGTCGCAGTTCTGTACGCCAGGTCTTATAATCCATATCAGCCAGATCAATCTTTACCTTTTTGCCTACAGTGAAGTAATCGGTACTGCTGTCCTCCAGATCAAAGTCATCTTCAAGTGCTTCGACCATATCAATGTCAGCCTGACCGTATTTTTCATAGTCATCAATGGCCTCGATTGTGTCAGTAATCAGGTCAAGGATTCGAGTAAGCGTCAGGTGAAACGAGTATACGGAGCTTTCCAGCCGCTTTAAAAGGTTGATGCTCATCAGTCGCCGGATGCCCTGTTCACGCCCCTGTTGAGTAAGGTTGTTGCCCTTGTTGTGGGCCAGGTCAATGTACTTTGCAATCTTGCTCGGGAAGATGTAGTTTGACGGTGTATAAATACACAAACTCAGCTGGGTCAGCAGCTCAAATATCTGGTTGTAGTTGATGGCGCTGGACAGGTCGGTCATACTGGGACGCAGGGAAATCGGTTTCAGCCGCTCCGGGAATTGTCCGATTGCCGCTGTATCGTAATATTTTTCGATGTGCCGCCGGGAGCGGGCAATGGTTACGCTGTCCAGCAGTTCAAAGAAATCAAAGTCCAAGGTACGGAGCAAGGCATCAGTGGTGCGCACATCCGGGTCGAGTTTACTCCAAGCATTGAACGATTTCTGAGCCTGCCGAAAAATCTCGTCAATGGGCTTTTTTGTGTCCAACGCCTCATTGATGAAGTCCGGGTTGCCTTCATAGGCGATGGCAAGCTGGTTTTTAAGGTCAGTAAAGCGGTTATTGACCGGAGTTGCGGACAGCATCAGCACCTTGGTGCGGACACCTGCGCGAATCACCTTGTCCATTAGCCTTATGTATCGGTTCTCCTGGGTGTTGGCATGAGTCCCGGCACCATTACGAAAATTGTGGGATTCGTCAATCACAACAAGGTCATAATTGCCCCAGTTCAGCCGATCAAGGTCAAGCCCGTTGGATGTGCCGCCGGAGCGGGACAAGTCTGTATGGAATAGCACATCGTAATTGAGCCTGTCAGCGGCAATAGGATTGTTGACATAGTTGTCCTTGTAGGTGTTCCAGTTCTCTGACAGCTTTTTGGGGCAGAGGACAAGTACGGATTTGTTCCTGTTTTCATAATATCTGAATATGAAACAACAGCGGATAAAAACGGCGTTAAACCGTTGCGGCAC
>CAIGRU010001693.1_pt1 | contig 11703 bp, 15 predicted proteins | sample 7351341 | NCBI WGS metagenome assembly CAIGRU01
CTGCAGCCCCTGTGGTGTGTTCCTTTCCTTCAAAAATTCATTATACAGAGGGACGGAAACCACCATTCCGCTGTAGTAATCCGCAACAATAGGCGAAAACAGGGGCTGGCGCAAAAGCCCGGTGATTTCCTTCATTTCCTTTAAGTGCTTATGCTGCTGGGAAAGAGCGTACTCTCTGGGGGCGTCAAGCTCCCCCGCCCGCTCCTTTTCCTCATACTCTGCAATCATCTTTTTGCCGCCGCCGCTGTAGCCCGTCAGGGAAAAGGCCGACAGAGGATAGTCCGCCGGGAGAATTCCCGACGCTATCATCGGATAGACAAGAGATATGAAGCCCGTGGCATGGCACCCCGGCACCGCTATCCGCTTTCCTTCCCTTATCTTTTCCCTGTGCTTTTCCGACAGCTCGGGAAAGCCGTAAGCCCACCCCTCTTCCGTCCTGTGAGCGGTCGAGGTGTCGATTACCCTGACATTATCGTTTTCCACAAGGCTTACCGACTCCCTTGCCGCCGCGTCCGGCAGGCAGAGAAAGGCGATATCGGCCTGATTAATCAGCCTTCTCCTCTCATCCGTATCCTTGCGTTTTTCCGGGGCGATAGGTAAAAGCTCCACGTCGTCCCTCCCGGCAAAGCGCTCGTGAATTCTAAGGGCCGTGGTGCCCTCGCTTCCGTCAATGAAGATTTTTGTTTTCATATTTTCCCTCATTTCCGCGCTGCTTTTTGCGCATTTCCGGTTTGTGGATGCAGCGCAGACCCAAACCGGGAGATGAAAGAATGGAAAAATCCTTCACTCCTCCTGCCTTATCTTTTGAAAACTTCAACCGCAAACCTGTACTGCATTTTTCCCCAAATCATACAACTCATCCGGACATATATCCTGCCCTTCCGGCCACACGACAGTAAAACCGTCTGTAGCGGCGCGCCTGAAATACTCAAAACTCCGCAGCTGTCCGTACCATTCTCCTTTTATATAAGGTTCAACATCAAAATATTTTTTTTCTCCATTGTCAAATACTACTAACAGTTGATACGGACAGGTTGCTTCTACCTGAACTGCAGTTGGCCTTAACACAAAATCACCTCCACTATTTAGCGCAATGGCTCAATCTTAAAATAACCATCACCATTGCTCAATAACTGCCAGTTTGCTTTCAGCTCATCTTCATGAATCGCTATCCAGGCTAATAAAAGCTTTGTCTGCTTGTTAGGAAAATTTCCTTCTAAAATTTCCCCGTCTATACTCACTACAATTTCATTATTTCCGTATAATGCATGAACATGTGGCGTATTATGCTTGCCACCTTTTTCACTTTGCATTCGTACAATAATTCCGAAAAACATAGATAACGCGGGCACTCAAAATCACCTCCACTCTGCTTACATTTCCTTATTGAATCACCGTTCCGATATGCTTATCCCTCCGCCACTGCGGGGGACTTCCGTCGTCGCCCCAGTATTCATCCACAGAGGCAATTTTTTCATCCTGTATCCTGATAAAGGACGTCACATGAAAAGACAGCTTTTTGTCCCACGAGTATACGTGCGTTACCGTAATGCTTACGTCTCCCGCCTCTTCTATGCGTTCAATTTCTCCGTCCCACTGTCCCGGATACTCGCAATTTGCTCTGATAAACTCGCTGACCGTAAAATGTTCATTTGTGTTGTGCCAGTTTACATAAGCCTGCTCGTGGAAATATTTTCTGATTTCCTCCGCCTGCTGCCGCAGGACGGCGCGCCAGTAGTTTTGTATATTCATTCCTTTTTCCTCTCCGTTTTAACACGCGGCTTTTCTGTCACTTTTTCAGTTTCAGACGATACTTAAGCAGATGGTAGCTATGCCCGTCCCGTCCGTCCACCTTAACCTCCGAAGAAACACGTTCAAACCCCAGTGAACATGCCAGTTTGACAGACGCCTCGTTTTCTTCTCTCGTTGAATAATGAAACTCCTCCGCGCCGAACGCTTTCCGGCAGTACGCTATAAGCCCTGACAAAATCTGTTTTCCAAAGCCCCTTCCCACATAATCCGGCCCAAGGCATATACCTGCTTCCTGATAAACGCGGTCCGACAGCTTTTCCACGCCGGCAAATCCGACAGGCTCACCGCTTTTTTTCTCATAAACCAGATACGTGTCATGATTTTTCTGAAATTCAATGGTTTTCCGAATCCTTATTCTGGCTTCGCTCTCGCTTTCGGTAACCTTCCAGAGCATATACCTTGCGCTTTCCGGCCGCGACCAGACGTTTTGATATATCCCTCTCCAATCCTCAAACACGGCTTTGTCCAGAATAAGGTCGTCCGTCTCTATCATTTTCTCTCCCCTTCAAGCGCTCTGACAGCCTCCTCCATCGTCACGCACAAGGCATACCGTCCCGGCCATATAAAATCATTATAATAATGATAACAGACGTCCCTTTTCATATACGCATTATCAAAGGTGGAATTTGCATATTCCGGCACAATCATTTCGTACCCCTGTTCGAAGCCGCTTTTTATGGTAGCGTCAATGCAGAAATTTGTCTGCAGTCCCGCAATCATAATCTTCTTTTCACTTTTTTCCGCCAAATATTCTACCAGACCTGTGGAATTATGAAAAGCACTGTTTACCGTTTTGTCAAAAATGCGCTCTTTTTCTTCCGGAGCGAATTCCTCAAAGATGTCAAATTCATCATCTCCTGCGGAAAAACCCGTTCCCGGTCCGTCGTCATGCCGCACATATACCACTTCCACGCCGTTTTTTCTTGCCGCGGAAATCAGCGTACGGATATTCCTTTTCAGCTTTTCAAATTCGTGCAGTCTTTCGTCTGTAATGCCCTTCTGGGTATCCACTACCAGTAAAATCATTTTCCGTTTCCTCCCGCCTTAAGTCAAATGCACTACCGTCATTTCGTGATGAACCTCTTTCAGAAAAATGCCGAAAACATCTCCGGTGCGAAGCCTTAAACTGGAGGTATTCACGCATGGGTGGCATCCCAGAAATTCCTCCTCAAGCACCTGCGCGTCCACCAGCAGCCTCACCCGGTTATCCTTATCGTTCGTCAGTCCCATAATACTGACCGCCCCCGGCGAAATGTGGAGATATTCTTCCAGATACTCCTCCGGCGCAAAGGAAAGCCTCGCACTTCCAATCTGCTTCGACACTTCCCGTGTCTGAAATTTCTTCTCTCCCGGCATCAGCAAAAGATAAAAGGCGGTTTTCTGCGCATTGCACAGAAACAGATTTTTACACATATGAATGCCGAGAAGCTCATCCACGCCCCGGCAGGCCTCAATGGTTGCCATGGGCTCATGGTCCAGCCTTTTAAAAGGAATAGACAGTCTCTCCAGGAGCCGGTACACCTCCATCTCCCTCGGCAGCCGTCCGGCGGAATCGGGAATATCTTCATACAAATTCGTATCGTGAATTCTGCTGTTCATAAAAGTCTTTTCCTCTGCTGTTTTTTTAACCTACCTCATTATATCCTTAATTTCACAAATACACAAACCCTCTTTCCATGGAAAGCAATTTCCATAGAAAGATATTTCCGCAGGAATCTTTTTCCATAGAAATCAATTTCCATGGAAATTCCCTTCCACGGAAATCTCTTTCCGCAGAAATCAGTTTCCGGATTCCGGCGAGGGTATGCGGAGTCTGAGCGGGTGTCAGCCCGGAACATTTCCCCGACATCGCATGATTATACAATATATATGCATATTATGCAACTAATTTCGAATTTTTCTGAATAAAAATAAAATCTTTTCTTTAAATATGCAAAACTGGGTCTTGCAATTCCCGATAATATGTTGTATATTGTCAAAGGTGACAGACCGGCGGCGCCCGGCCTGCCAAAAATACACTGTGAAAATACCCGCCCGATTTGCGGGCCGGATAAGAAATGGAGGATTCATTTATGAAGGAAAAGGTCATCTTAGCGTATTCAGGCGGACTTGATACCACTACCATCATCCCCTGGCTGAAGGAAAATTTTGATTATGAAGTAATCTGTGTCTGCATCGACTGCGGGCAGGAGGAGGAACTGGACGGTCTGGAGGAGCGGGCAAAATTCTGCGGAGCGGAAAAATTATACATTCTGGACGTTACCGATGAATTCTGCGACGAATATATCGTTCCCTGCGTTCAGGCCCACGCCGTATATGAAAATAAATATCTTCTGGGGACCTCCATGGCAAGACCCCTTATCGCAAAAAAACTGGTTGAAATCGCCCGCAAGGAAGGCGCTGCAGCTATCTGCCACGGCGCTACCGGCAAAGGAAACGACCAGATTCGTTTTGAGCTCGGCATCAAGGCCCTTGCTCCCGACTTAAAAATTATTGCCGCCTGGAGAAATGCAAAATGGGATATGGATTCCCGGGAATCCGAAATTGCCTACTGTAAGGCTCACGGAATCGACCTGCCCTTCTCCGCTGATTCCAGCTACAGCCGCGACCGCAACCTGTGGCATATCAGCCATGAAGGACTGGAACTGGAGGACCCGGCAAGCGAACCTAATTTCGAGCATCTGCTTGTGCTCAGCACCACTCCTGAGAAGGCTCCCGAGGAAGGCGAATACGTGACCATGACCTTTAAAAAGGGAATTCCCACTTCCGTCAACGGAAAAGAAATGAAAGTTTCCGATATCATCCGCGAGCTGAACAGATTAGGCGGAAAACACGGCATTGGTATTGTGGATATCGTTGAAAACCGCGTGGTTGGCATGAAGTCCAGAGGCGTTTACGAGACTCCCGGCGGAACCATCCTTTACGAAGCGCACCAGCAGCTGGAAGAACTGATTCTTGACCGCGACACCTACGCCCTCAAGACGGACATGGGAAACAAGCTGGCACAGATTGTATATGAAGGAAAATGGTTCTCACCCCTGCGCGAAGCAGTACAGGCGTTTATCGAATCCACCCAGAGCTACGTTACAGGCGAAGTGAAATTCAAGCTTTACAAGGGCAATATCATCAAGGCCGGAACCACTTCCCCTTATTCTCTCTACAATGAGAGCATCGCTTCCTTTACCACAGGCGATTTGTACGACCATCACGACGCAGAGGGCTTCATCAATCTGTTCGGCCTTTCCACCAAGGTTCGCGCCATGAAGATGCAGGAACTTAAGAGCCGATAAGTCGCCAAATGTGCATGCAGGCATGCCCGCTCGGCTCGTTGCCTGCAAAAGTAACAGTACAGCCGCCTGTCGGCCGCCCACAGACGTTTTTCAGGAAAGGCAAGCACGCATTATGGACGTAATTACACTTTTAGCCGCTTATTTTGCGTCAGTAAATTTCATCGGCTTTGCCCTCATGGGCATTGACAAACACAAAGCAAAAAAAAGGGCCTTCCGCATTCCGGAAGCCACCCTTTTTATCATTGCTGTCATTGGGGGGAGCCTCGGCTCCCTCATTGGCATGTATACCTTTCGTCATAAAACAAGGCACCGCAAATTTGTTATCGGAATGCCTCTTATTCTGGTTTTGCAGCTAGCGCTTGCACTTGCCGTCTTTTATGCGCCTGTGGAGATTAAAATTCTGTAGTCCGCGGCGTCTGCCGGGTGATAAGGCATCCTCCCGCTTCGCGGGTCCCTCCTTACCACAAATATTGAGCAGACGCATTGAATGCGGACTGCGTCCGCAGCGTCTGCCGGGTGATAAGGCATCCTCCCGCTCCGCGGGTCCCTCCTTACCACAATTACCACGGTATCTCCACGCTGTTCTGGTAGAGCTGCCGCAAATCAATGTTTTCCACCTTTTTGTCCCGGAGCATCAGCTCGCTTACCGCCTCGGAAGCAGATTTTCCTTTAAATAAAATCTCGTTTACCTGTTCGATAATGGGCATGCTCACCTGGTATTTCTGCGAGAGGGCGTAGCCTGCCTTTGCGGAATAGACGCCCTCCACCACCATTTTTACCTGCTCCATGGCTTCCTCCATGGAAGCGCCTTTTCCGATGAGAATCCCGGCCCGGCGGGTTCTGGAATGCATGGACGCGCAGGTCACAATCAAATCCCCGATTCCGGTAAGGCCGTAAAAGGTTTCAATTCTTCCGCCCATATGGATTCCCAGACGGGCAATCTCCGCAATCCCTCTGGTAATTAAAGCCGCCTTGGTGTTGTCCCCGTAGCCAAGTCCGTCCGCCATGCCGGCGGCAAGGGCCACCACGTTTTTGAGCGCCGCGCCCAGCTCGATACCGATGATATCTGAGCTGATATAGACACGGAACACCTTGCTCATAAACAGATTCTGCAAAAATTCCGCCGTTTCTTTATTTTTGGAGCCCACCACAATGGTGGTGGGAATTCCTTTCCCCACTTCCTCCGCATGGGAAGGGCCGGAAAGCACCGCCACGTCCGCATTCGGAATTTCCTGCTCGATGATTTCCGAGAGGGTCATAAGGGTGGCCTCCTCGATTCCCTTTGCCACATTCACAATTTTCTGGCCGTCCTTTACAAAAGGCGCCATCTTCGCCGCCGTGCTTCTTGTAAAGGGGGAAGGCACCGCCAGCACCAGCACGTCCTTATCCGCGACTGCCGCCTCCAAATCCGTGGTAAACTCCATATCCTCCGGCAGAATCACTCCCGGCAGCTTTTCCTTCTGCTCATGGCATTCCTTCAACATCTGAATTTCATCTTCCAGAACCGACCAAACGGTAATCTGATTTCCGTTATTGTAAAGATGGCGGGCCAGGGCGCAGCCCCAGCTTCCCGCTCCGATAATTCCTACTCTTTTCATATTCCACGCTCCTGTTTCGGCTCCCTGATACCGCTTGCTTCTTTATTCCTTATTTTTCTTTGTCAGATAGGTCTTTCTCTCCACCCCTTTTAAGAGGCGTCCGATATTCTCTCTGTGTTTGTAATAGGCCAGAGCCGTAAGAAAAGCCGTCACAATATACATCTCGTTTAAGACAGCCTGAGACGCGCCAAAGAGACCCATCTGTCCTGCAACTACCATCTCAATCATGAGCCCGGCGTAAACAAGCAGAGAGCCCAGAGAGACATAGTGGGTTAAGAAAAAGGTTCCGAAAAAGATAATCACGCCCATTGGCAGAAAAGCGATATGGAAAGACAGTATCAGTCCCGCCGTTGCCGCAATTCCTTTCCCTCCCCTGAAGTGCAGATAAAAAGGGAAATTGTGTCCGAGAATCGCGCCTGCCGCTGCATAGAGCTTAAGCAGATAAATCTCCTCCGGGTGGGAGTCGCCGAAAATCAGACCGCTAATCACAATCGCCAGAATACACTTGATAATATCCCCCGCCAGCACAATCAGCCCCGCTTTCCAAGCACCCGAAGGGTGTTTGTGGTGCCGGCGTTGCCGCTTCCGTGTTCCCTGATATCGATTCCATGAAGCTTTCCGTAAATAAAAGCCGTCTGAAACAGACCGAATATATATCCAATGATAAGACAGATTACTCGTTCCACTTTATTTCGCTTCCTTTCTTTCCCTTATATAAAATCTCATGGGCGTTCCCTTGAATCCAAAGGCCTCTCTGATTTGATTTTCAATATATCTGGTGTAGGAAAAATGCATCAGCTCCTTGTCGTTTACGAATATGACAAAGGTGGGGGGCTTGACGCCCACCTGCGTGATGTAGTAAAGCCGAAGCCGCTTTCCCTTGTCCGAAGGGGGCTGCTGCATGGCAACCGCTTCGCTCATGATTTCGTTGAGGACGCCGGTGGAAATCCGCATGGCGTGATTTTCGCTTACGGTGTCTATCAGCTCGTACAGCCGGGAAATCCTCTGTCCTGTTACGGCGGAAATGAAAACAATCTCCGCATAGGGCATATAGGATAAAACCTCCCGGATTCTTGCGGTGTATTCATTTACCGTTTTATTGTCCTTTTCCACAGCGTCCCACTTATTGACAGCGATTATCACCGCTTTTCCCCTGTCATGGGCAATCCCTGCGATTTTGGCGTCCTGCTCGGTCACTCCTTCCGTGGCGTCAATCATAAGAATCACAATATCGGCCCGCTCCACGGCGCTTACCGTGCGGATAATCATGTAGTGTTCAAGCTCCTCTTTGATTTTATTTTTACGCCGAAGCCCCGCCGTGTCAATAAAAATATATTCTTTTCCGTTCCTCGTGACAGGCGTATCCACCGCGTCTCTCGTCGTTCCTGCAATTTCCGACACAATCAGCCGGTTTTCGCCAATCATTTTGTTAATCAGGGAGGATTTCCCAACGTTCGGTTTCCCCACAATGGCGATTCTGGTTCTCTCATCCTCCTCTTCCACATTTCCTCTATCTCCAAAATGGGAAATGACCTCGTCGAGCATATCGCCGAGTCCCATTTTATTGGCGGAGGAAATGGCGTAGGGCTCGCCGATTCCCAGATTGTAAAACTCATACACATCCGCCATATATTTCTGTACGGAATCCACCTTATTGACCGCAAGCACCACAGGCTTACGGGAATGCCGCAGCATATCCGCCACTCTGGAATCGTCGTCCACAAGCCCCTGCTTTACGTCCACCATGAAAATAATCACATCCGCCGTGTCTATGGCAATCTGCGCCTGCTCGCGCATCTGGGATAAAATAATATCCTTGCTGTCCGGCTCGATTCCCCCGGTGTCAATCAGGGTAAAGGTCTTACCCAGCCACGTCACGTCCGTGTAAATCCTGTCCCTTGTCACCCCGGGCACATCCTGCACAATTGAAATCCTCTGTCCCGCCAATGCGTTAAACAGCGTTGACTTTCCCACATTCGGTCTGCCAACCACCGCTACGATTGGTTTCCTGCTTTTGCTCATTTTAAAATCTCCATTCCGCCGCCCTGACGGCGGCATAAAAACAGGCTCTTATCTGTCCTGCAAAACAGCTTCTACAAAATCATATCCGCTTGATTTTACAATATCTACTTTTACTTGTAAAGTTTTTTCCATTTCAGCAACCGTCACATCGTCCAGAAAAACCTCTTCACCGCTCCGAAGCATGCTCTGCGAGAGCAAAAGCCTCTCCCCCAAAGGCTTCTCCTTAAGCTGAGAAATAATATCATGCCCTGTGAGAAGTCCCGCCACCGTAATCATTTCCCCGAAGAAGTGATTGATAATCTCATAAACATGGATTGTCAGCCCCGGCAAAAGCGCCATAAGCTTCTCCGACATTTCAAGGATATAAGGGTAAGCCAGCGCTCCGGTGGCGATGGAAAGCGCTTTGTCCGACTCTTTCCTTTTCAGTTCTTTCTTAAGGCCCTCATAAGCCTCCTCAAACTCATCCAGCAACAGGCGCAGCATGCCCACACCGTTTTCAAGCTGCAGATAACCGTCGTAATTATCATCAGGAGGAAGCTCCCGCCCCGCCAGAAGATACCACTCGTCGCTTGCGTGGACAAAATGGGTGCCATGCCGGGCATAAATTTCCTTCTGAAACTCATGTATCATCTCAAGGACATTTTCCGCATCATCCGCCGTAAAAGGCTCTAAGGGATAAAGTCCCTCCCTGTATCTGGAAAGCCCCACCGGCACCACGGACACGCTCTCAAGCACCGGAAGGTACTCCGTAAGCTTTCGGATGCTGTATCGCAGCTCCTCCCCGTCGTTTACCCCTTTACACAGGACAATCTGCCCATTCATGGTGATTCCGGCCTCGAAGAGCCGGTCCGCTTTTTTCAGGGCTTCGCCGGCAAAACGGTTATTCAGCATTTTACACCTAAGAGCCGGGTTCATGGTCTGGAAAGAGATATTAATGGGTGCAAGCCGGTACTTGATAATTCTTTCGATATCATAGTCGGACATATTTGTAAGGGTCACATAATTTCCCTGAAGGAAGGAAAGCCTGGAATCGTCGTCCTTAAAATAAAGGGTGTCCCGCATTCCTTTCGGCATCTGGTCGATAAAACAGAAAATGCATTTGTTGCGGCAGGTGCGGTAATCGTCCATAAGACCGTTTTCAAATACAATCCCAAGGTCTTCGTCTTCTTCCTTTTCCACCTCTAAAAGCCATTGCTCCTTATCGGGCTTTTCAATTAACATCTCAAGGTATTCGCTTTCAACCTGATACTGATAATCAAAAATATCCCTGATTTCCTCGTCGTTTATGGATAAAAGCCTGTCCCCTGCCTCGATTTCAAGCTCCATGGCGATACTGCCGGGAAGCACTTTGCTGATAAGGTGTCCCTTTTGCTTTGAATTTTTCATAATCTTCCTCTGTTTCTGCACGGCTGTGGTACTGCCATGTTCAGCCGTGCCGTTCATAAGTCATCAGATTATATGCTGTGGCTGAACTAATATCATTCTACTAGAATTTTCTTGACGTGTCACTAGCATAATGTTATAAAATAAAGTATATATCACTATTTTTACTTCACGGAGGTCGCCATGCCTAACTTGCATGAACTCGAAGCCGCTATTCCCGTTGCCCCTTTAAAGCTGGTTGTGATGGATTCCGCCGTAAACTTAGGAGAAAACGTCAACAATCATCTTGTGGGCTTTAGAAAAAGCGTAAAAAACATTGCCAAAAACAATCCTGCCTTTGAAGGCTATCTATCGGACAACTATATTCTGGACAGTACCTGTTACCGGTTCGGCTCCGGCGAGGGCAAGGCGCTTCTTTCCGAGTCCATAAGGGGAAAGGACCTCTTTATCCTGACCGATGTCTGCAACCACAGTATTTCTTATAAAATAAACGGTTATACCAACTATAAATCTCCCGACGACCACTATCAGGATTTGAAAAGGGTCATTGCCGCCGCCAATGGAAAGGCGCACCGCGTCAATGTCATTATCCCCTTTTTGTACGAGGGACGCCAGCATAAGAGAAACGGGCACGAATCCTTAGACTGCGCCCAGGCAATTGAGGAGCTGAGCAAAATGGGCGTCAGCAATTTAATTACCTTTGACGCCCACGACCCCAGCATCCAAAACGCCGCTCCCCTGTGCGGTTTTGACAATTTCACCCCGCCCTATCAGTTTATCAGCGCCCTGCTGGGAGCGGATGACAGCCTTTTGATTGACAGGGAACATCTTGTTGTGGTGAGCCCCAACGAAAACGCGCTTGACCGGGCGATTTACTTTGCAAATGTACTGGAGGTCAATACGGGAACCTTTTACGACCGTTTCGCCTCCCATTCCGCTTCCACCACCCATGAATTTTTAGGGGACAACGTGGACGGAAAGGACGTTATCATCATAAACGACATCATAACTACCGGGAAAAGTATGATTGAAAAAGCCCGCAAGCTGAAAGAGATGAACGCCAAGCGCGTCTTTATCTGCTGCACTTTCGGCCTTTTTACGGAAGGTCTTGCCCGCTTTGACGAGGCATATGAGAAGTGTTATTTTGACAGAATGATAACCACCAACCTGACGTACCGGATTCCCGAGCTGAAATCCCGTCCCTATTACATAGAAGCGGATATGAGCAAGTTCCTGGCGTCCATCATTGATTTTATGAACCATGATTCCTCCATGGCAAATGTGTACACGCCTACCGATAAGATTCACCGGATTCTGGCCCGCTATAATAACCGCGAGGATGATTTTGCAATTAATGAGTAGGCCTGAACCGAACAAAAAACTTTCCCCCGTACTTGCCCATAAGGCAGATACAGGGGAAAAGAATACATTTTATTGTCGGTTCAGAACCCGCATTTTACAGGCTCTGATTTTAGCCGCATATTTACTGGTCATGACAAGCCCCACAATCATCATTCCGGACTGAATTCCCAGACATAGTCCGCCCCAAAAGTTATCCGCATGGTCTGTAAAAACCAAAACCAGATATAATATGGCGG
>CAIGRU010001696.1_pt1 | contig 11687 bp, 16 predicted proteins | sample 7351341 | NCBI WGS metagenome assembly CAIGRU01
CCGCCATGGGGCTGGACAAGCGGACAGCTGCCGGAACCATACGGATCAGCTTTGGTCCGGAAACGGTTTTTTCGGACATTGACGCCTTGGCAGAGGCTTTGCTGGCCCATAAAAACGCGCGGTTTCCAATGTTGTAGCGTCGTATTGGGCAGAGGATTTTCCCTGCCGCCTGGATGCACATACAAAAATGCAATCATATTTCAACATTCTTTTAAATCCAAGGAGGTTCCCCATGCTTCGCGCCCTTCGCCGGGAACCCGGCTTCTATAAAAAACTCTGGACGCTGTCTGCGCCCATGATCCTGCAAAATATCATCACAACATCCCTTGGCTTCGCCGACACCTTTATGGTGGGGCTGCTTTGCGCAAATATGTATGGACTAGCCAAGCCCATCGTGATATAATACTTTCAAAATCGACAGTGTGAGAAACCACCGTAATAAATGTTGCTGGAAATAATCCACAGGCGACACGGAGGGCTTAACGCTGTCGAATCTAAACAGGGCAGGAGTTACATATGATGTTACGTTATAACCGGGATTTGTATACAAAAACGGCCCTTTTGAAAGCATCATACCACTTCACGGATAGTTTTTATATTCACCTGGACATGGATGATGCTAATTATCTTGTGGATATCACCACAAAGGCAGGACCGGAGAACCCGGATATTGAGGGGCTTTTTTCAAATGAGCTCCTGGCTCAGGTGACGAGAGAGATAGTTGTTGAGCAAACAAAGCATGTACGAGAACTTCTATTGGGCCGAGCCTTTTCCTCAACCATCATTGAGGACGATATCCAGGGAGGCTGCGCCCACGCATCTGTCTCGGAATTGCCCCCACCGCCAGCTGCGCAGGATGAGAACAATATTTTTAAGGACTGGTTTTTAGACCATGAAGGCTGACCTTTTACTTCACGAGGGCTTGTATCAGAGACAATGTGTTGAGCAGGCTGTTCAGGATTACAGGGCCTTGGCACACATTAGGGTATCGCATTCAGATGGGTACATCGTCTGCACTTTTTCCCGGTGTTCCTATGACAGGGAAACCACTATAAAGGAGTTCTCGAATTATATAATCGACCTGATGAACCAGGTGACCCTGGGGTGATAAACAAAAAATGTATATTACGGAAGCCCTACTGCTAATTGTTCTTTCTGCAACTTGTTTATATTGCTCTGTCACGGATATTCGGGATGGAATCATAAAAAACAAAGTCCTCTTGGGTTCTGGGGTTCTTTGCTGTGGTTTGAATTTCACATATTACTGTTTCTTCGGGCAGCAATATCTGTGGATGTTTTTTCTTGATTTTGTGGTATTGGTCATCCTTTCCATCGTTATGTATGCCTTTAATCTATGGGCCGCAGGCGACAGCAAACTGCTATTCCTCATTGTTTTTGCGATTCCAGCACGCTTTTATGATGCCACCACAGGAATTGCCCCGGCCTTTTTCGTCATCGTTTTCACCTTTTCTATCTCTTTCATTTATATTGTGCTGGAGTCTATCGTTTTACGATTAAAAAACAGAGACAGGATTCATTTTCCTATGGGCCGCAATATCTTGCATTTTTTGCGGGACTATGTTTATGTTTCAGCTTATATCATCGGAGTGAATTATTTATTGGCATTCCTGTTCCCGGATTTCGTAGGTAAAAACGCGAGCTTGATTTCAATGGTTGGCCTATTCATTGCAATTATTGTCTACAAATACCCCCTGTTTTTCAAACTGCCGGTCATCGCTGCGGTTGCGTTATTCAGCGTTTCAATATTTATCATTTATGGCCTGCGCTACGGCTTCTACCCACCAAATTTCAGAATTTATCTGTATGTAGCGATTGTTCTATTCTTTCGCTCCATATCCGAGGAATATAATTATAAATCCATTCCTACAGAATCGGTGTCTCCAGGCATGATTCTTTCCGTTGCGTCGGTAGCCTCTATGAGTACCTCCAAAGTGCAGGGCCTGCCGCGGAGCACGACAGAAGATATGAGGAGCCGGCTAACTGCTGCGGAAGTTGACAGTATTCTTCGCTGGAAAGAATCCCGATACGGGCTGCCAGAGATAACAATCGTCAGAAAAATACCATTTGCCATTTTCATGACATGCGGCGTTTTCGTATTCCTCATAATCAGAATGGGGGTGTTGTAGGTGGATTTTGGGCAGGGAATTCTTGCTGCGGTGTCGAAATCCAGTAATGCCAGCAAAGAATTGGCCGATGACGGCAAAAATATCCTGTTTATTGACCATGATTCATTTACGATTTTTTTCAATAGCACAAAATACAGGTTAAAGTTGAGCGAGAAGGCGATGGATACCCTGTCCCAACTCAACGAATTCGATGTGATTGAATTCTATGCAGATGACCGGTTTCGCATTGTTTATGAAGACTGCCCGGATGGGGCAACTCTCTTCGTTACGAACCAGTGTAACTCAAACTGCATCATGTGCCCCTGCAGTATACCATCCAGGCGGCAACGCGACACTATCTCAGTAAATCGCCTGTGCGACTATCTGGAGTACATGCCTACGGATATCCGGCATTTGGTTATTACTGGCGGGGAACCGACCCTTATCCGGAAGGACATGTTCCGCATCTTGCAAAAAATCCGTGGTCACTTCGAGGATTTTACACACTATCTATTCCTGACCAATGGTCGGGCGTTTTCCAGTCAGTGGTATTTGAACCAGTTTATGGAGAACGCTCCTCAAAATCTTTACTTTGGTATTCCGCTATATGGGTATAGCGCGGAAACCCACGACCCCATCACGCAAACTCCTGGCAGCTTTGCTCAGACAGTGTACGGGTTAAAAGGGCTTTTGTCTTACGGGTGCAATATCGAACTTCGAATCGTCGTCAGCAAACTCAATCTTGCTTATATGGACCAATTGGCCAGCTTTATCGGCTCGGAACTGAGGGGGATTAACCGGGTCAACATCATGGCAACCGAGATGATGGGAGCGGCGGCCAGAAATCGGGAGTTGGTCTGGGTTGATTACGCGGAGAGCTTCAAGGCATCGAAGCAGGCTATCCAAACCCTCATGAGTGCTGGTATCGACGTTTCCCTGTACAACTTCCCCTTGTGCAAAGTGGAGCCCGGCTACTGGTCTTTGTGCGCTAAAAGCATTTCCAGTTATAAAATCCGATATTACGATAGCTGCCAGGAGTGCGAAGTCCGTGAGCTGTGCGGCGGAGTCTTCCGGTCAACCTTGGCTCTGGAGAAAATGGTGCTGACGCCGGTAAAAGGGAGGGGGAAGTAAGGCAGCATGCTTAACTATTTCAACTTCAAGTCCTTCGGTGACCAGGTGCTTATTACCAATGACTTTGGCCACTATTGCTTCTTATCTCAGAATGACTTTTCGCGCTTGGCCGATGGAACAATCTGCCCGGATGACAGCCGATACCAGGAGTTAAAGGACAAATGCTTCCTTTTTGACGAAAATATTGAGGTACTGCTCCAGAGGGGCGCGTCTTCACTCCGTTTTGGGAAGAAATATCTATTTGCAGGCACATCCCTGTTCATTCTGGTCGTAACGACCTGGTGCAATGCAAACTGTATATACTGTCAAGCCCGAGATACAGAATCCTCTCCCGGCTTTATGTCCAAGGAAACAGCGGAAAAGGCAGTTGATATTGCGCTTTCTTCCCCTGTTGATACGCTTACAATAGAATTTCAGGGTGGGGAGCCATTGGGAAATTTCGAGGTCATCAAACATACAGTTCTCTATGCCGAGGAAAAAGCAAAGGTATCAGGCAAGCATGTGGCTTTTTCTTTGGTCAGCAATCTTTCTCTCCTCAATGATGAGATTGCCGGTTTTATTAAGGAACATGACATCGCCCTATCCACATCCATTGATGGAGCGAAGGAACTGCACAATCAAAACCGTCCATTCCGAAATGGAGCAGGTTCATTTGATGCAGCAGCATCCGGCATCCAGAGAGCTCATGCCGCAGGTATCTCTTTGAGCGCAATACAAACCACGACCAGGCAATCTCTATCACAGGTCAGGACGTTAATTGATACCTACTTGAATTTCGGGATGACTTCCGTATTCATTCGTCCACTGACACCGCTTGGTATGGCTCATGTGCAGTGGGACAATATCGGGTACTCACCGGATATGTTTTTGGCTTTCTACCAAGAGTGCATAACATGCCTTCTGGAAATAAACAAGGGTGGACAATTTATATCTGAAGGGCACGCCAGCATCATGCTCTCTAAAATCCTCTTCGGAGAAGGCCTGAACTATATGGAGCTGCGGTCTCCCTGCGGTGCCTCAGTTGGTCAAATGGCCTTTTATTATGACGGGTCTGTCTACACCTGCGACGAGGGCCGGATGCTTGCAGAAATGGGGGATTTCTCCTTTCAATTGGGGACAGTAGCAGACTCTTACGAGACTTTTATCACCTCTCCGGCCTGCAAAGCTACTTGTGCTGCTTCTGTCTTAGAATGTATTCCCGAGTGCTGCGACTGTACCTATCAACCCTATTGTGGGCAATGCCCGGTTATCAATCTCGCGCTGGATGGGGACATTTTCCCAACAAATTCCCAGAACTATCGATGCCAAATTTACAAAGGAATGTTGGATATTCTGTTTGGAATTCTTCAGAAAAACGACCAGCAAGAACTTCAAATCCTTCAAAATTGGGCACAAGGAGGGATGGAAACATGACTTTCAAAGGAATTGCGAAAAAGCGAACGCTTGCGTTCGTAATTACTCTGTGCGTATGCTTTTCCACCTGGATGGTGGTTCCCGCAAATGCCGTCACATTCAACGATGTGAAGACAACCGATGCGTCCTATACTGCGATTACTTGGGCAGTTGAGAATGGCATCACAAACGGAGTTAGCGAGGGTGTTTTCGCTCCCCAGGCGACTTGTAATAATGGCCAGATTATTACCTATCTTTGGCGAGCATTGGGCAAACAACCCTCTGCATCAGCGAATCCATTCCCGAACATCTCCCCAGCCAATTACTATTATGACGCGGTCCTTTGGGCTTACGAAAAGGGGATTCTTGACGGGACAGCATTTGACGCGGGAGCTCCCTGCACGCGACTGGCTACTGTAAATTATCTATGGAGGGCTGCCGGCAGTCCAGAACCGCATAGCAGCGCGACTTTTAACGACGTTTCGGTGAATTCCAAAGCCATATCGTGGGCGGTGGAACAGGGCATTACAAACGGCTTCGCGGGCGGAGAGTTTCGGCCTTCTGCCACCTGTACCCGCTCGCAGATTATCATGTTCCTATACCGTGACCTTGTAACTGCTGGAAGTACAGCATTTCCAGCACAATCACAATTGCCTGCGGACTTACCGGAAAATGGGAAATACCAGATTACCACGGCTGAAGGAACATATGAGTATGACGTAAAAGACGGCAAAATCTCGGCCACAAGCTGGGTGAGATTCCTCTCCAACGATGGGACGGATTACTTTGGTCAAATGGTCGGAAACAAGTTTTCTGGTCAATGCTATATCACCTATGGAAACGGTGATACATACTCGGGCGCAGTTTCACAAAACTTGAAGTCTGGCTCCGGAAATTATGCCTGGGCAAATGGAGATTCTTACTCCGGGCAATGGGCGAACGATAAAATGAACGGTCAAGGCACATACTCCTTTGCCGCTGGCGGAAGACTCAGTGGAGCTTTTGTCAATGATGTGCCAAACGGGACTTGCGTGTATCAGGATGTTTCAGGGAATACATATACAACTACATGGGAAAACGGAACACGTGTGAGCATGGTAAGGAGTTGATTGTAATGGCAGACGAAAAAGGGAAAACCAACGAGATGTTTCCGAAGGTAAGACGCGGAATTGAAAATTTCCTTGCGGACCAGGAAGGAAATATCCCACGGAACAAAATTTTGGCTGTCGGTTCTATGATGATTCTGCTCGCCATGGCTCTGACACAGGATGTTTTCGCAAAACACCGGTCTCATTCCTCACACAGGTCACATTCTTCGCATTCCTCTCACAGTTCCCATTCGAACACAGGCCACTATTCTCACAGCTCGCATGAATCTCATGTGTCGCACTCTTCCCATGTCTCTGGCGGAACTTCTTCTGGGCACACCTCCAGTCCTTCAACCACTCCCAGCCACACCTCCAGTCCCTCGGTTACTCCCAGCACACCCACAGTGATAACTCCCACTCCTGCTCCGGAGCCGGTACTGCCTACGATTCCACCCATTCAAACCCCAAGACCCAACAGCATCCCAAATTCGGCTCCCAGCATTGACACAATTAGTGGGGTTTAGAGCGTGCAAAAACCTGTTGATGGTCATCGAAGATTATGATGACAACATACTTCGTCGATACACGACTTTCTGGGCTGCCTTTCGGCAGCCCAGAATTGTTTTGTTCCTATCCGCATATAATGTAATCAAATATCTCGTATGCGGAAATTTAGAGAGGAGATAGCTATGCCAATTTTGTCTTTTGAGAAGCCCGCAAAAGCCCGTGACTTCAAGACCCATACGAAAATGTACTCCTCCAGCGCAGATATTGCCGGAACGTATGTCCCGAACATGTCCGAGGCAGACATGGAGAAGTGGAAGGCGAAGCACGTTAAGGGGGCCAACGAGCGGGTGGAAATCCGCAAAACCGTCAACGGAACCCAAATGCTCATCATTGTGTACAAGGAACGGCGAGATGGCGTTGACCACCACGAAAACGTGCAAATCTCCACTAATGGAAAGATTCAGCTCTCTTTTACAAAGTGGCAGGAGATGACCCAGGCCATTGAGGAAGCAAGGGCAATTTTGTTTCCTTAATTCATTGACATATGCACATGATATGTGCTATATATGTAGTGCAGGAGGTGTTTATATGGACAGCAACATGACATTTCGCTTGGATGCGGATGTGAAAGAACAGATGTCAAGCATCTGTCGGGAGTTGGGGATGACTACATCCACAGCCTTCAACCTGTTTGCAAGGGCCTTTGTCCGGGCAAAAGGGATGCCTTTTGCCGTAACGATTCAGGCTCCAGTAGAAAGCAAGCTCATCTCCCGGGAGCAAATGCTTGCGGATGCCGGCCAAATTCTGGAGGAGTTTGGGACGGATTATGCGAGGATGGCGGAATGATTTGGTTGACCGCAGACGACGTTGTCAAACTACATTCCAAAGTCATTCAGTCCACCGGTGGACTGGACGGTTTGCGTGACCAGGCTGGTCTTGAGGCTGCTCTGGCAGCTCCGTTCCAGACCTTCGATGGGGATGACCTTTTCCCCGACGGCATCGACAAGATTGCCCGCTTGGGTTTTGGCCTGGCCAGCAACCATGTGTTCCTGGACGGCAACAAACGGATTGGTGCCCTTGCTACGCAGCTTCTGCTAAAATGGAATGGGTACAATCTGGTGTTGCGGCCGGGAGAACTGTCCGATATGTTCATTTCGATTGCAGAAGGAACGGCTAAGGAATGCGATTTGCTTGCTTGGATTCGAGCACACATCAAATAGCGAGAACCCCTCCCGTTCGGGAGGGGTTGCTTGTTGTTACTCTTTATCCGGGGGCATAACCACCCAAGCTGAAGGTAGCCATCGGCCGCCATTCTGTGGGCTACTGGTTCTGGTAATCATCTCGCCCATGTAACTCATAGACGCACTCGAACCGCCATCCAGGTTGATAGCGTTCTGACAGTTGTACCGGAGCAGGATATCAGCGCATCCCGAAACGGTAATGCCCAGGCTGTATCCGACCCGGCGCCCGTCAATAATGAGCATCAGGGTAGAGCCATCCTCGGTCTGTCCGATAGAGGCCCGGGGCTGGATGCCCATACCAAGAGAACCATCTACATGCTTTTCTCCGTCCAGAACGGTGACGGGATAGAACTGCAGGGCCTCCCGCAACTTGCTGGTATCCACGTTCTTCCCAACCACGAAGTTGTCATTCCAATCATATCCGGCAGTCTGGTAGTTATATGCTCCGAATGGTTTATGGAGTTGCTTACCCTCATGGATAATGAGACCGACGGGTGTCACTCCGCTGCCTCTGCCGTTGGGGTCCTCAAAGGCGTTGCCATTGATGCCCAGGACGGCGCCGGATTCCTCACACAGCTCCGTAACGGTCGAGCCGCGGCTGGTGCGGGTGTTGACTGCCAGCTCGACCTGACTGCTGTCCTTGATGATGGCCAGTTTGCCAACGTAGCCATCCCCGGCAACCTGTACAATCAGCAGGTTGTTCGCTGTGTCAATAGCCCAGATAGCGTCCCCAGCCGTTGTCTTGATTCCCATATCAATAATGTCCGACATCTGGATGTCGTTGAGATAGTCGATGCCCTCCGGCATGGTGCTCATGTCGACCTCGGGGAAGTGTTCCGTGAACACAAGCCGGGCCGCCTCCTGGAGGGAGAGGGGCTGCTCTTCAATAACAGGTTCAAGCTCTGGCAGGGTAGAGGAGTCCACCACATTGTCATCCATTTGTTTTCGGGCTTTCTCCATCACCTCATTGATAACGCTCCCGGGAATAAATTTCGTGGCCAGCCATTGGTGGTTCATGGTGGACATAGCCGTCTCGATGTACAGCGTCCGCCATTCCTCCACAAAGGGAATGTGAGAGAAGACTGCGACGCCGTAGAACAGAGACAATGACAAAAGTACCCCGAGAACCCACCTCCACTTCTTTGCCACGGCGGCAAAAAAGGAGGAAATGCCCTGCCGAACCTTGCCAGTCACGGCACATAGGCCCCGATAACAGGCTCTGCAGACTCGCAGGCAGAGAGAGCAAATCGCCGTACAAGTACCATCGACAAACCCGGCAAAACGCATGCACCCGGTAATAAACTTTCTTCGAACCTTCTTCTGGCATCTCCCGAAGAAGGAACCAACCGCATGGCCGCCATTCCGGACACCGCCCCAAGCCGCTTTCCCTTTCATGGCGCATCTGGAGCCAAGAGAGGGGGGAGGCGGAGGCTCGGCGGGTGTCAAACCCAGAAGCATCAGGTCATACCGGGAAGGACAGCCGCATTTCGTTGTCTCTTTCAGACTGGACTCCTTTTCGGACTCCAGGCGGAGGTCGCCCGCCGGTTTCCCCAGATAAGCCCAGCTCTTCCGAACCTTCCTGAGCATCTCATCGATTTTGGCCAGCTGCACGGTCATAGACGCTCCATCCCGCAAAAGGGACTTGGCTCCAGCGGCGTTGATGCGAAACCGGGAGAATCCGGTGGCCATGAAAGCCTCCATGGCGGAGTAGGCCTGGTTAATGCCATCGTCCGGCGTAAGAGGAATGTCCATGCGGATAACGACGCGCTGCTTGGGGAATCCATCTGCTACCAGACCGGACGCCTGTTCGCAGAGGGGGTGAATCCCAGCTAAATCGCTGGGGCAGATGATGTGGATGATGAGTTTTTCTTTATGTTCGGCGGCCTTACTGCGAAATTCCGGGGTGATTGTCCGGACGATGGCAACCACGCCATCGGCGCTGTCCATTTTGTCTGTCCATGAAAGTTTTGTTTCCGCAAACTCCGCAATGCCGATACGGTAACTCAAAAATACTCGCCTCCTTTGGGGGATTATCTCCAGGGGAAAGTACCCCTATTTCTATCTTATTATATGCAAATCAAAAGAATTCAAATAGCAAAAGCCGCCCTCTGAAGAGGGCGGCCTTTCTGTCAATGCCAATAGCAATAAAGACATCCGTGTTCGCACTGTTTCCGGTTGGAGAGAAGCTCTGTTTTCCCGGAATAGCACAGGCAATTCTTCCGCTGGAGACCTGTTACATCGGCATTCTCATCCTCCAGACTCAGGAGGGCCAGGTCATATGAGGAGATACATCCGCAGGGGATGGCCTCGGTGAGGCCGGGCTCCGCGCAGGACTCAATTCGCAAGCCTGCCAGAGGACGGCCAAACTCGGCTGTCCAGTATATTTTGGCGTCATGCAGCATTTTGTTTGCAGCAGCAATCTGCTCCTGATTGGGAGCGAAACCAGACGGGCCGTATGGGCAGGGAAGCCCATTTGCCGCAAACCTGTCCCGGGCATGCTGATACATATCGATGAGGCTTACCCGATAGCGGGAGAAGCCCTTACGCATGCACGTCCGAATGACGCTGCCAGCCACTCTGAGCCCTTTTTCTGTGGGGATGATGGGGTCCACCCGAATGACGACCTTCTCCTTGGGAAAGCCGGCGTCTACAAGCGCCATGAGTGCGTCAAATTCCTCATAGGGAGGGGGAACAGCAGGCTCAAGGACCGAGTGTCCGTGCCCGGTGAGCGTAGCATGGAGAATCAACTTCTCCTTGTTCGCCAGGAGTGCGTCATAGCAGGCGGGGGAGAGGCACTTCGTGATAACGACGGCGCCGTCCACCGCATCCAGCTTGCCGACCCAGGAAAGGTCCAGGCCAGCGTCGCCACGTTCGGTGATGCCGATTTTGTATTTTGACATTACCACTCCTCCTCCCGGGCATCCACCAGGGAAAGGACCAAATCGGCAGCCTCGTTCATGCCATTTCCCCGCAGAAGCTTCATGGCGGCCCCAATAGTCTTGGCATCGTACTCATCCGGGGCGAGAATACGGCCATACCGGACTTCCATGTCCTCGCCGCGGAACCGCATCTCTCGGGACGGGAAACACGGTTCCTCACAGTTCTCCTTGGCGTTGATGGTCAGGGTAGGGAAGTCCCTCGCGAGAGTCGCGAGGACTTCGTCAACGTCGTTCCACCGGTCCATAGACCCTTCCAAGACCTCATAATGACGAGCGTCGGGCTCAGTGCAGCCGCAAGTCAGATAATCCGGACTGATGGAGCGGGTCTCCATCGCGGCAGCGGCGGCGGCAACAGTAGACTCATCGCCGGAGATGGTCACGAAATAAGAAGAGCTAGGTCTATACATGTGAGATTCCTCCTAAAGTTTAACTTTTTCTATCAAGTGTCCGCAAATTTACTTCGCGGCACCATCCTGAATTGCCTTGACCAAAGAGGCGGGTAGTTCAATGTACATCGAGTCCCAATTGAAATCCGGGGCATCCGATGTTGTGTCCAGCAGGGCAGCGAGGTCGCTAACGACCGCATCATCCTCTGCGGAGTCGCGCTCGGGGTCGAGAGCCTCAAAAGCGTGGTAAACATCGCCGTTCTCACTTGTGACATAGCCATAGAAAAGTTCGATTTTCGGCATTCCTAAATCCTCCTCCAAAAATTTTGTTCAATTCCGCTCGCTGATGCGAACACGCAGGAGCTCTGTGACAGGGATGTTGTCCTCCCAATCTACCGTCAACATCCACTGCTGGATTCCGCCAGAGAGGATGGCTCTGAGCGTGTCCGGATTCTCAAGCCGCGCCTGCTCATACAAGTCAACGCCGTCTTCGCGGAAGTTGAGTGTGCAAGTCATGGCATTGTGGGTCTCGATGGCATCGTACAGCTTATTGCACCAGAACACAATATCGCTTGCGTAGTGCTCTGTGGTCTTGGCGGCAAGACGAATCATCTTGTCGATAACGCTCGAAACGTTGTCTCCACGAACGCGGATGCGGTGCTGCTGGTTGTCGCTGTAAGGATAAATCTTCATGAAAGTGCCTCCTGAATAAGAATTTCCATTGAGCAGTTATTGGTGGATAGTATGCAAGTTTGCAGAAAAGAATTCCTGTGGAGGATTGCCGCCTACCTCCACGACGACTCCGTTTGGCCTCCCCTAAATTAAACAAAAACGACATTTTGTTTAATTATATATCTGCTCCCTTTTCTCGCTAACG
>CAIGRU010001713.1_pt1 | contig 11579 bp, 6 predicted proteins | sample 7351341 | NCBI WGS metagenome assembly CAIGRU01
GCTACCATCTTACCATATCTCTTCTCTTATTGCTATTTCAGAGAACTGCTCTAATGACAAGGGGCCGCAGTGGATGAGCAAGGAAGTGGAATTCTGCAATCGAGACAGATTCATCGAACTTGGTTTGACGATTGCCAGCCTGCGGAAGATGCAGGGGCTGTCTCAGGAGAAATTGGCGGAGAGGGCGAAGATTAGCCGTTCCCACCTGAGTTCCATTGAAGCTCCCAACATTGTGCGGCCCTTTGGAAGCAAAGGTTATCAGCCGGGGGACAGGCCGTTCCGCTGTCGCGGCGGCGGCCTACATGAGCTGTTCCCGGATGTACAACGACTATGATGGCGTTCAGCATGACTACACTCGGAAGCAGGGCCTTGTCTGGCAACAGCTCTTTCTGCCGGATATGGCGTCGGCAGAGTGGGCAGATCGGGAAGCCCTCTGGAATGCCGTGGCGGCAGGGGAAAACGCCGCCGATTGGCATTTTCCCCTGCTACCAGAAAAAAGAGAAAAGTATATACAAACACATCTGTGTCCGTACCAAGTGAAATACGGTCTCCTATGTCAGTGCGCTCCGTGCAGGACGGCATTTGTCTGCTCATCTTGAATTATCTGGGAATTGCTGAGCAGCGGCTCAATATCCTTGCCCTTGATCTTGTGGTCCACATAATTCTGTGTACAGCGGTACACCACAGGTGAGAGAGCCAGAACACCAATAAGGTTTGGCAGCATCATCAGGCTGTTAAGCGTGTCCGCAATGTCCCAAGCCAAACTGTCGCCTATCACAGCGCCGCCGAAAATGGCTGCAACAAAAATAACACGGTAAACGATCATAGATTTCTCACCAAAAAGATACGCGCAGGCCGTACTGCCGTAATGGCTCCAGCCCAGCACAGTGGAAAACGCGAACAGCATAATGGCAATGGCCACAAAGGCCGCGCCGGTAGCCTTCATGGCAAACGCACCGCGGAAAATAGCGGAAAAGACGGGGATGATCTGGGAGAAATTCGTGACAAGAATAACCACCGTGCCAATGATATACAGAGTAACCATGAACGGGACAATCTTTTCTGTAACGGAAGCGATCCGCTTCAAGCCGCCCAGAATCACCAGTCCGGCCAGAACCAGCACCACAATACCGGTCAACCAGATAGGAACACCGAAAACGGATTCCATGTTGCCGGAGATGGAGTTGACCTGCGTCATATTGCCAATACCGAAAGACGCCAGAAAACAGAAGATGGAGAACCGTGCCGCTAATCCGGATCCAATGAACCGGCAGCCCGGTTTTGCGCCTAAGCCTTTTTCCAGGTAATACATTGCGCCGCCATGCTACTCTCCGGAAGCGCTTTTTTCACGATAAAAGATACCCAGAACGTTTTCGGAGTAGTTGGTCATCATGCCGAAAAATGCGATGATTCACATCCAGAATACCGCGCCGGGACCGCCTGCCATAATGGCCCCTGCCACACCTACGATGTTGCCGGTACCAACAGTAGCTGCCAAAGCAGTACAAAGAGATTGAAACTGGGAAATGGATTTATCCTTTGTGTGTCCGGTTATGTCCTTATCCCGAAAAATCGCGCCGATGGGTTCTTTCATTCAGTGTCCGATATGCGTAATTTGGAAAAATAAGGAGACGATTTCTATTATTTCCCCAACGTCACGAGCGCCGCTCCGACAGCTTTTGCTCGAAACGATTTCTTCTTATATCAGGGGGAACGGCTGTTGGATACTGCCCCGTAAAACAGGCGCTGCAACAGCCGCCGCACAGCTCTTCCAAGGTAGGAACCGGCAGATAGCCCAGGGAGTCAACTCCAAGAATACCGGCAATCTCCTCTATGCTGTGCCGGCAGGCGATCAAATTTTCCTGCGAATCAATGTCCGTCCCATAGTAACAGGGATTCCGGAAGGGCGGTGCGGAGACCCGCAGATGAATCTCCGCAGCGCCTGCTTCCCGAAGAAGCGCGGCAATCCGTCCGCTGGTGGTCCCCCGAACGATAGAATCGTCCACCAGAACCATACGCTTACCAGCAACGCTCTCCCGCACGGCGCTGAGCTTCAGACGCACCTGAGCCAGCCGGTGCTCCTGCCCAGGGGCGATAAACGTGCGGCCAATATACTTGTTCTTAATGAGACCGATACCGTAGGGAATCCCCGAGACCCGGCTGTATCCCAGCGCTGCATCCAGACCGGAATCCGGTACGCCCACCACCACATCCGCCTCCACAGGATGCGCTTCCGCGAGGATTTTTCCCGCCAGCAGCCGGGCGGCGTGGACAGACACGCCGTCGATCACGGAGTCCGGGCGGGCGAAGTAGATGTACTCGAAGACGCAGTGAGCAGGCGGGCATTTGCCGCAGTGTTCCCGCCGGGAGGTAACGGTATCCCCCTGGAAGATCAGGATCTCCCCTGGTTCCAGGTCCCGCACAAATTCCGCGCCCACGGCAGTCAGGGCGCAGCTCTCGGATGCCGCCGCATAACCGCCTCCCGGCAATCTTCCATAACAAAGCGGTCGGAAGCCGTGGGGGTCCCTGGCACAGATCAGCTTCTGCGGAGACATCAGCACCAGGGAGTAGGCCCCCTCCAGATGTTTCATGGCGGCACTGAGTGCGTCCTCAATGGAGGGTGCCGTCAGGCGCTCCCTGGTGATAATGTAAGCGATAGTCTCCGTGTCACTGGTGGTGTGGAAAATCGCGCCCGTCAGCTCCAGCTCGCTGCGGAGCCGTGCAGCATTGCTGAGATTCCCGTTGTGGGTGAGGGCCATGTGCCCTTTCTGGTGATTGACCTCGATAGGCTGGCAGTTCCGGCGGCTGGAGGCTCCGGTGGTACCGTAGCGGGTGTGTCCCACCGCCATGGTTCCCTGGGGAAACCGCTCCAGAACATCGCAGCTGAACACCTCGCCAACCAGCCCCAGGTCCTTGTGTGACGCAAAAACGCCGTCGTCGTTGACCACAATGCCGCAGCTCTCCTGCCCCCGGTGCTGGAGGGCGTAGAGACCATAATAAACAATCCGGCTCACATCGGCGGGTTCCGAACAGATGACTCCAAATACGCCGCATTCTTCATGGATTGCCATACAATTTACCTCACAGTCAAATAAATATGAATCAAAATTGTCAGCCCTGATACCCGGATGATGTAAGGCCATCTGGGTATCAGGGCGTTTTTTCACTTTACAGAAAACAGAAGTTCCGTATAGCTGGGGTAAGGCCACGCCTTGCTGGCGGTCATGGCTTCCAGCCCGTCTACGGCCCCCCGCAGTTTCCCCATAATCTCGAATACCGTGTAGCGGTAGTAGTGGGCGGTCTCATAGGCGTCTGTGCTGTGGGGCGCGGCTAGGGCATCCTCCAAAGCAGCGGCCTGGCGCATCATCTCGGCGGACAGCCTGCTGAGCTTCCGCAGCATCGCCTCCTCATCGGAGCAGTCCAGATCTGCCAGAACGCTCTTCTTGGCCGCTACGGCCTTGGCGGTATCTCCGGAGAATTTGCTGACTGCCGGGAAGATGTTTTTCTTCACCATGTCGATCATGGTCCTCGCCTCAATGCCGATGACCTCACAGTAGTTCTCCAGGTGAATCTCGTTTCTGGCAGCCAGCTCTTCCTCAGTAAAGATGTGATGCTTGCAGAACAAATCGATGTGCTTGGGCTGGAGATAGGTCTTCAGCGCATCGGCGGTACAGGTGAGATTGCTTAGGCCGCGTTTTTCCGCCTCCTCTACCCAGGCATCCTCGTAGCCGTTGCCATTGAAAATGATCCGCTGATGCTTGGTAAGGACTCTTTTCACCAGATCATGAAGAGCGGCAGGGAAGTCCCCCGCACCCTCCAGCTCATCGGCAAACTGGCTAAGCTCCTCGGCCATAATGGTATTCAGAGCGGTGTTGGGGCCGGAGATGGACTGGCTGGAGCCAAGCATCCGGAACTCGAACTTGTTTCCGGTGAAGGCCAGGGGAGAGGTACGGTTGCGGTCGGTGGTATCCTGTGGGATGGCGGGCAAAGAATCCACGCCAATGGACAGCGTTTTCTTGCCCTGCTCCACATATTGTGTGTCATTGATGATGGAATCCACAATGGCAGTAAGCTCATCTCCCAGGAACACAGAGATAATAGCCGGCGGGGCCTCCTGGGCGCCCAACCGATGGTCGTTGCCAGGGGTGGCCACGGAGCAGCGCAGCAGATCTTGGTACTCGTCCACGCCCTTGATAAATGCCGCCAGGAACAGCAGGAACCGGGCGTTCTGGCTGGGAGTGGAGCCAGGGCGGAAGAGGTTTATGCCGGTGTCAGTGGAGATGGACCAGTTGTCGTGTTTGCCGGAGCCATTGACGCCCGCAAAAGGCTTTTCGTGGAGCAGGCAAACCATGTTGTGCCGCCCTGCCACCTTCTTCATGATCTCCATGGTAAGCTGGTTGTGGTCGCAGGCGGTGTTGGCATCGGAGTAGATGGGCGCAGCCTCGTGCTGGGCGGGGGCCACCTCGTTGTGCTTGGTTTTGGAGAGAATGCCCAACTTCCACAGCTCTTCATCCAGATCCTCCATGTAAGCGGCCACCCGTGGCTTGATGGTTCCGAAATAATGATCCTCCAGCTCCTGACCCTTGGGAGGCTTGGCCCCGAAAAGGGTCCGTCCAGTGAGGATCAAATCCTCCCGCTTATCATATACATCCTTGTCGATCAAGAAGTATTCCTGCTCGGGACCTACCTGGCTGACCACTTTCTTCACATCCGTGTCCCCGAAAAGGCGCAGCACTCGCACGGCCTGACGGCTCAGTTCCTCCATGGAACGCAGCAGGGGAGTCTTTTTATCCAGCGCCTGCCCGCTGTAGGAGCAGAAGATGGTGGGGATGCAGAGGCTGCCGTCCTTGATGAAGGCGAAAGCGGTGGGGTCCCATGCGGTATAACCCCGTGCCTCAAAGGTGGCCCGCAGGCCGCCGGAGGGGAAGGAAGATGCGTCCGGCTCACCCCGGACCAGTTCCTTGCCGGAGAAGCCCATCAGCACCTGGCTGCTCCCCTCAGGGGTGATGAAGCTGTCGTGCTTTTCTGCCGTGACGCCGGTCATGGGCTGGAACCAGTGTGTGAAGTGGGTGGCCCCCCGGTCCATAGCCCAGTTCTTCATCTCCGCCGCCATCTCGTGGGCGGTCTCCAGGGAGAGGGGCGTGCCCTCGTCCACACATTTTTTCCACGCTTTATAGCAGGTGGTAGACAGGCGCTGCTTCATGACCTCCTCGTTGAAGACCATGCTGCCAAATAATTCCGTTACTTTTTCCATTACTTACTGCTCCTTTACCATAGAAAATAAATCATGCTTTCGCATCCTCGTCCTGCAGGGCGTCATAGCCCTGCTCGCCGGTGCGGACCTTCACCACGTTCTCCACATTGTAGATGAAGATTTTCCCATCGCCGACAGCGCCCGTGTAGAGCACTTTCCTGGCGGTGTTGACCACCTGGGCAACCGGGACTTTGCTGACCACGATGGATACCTGGATGATGGGCAGCATGGTAGCCTCCACCTTCGCGCCCCGAAAGTAGCCCTCGGTCTTGCCCCGCTGCTCGCCGCAGCCCATGACGTTGGCGGCGGTCATGCCGGTGATGCCGATGTCAAACAAGGCCCGCTTGAGGGCGTCGAACCGCTCCATTTTGCACAGGATGTCCACCTTCGTCAGCTTCACCCCATCCTTCAGCACCGGCTGGGGAATGGCGGAAGATGCGACCTCCACCGGCACTGCCTCCTGCACGGGGATGCCATCGGACACCGCGACCGGCAGGCCGTCCGGGGTATCGTCATAGACAAAGGCGAAGCCGCCGTAGGCGGAAGGCAGGCCGTGCTCGGTAATGTCCAGACCCTTCAGTTCCTCCTCCGCAGAGACCCGCAGACCGATGGTGTGCTTGATAACCAGGAAAACGATGACAATCATTACCGCCGCCCAGGCCGCTGTGGACAGTACGCCCAAACACTGGATGCCCAGGAATCTGGCCCCATGGCCGTACAGCAGCCCCTCGCTGGTGGAGAAAATGCCCGTCAGGATGGTACCCATCGCGCCGCAGACACCATGGGCAGAAACCGCGCCCACCGGGTCGTCGATCTTCAGCACGGAATCAAAAAAGTTCACGGAGATAGGCAGCAGCAGTCCTGCGGCGGCGCCGATAGCAGCGGCTCCCGCAGGGGAGACAACATCGCATCCGGCAGTAATGGCTACCAGTCCTGCCAAGGCGGCGTTGAGGGTCATGCCCACATCCGGCTTCTTATAGCGGATCCAGGTATAGACCATAGTGACCACGCTGGCAACAGCGGGTGCCATGTTGGTGGTGACGAAGATAAGGCCCGCGCTGGCGATCACATCGTCCCCCTCCATGGAAACGGTGGAGCAGCCATTGAATCCGAACCAACAGAACCAGAGAATGAAGACGCCCAGTGCGCCCAGGGACAGGCTATGGCCCAGGATGGCCCGGGGCTTGCCGTCCCGGTCATATTTGCCCAGCCGGGGACCCAGAATAGCCGCACCGATGCAGGCGCACACGCCGCCCAGCATATGGACCGCCGTGGAACCGGCAAAGTCGTGGAAGCCCAGCCGGCTCAGCCAGCCGCCGCCCCAGATCCAATGGCCGGAAACAGGGTAGATGAACGCGGAGATACAGAAGGAGTAGATGCAGTAGGAAATGAATTTCGTCCGCTCAGCCATAGAGCCGGAGACGATGGTGGCTGCCGTGGCACAAAACACCGTCTGGAAGATCAGATAGGCAAACAGGGGCACCCCATCAGGCAGAATCCCGCTGTAATCCCCCCGGACAAAGGGGTCCAGCCCACCGATCAATGCACCGCTCCCGGCGAACATCAGCCCGAAGCCCAGCACCCAGTAGGTAGGGGTGCCGATGCAGAAGTCCATCAGGTTCTTCATGAGGATATTCCCGGTATTCTTGGCCCGGGTGAAGCCCGCCTCGCACATGGCGAAGCCCGCCTGCATCAGGAAGACCAGCGCGGCTCCCAGCAGGACCCATATGGTGCTGACAGATGAATACATAGTGATCCCTCCGAAACAAAAATAGGCAAAGACGCCCGAGAGATCGACCTCTCAGGCGCCTTTGCCCTTGCGATGGAAACACTTTACCACGATGCAGAGCCACCGTCAATGGACGGGGTCCACAAGGATTTATCTGAATCGTGCAAAAATTTCTACAAAATTTATACAACTCGCACAAGATTCGTGTAGCCGCTCAGGTAGGCATCCACCTCTGCCGCCACAGAACGGCCCTCTGCAATAGCCCACACCACCAGGGACTGGCCCCGGCGCATATCCCCTGCCGCGAAGACTTTCTCCACGTTGGTGGAAAATCCGCCATTGGCTGTGTTGACCGTTCTATCATAGGCCACGCCGAAGGCTTCGCATACATCACCCGCACATCCCGCGAAGCCGGTGGCAGCGATGAGCAGGCCGCAGGGGATGATGTCCCCATCCGTGGTGGCCAAGGCAGTGAGGACGCCATTCTCCGCTGCCAGTTCCTTTACCTGTACGCCGAACCGCCGGGGATCATGGCCGAAGACGGCTATGGCTTCCTCGTGGGCGTAGTCCATAGGCAGAGCGCCGTTTTTCAGATAGTCCGCCGCCGGGCGGCGCACCAGCTGTGTGACGGACCTGCATCCCTGCCGCAGGGCGGTAGCTGCACAATCGCTGGCGGTATCGCCAGTGCCGACAATCACCACATCCCGGCCCTCCGCCGTGGGGGCTGACGGGTCTTTGCCGAACTGCTGCCGCTCTACGGCGGCTTTCAGGAATTCCATGCCGTAGCAGATACCGGAGACGTCCTCGCAGTCCAATCCCAGCGGCCTGGGCCGCTCCGCGCCGCAGCAGAGAACCACCGCGTCATAGTCCGCCAGCAGCCGATGTGCCACTGAGCGGTCGGCAGCATCCATGCCGGTGACAAAGCTGACCCCCTCGTCGGTCATCAGCTCGATCCGCCGCCGGACCACATCCTTGGGCAGCTTCATATTGGGGATGCCGTAGGTCAGCAGGCCGCCGCAGTGTTCCTCCCTCTCCACAACGGTAACAGAGTGTCCCCGGTGGTTCAGCTGATCGGCGGCGGACAGTCCCGCCGGGCCGGAGCCTACCACCGCCACCTTTTTCCCTGACCACTGGGGCGGACGGCGGCGGTGAACCGCTTTCCGGGCGAAGGCGTCCTCAATAATGTACAGCTCATTGTCCCGTACCGTCACGCTGTCGCCGTACATACCGCAGATACAGGCCCGCTCACAGGGAGCGGGACAGACCCGGCCCGTGAACTCAGGAAAATTGTTGGTTTTCAGCAGACGGCTGAGGGCGTGGTTGGGATTCCCGGCATAGATCATGTCGTTCCACTCGGGAATCAGGTTGTGGAGGGGACAGCCAAAGGCGCTGCCCTCCCACTGGATGCCGGACTGGCAGTAGGGTACGCCGCAGTTCATGCACCGTCCCCCCTGCTCCCGCCGGACGGGCGCACGCACGGGAAGATGGAACGGCTTCCAGTCCCGTACCCGTTCCTCCGGAGGACGGCTGGATGCCTCCTGCCGGACATATTCTAAAAATCCTGTGATCTTTCCCATTTCTCTCACCCCCTGCTTACCGCATAGAAAGCGTCCATCTCCGCCTGCTCCCGGCTCATGCCTTTCTCTTCCCGCTGGGCGATGGCCCGCAGCATTTTGTCGTAGTCCTTGGGCATGACCTTCTTGAAACAGGGGACGTAGGACTGGAACGCCGCCAGGATCTTTTTCCCCCTAGGGGACCCGGTGGCAGCCACATGCTCCTTGATGAGGGCGCGCAGCTCCGCGATGTCATGGCTTTCTGTCAGCCCGGCGGCCTGCACCTGCTCCTTGTTCAGCCGCAAATACAGATCGTGGCGCTCGTCCAGCACATAGGCCACGCCACCGGACATGCCCGCCGCGAAGTTCTTCCCCGTGGGACCCAGGATCACCACACGTCCTCCGGTCATGTACTCGCAGCCGTGGTCCCCCACACCTTCCACCACTGCCGATGCGCCGGAGTTGCGCACACAGAACCGCTCCCCGGCCATACCGTTGATAAATGCTTTGCCGGAGGTAGCCCCATAGAGGGCCACGTTGCCCACGATGATGTTCTCCCCGGGCTTGAAAGTGCTGCCCTTAGGGGGATAGAGGATCAGCTTGCCGCCGGAAAGGCCCTTGCCAAAGCCGTCGTTGCTGTCGCCCTCCAGCGCCAGGGTCAGGCCCCTGGGAATGAACGCCCCGAAGGACTGCCCGCCGCCGCCCTTACAGGAAATGAAGTAGCTGTCGTCCGGCAAACTGTTCCCGCATTGGCGGGTGATCTCGGACCCGAAGAGAGTCCCGAAAGAGCGGTCCGTGGAGGATACCTCAATATCCAGCCGCCCGGATTTCTTGTTTTTCAGGCTTTTCCCCAGCTTCCCCATCAGTACGCTCATGTCCGCCGTCTTCTCCAGATGGAAGTCGTAAGCGGCGGCGGGATCGAAGTGGGGAACACGCGCCCCGTAGGGATTGTGGAGGATGCCGCTCAGGTCCAGGGTTTCCGCCCGGTGGGTGACCAGCTTCTCCCGTACCCGCAGCAGGTCGCTCCGGCCTACGAGCTTATCCACCGTGGGGATGCCCAGCTCCGCCATATACTCCCGCAGCTCCTGTGCCACAAAATACATAAAATTGATGATATGTTCCGGTTTCCCGGCGAATCGCTTCCGCAATTCCGGGTCCTGGGTGGCGATGCCCGCCGGACAGGTATCCAGATTGCACACCCGCATCATGCAGCACCCCATGGTCACCAGGGGAGCGGTGGCAAAGCCGAATTCCTCCGCCCCCAGCATACAGGCGATTGCCACGTCCCGCCCGGTCATCAGCTTGCCGTCGGCCTCAATGACCACCTGGGAGCGCAGGCCGTTCTGGATCAGCGTCTGGTGAGCTTCCGCCACTCCCAGCTCCCAGGGCAGGCCCGCGCCGGTGATGGAGCTGCGGGGAGCCGCGCCGGTGCCGCCGTCATGGCCGGAGATGAGTACCACCTGGGCGCCCGCTTTGGCTACGCCTGCCGCGATAGTACCCACTCCGGCTTCGCTGACCAGCTTAACGCTGATCCTGGCCCGGCGGTTGGCATTCTTCATATCGTAAATGAGCTGGGCCAAATCCTCAATGGAGTAGATGTCGTGGTGGGGCGGGGGAGAGATCAGGCTGACACCGGGAGTGGAGTACCGGGTCTTGGCGATCCAGGGGTAGACCTTCTTCCCCGGCAGGTGCCCGCCCTCGCCGGGCTTGGCTCCCTGGGCCATTTTGATTTGAATTTCCCGGGCGCTGCCCAGATACTCCGCTGTCACGCCGAACCGGCCCGAGGCTACCTGCTTGATGGCTGAACACCGTTCGCCGTTCAGCCGCTCCCGGGCTTCACCGCCCTCGCCGGAGTTGGATTTCCCGCCGATGCGGTTCATGGCGATGGCCAGGCACTCATGGGCTTCCTGGGAAATGGAGCCGTAGCTCATAGCCCCGGTCTTGAAACGCTTCACAATGCTCTCCACCGGTTCCACCTCGTCGATGGAGATGCCGCCGTTCTCCGCCGGGCAGAAGTCCAGCAGGCCCCGGAGGGTATGGGGCTTGTCAGCAAAGTCCACCAGGGATGAGTATTCCTTGAATATCTCATAGCTGCCCTCCCGGGCGGCTTTTTGCAGAAGGAGGATCGTCCGGGGGTTATACATGTGGTCCTCCTTGTCCCCTCCGGAGCGGAGACGGTAGGCCCCCATGGAGTCCAAGGTGGTGTCGAAGCCCAAGCCCAGGGGATCAAACGCCTGGCTGTGGTTCCATTCTACCCCTTCGCCGATTTCCTCTAGGCCAATCCCCTCCACGCGGCTGATGGTGTTGGTGAAATATTTTTCCACGACTGCCTTGTTGATGCCCACGATTTCAAAAATCTGGGCGGACTGGTAGGATTGGATGGTGGAGATGCCCATTTTGGAGGCGATCTTCACAATGCCGTGGAGGACAGCGCTGTTGTAGTCGCTGACCGCCACACCCTTGTCCTTGTCCAGCAGCCCCTGCTCCACCAGCTCCTCTACGCATTCCTGGGCCAGGTAGGGATTGATGGCCTGTGCGCCATAGCCCAGGAGAGTGGCAAAGTGGTGGACATCCCGCGGCTCCGCGCTCTCCAGCACCATGGAGACAGCCGTGCGCTTCTTGGTACGCACCAGATACTGCTCCAGGGTGCTTACCGCCAGCAGGGACGGGATGGCCACATGGTTCTCGTCCACGCCCTGGTCGGAGAGAATGAGGATATTGGCACCCTTCTTGTAGGCCCGGTCCACGTTGACCACCAGCCGGTCCAAGGCATTTTCCAAGGGCGAGCCTTTATAGTACAGGAGGGAGACTGTCTCCACATGGAAGCCGGGACGGTCCATGTGCCGGATCTTCATCAGCTCCACGCTGGTGAGGATGGGGTTGGGGATTTGCAGCACCGTGCAGTTGGATGCCTTCTCCTCCAGAAAATTCCCGCTGGGGCCTACATAGACGGTGGTATCGGTGACAGTCTCCTCCCGGATGGCGTCAATGGGCGGGTTGGTCACCTGGGCGAAGAGCTGCTTGAAGTAGTTGAACAGGGGCT
>CAIGRU010001720.1_pt1 | contig 11553 bp, 9 predicted proteins | sample 7351341 | NCBI WGS metagenome assembly CAIGRU01
GGTACAGTTGCCCGTACACCGCATTTCGAGTGCGGCCCGATCGACCACTCCGGCATCTCTCCTCGGTCGCTCAGACGGAGTATTCTCCGAAAGAGCACGCAAATATAGGTATTTTTTTCTTATGTTGTAGCGTCGGGTGCGATTTTTTCGTGAGAGGGCGGCTATTTTTTTCGGGCGACAGGAATCGGGACAGGTCGAAACGGTCGTTATCGCATCGTCGGAACCGGCTATCGAAGGCATGCAGGCTATTTATGCCGGCTGACGAGTCCGTGCGATTCGTTCTCGTCGCGCAGTTTCTGCAACTCGTACATGCGGTCGCGGAATCGTGCCGCGGCAAGGAAATCGAGCGACTTGGCCGCACGCTCCATATCCTCTTTGGCCTTGGCTATCAAGGCATCTATATCGCCGCCCGCAACGTAGTTCTTCTCCACGTCGGCCGCAACGGCATAATGGTCCTCGACTATGGGATAGACGTTCATGTCGGGTTTGCCGGCCGCACGGTCGCCCAGCAGCAGGCTCTGCCCCGAGCCGCTCTTCTGCGCCTGACGCGGCAGCATGCCGTGTTCCATATTGTAACGCACCTGTTTTTCGCGGCGGCGGTTGCTCTGTTCGATAGCATATATCATCGAGTCGGTCACGCGGTCGGCATAGAGCGTCACATGGCCGTTGGAGTGGCGGGCGGCGCGTCCGGCTATCTGCGTTATCGAACGCAGGTTGCGCAGGAATCCCTCCTTGTCGGCGTCGAGAATCGCTACCAGCCCCACCTCGGGAAGGTCGAGACCCTCGCGCAGCAGGTTTACACCCACCAGCACATCGTACATATCGGCACGCAGATCTTCGAGTATCTGTATGCGTTCGAGCGTATCGACGTCGGAGTGTATGTAGCGGTTGCGCACGCCCACGCGGTCGAGATATTTCGAAAGCTCCTCGGCCATGCGCTTGGTAATGGTCGTCACGAGCACCTTATCGCCGCGCCGCACGCTTCCGTTGATCTGTTCGAGCAGATCGTCTATCTGGTTGAGCGTGATGCGAACATCGAGCGGCGGATCGATAAGCCCCGTAGGACGTATAAGCTGCTCGACGACAACGCCCTCGCTCTTGGTAAGCTCGTAGTCGGCCGGTGTTGCGCTGACATATATCGACGTACCGGTCAGCGCCTCGTACTCCTCGAAGCGCAGCGGACGGTTATCCTTGGCTGCCGGCAGTCGGAAGCCGTACTCGACGAGGTTCTCTTTTCGGGCACGGTCGCCGCCGAACATCGCATGCACCTGAGGCAGCGTCACGTGGCTCTCGTCGACGACGGTAAGATAATCCTTGGGAAAGAAGTCGAGCAGGCAGAACGGCCGCGACCCCTCCGCACGCCCGTCGAAGTATCGCGAGTAGTTCTCGATGCCCGAGCAGTAGCCCAGCTCCTTTATCATTTCGAGGTCGTACTCGACGCGCTGCTTTATGCGCTGCGCCTCCATCATGCGGCCCTCCTTCTCGAAGAATGCTATCTGCTTGCCCAGATCGAGATATATCTGCTGCACGGCGCTGTTTATGCGCTCCTGCGTGGTAACGAACAGATTGGTCGGATAGAGCGTAAGCGTATCGAGCGTACCGATGCGCTGCCCCGATACGGGGTCGATGCTATGTATGGCCTCGATCTCGTTGTCGAAGAACATCACGCGGAAACACTGGCTGCCGAACTCGCCGAATGCGGCCATGACATCCACCGTGTCGCCCGTGACGCGGAAAGTACCGGGTTCGAGGTCGCGCTCGGTACGCGTGTAGAGCGCCTCGACGAGCCTGTATAGGAAATGCTTATAGCTTACGACCTGCCCTACCTTGATCTCTATGGCCGTGGCGTGGAAGTCGGCCGGGTTGCCGCATCCGTACAGGCACGACACGCTCGACACCACAACCACGTCGCGCCGTCCCGACAGCAGCGTGGCAACGGTGCTCAGACGCATCTTCTCGATCTCGTCGTTGATCGACAGATCCTTTTCGATATACGTATCTGTCGAGGGCAGGTAGGCCTCGGGCTGGTAGTAGTCGTAATACGACACGAAATACTCGACGGCGTTCTCGGGGAAGAAATTCCTGAACTCGCCGTAGAGCTGCGCCGCCAGCGTCTTGTTATGGCTCAGCACGAGCGTCGGGCGGTTCAGAGCGGCTATGACGTTGGCTATCGTGAATGTCTTTCCCGAACCGGTTACGCCCAGCAGCGTATTGTGATGTGCGCCGGAGCCTATCGACTCCAACAACTGGGCGATAGCCTCGGGCTGGTCGCCAGTAGGCGCGTAATCCGATACGAGTTTGAAATCCATAGCGCAAAGTTATTAAAAAACGGGATATGTTGTATGCGCATGCGCAAAGAGCGTGAAAAAAGCGCGTCGCATCCGAAATTTCCTCCGTCGCATCGGTATGTCGCGGGAATTGCTTATCTTTGCAAGATAGAATCCCGCGCAGATGATCGATCGCGAAACCATAGACCGGATATATGCCGCCGCCAATATCGTCGATATCGTCGGCGAGTATGTTACGCTCAAACGCCAGGGCGTCAACTATCAGGCATGCTGTCCGTTTCATCAGGAGAAGACACCGTCGTTCGTAGTCTCGCCCGCACGAGGCATCTACAAGTGCTTCGGCTGCGGCAAGGGCGGCAACGCCGTCAACTTCATCATGGAGTACGAGAACGTCACCTATCCCGAAGCGTTGAAGATGGTGGCCAAGCGTTACGGCATCGAGGTGCGCGAGAAGGAGATGAGCGACGAGGACGTGCAGCGCAACAACAACCGCGAGAGCATGTTCGCCGTCAATACTTGGGCCTCGGACTATTTCGCCGGTCATCTTCACAACAGCGAGGAGGGGCGCAGCGTAGGGCTGAGCTACCTGTCGCAAAGCCGCGGTTTTACCGACGCTACGATCCGCAAGTTCGGTCTTGGCTTCTGCCCCTCGAAGGGCGATGCCATGTCGCGTGCGGCGCGCGAGGCGGGTTACAAGGAGGAGTTCCTCCTGTCGACGGGACTCTCGATCAAGAGCGAGCGCGACGGTTCGTTGTTCGACCGGTTCCGCGACCGCGTGATGTTCCCCGTGCACAACGTCTCGGGGCGCGTGGTGGCCTTCGGCGGCCGCACGCTGCGCACCGACAAGAAAGTAGCAAAATATCAAAACTCGCCCGAGAGCGAGATATACAGCAAGAGCCGCGAGCTGTACGGTCTCTACTTCGCCAAGAAGGCCATACAGCGCGAGGACTTCGCCATAATGGTCGAGGGCTATGCCGACGTGATATCGATGCACCAGGCTGGCGTGGAGAATGTCGTGGCCTCGTCCGGAACGTCGCTCACGACAGACCAGATACGTCTGCTGGGACGCTTCACGAAGAACATCACGGTCATGTACGACGGCGATGCCGCGGGCGTGCATGCCGCCATAAGGGGCGTGGACATGATCCTGCGCGAGGACATGAACGTCAGGATAGTGCTCCTGCCGCCCGAGCACGACCCCGACACCTTTGCGCGCGCCAACACGACGGACTATCTGCGCAGCTATGTACGCGACAATGCCGAGGACTTCATCTCGTTCAAGGCCAAGCTGCTGCTGCGGGAGGCGACCGACGATCCCGTCAAGCGTTCGCAGGCCATAGCCGACATGGTGCAGTCGATAGCCATTATCGGCGACGCCATAAAACGTGCGGTTTATATCAAGGACTGCGCGAAGATCATGAACATCGACGAGTCGGTGCTCGTGGCCGAAGTGGCGCGCATGCGCATCGCCTCGACAGGCGACCGCGAGGCCGAGGAGTTCATCCGCCGCCAGCGCATGCAGCGGCAGGAGAACCGCGCCGCCGTGCAGCCCGAAGAGGATCTCTCGGCGCGCAGCATGCGCGCAGGCAGCAGCATAGGGGCATTGGAGCGCGAGCTGGCAAAGTATCTGATCAAGTACGGACACCGTTATTTCGAGTTCCGCGAGGGGCGCGAGACGGTGTCGCTCAACGTCGCGGCAGAGATACTGCGCGATCTCGACAGCGACGGTCTCCACTTCGACGACAAGACGCTCGACAGCATCCTGACCGTTTACCGCGAGCAGCACGAAGCGCTGGGCGAGGGCGTCGAGGTGCCGTCGCACCGCTTCGTCAACCACCCCGACCCCGAGGTATGCAATGCTGCGGTTGACATCCTAACGGCCGACGACAACTATGTCCCCAGCCAGCTGTGGAAACGCAAGGACATACACGTCGAGAGCGAAGAGGAGATGCTCTCGCACGGCGTGCCGAAGGCCATAGCGCTATACAAGTCGAAGATCATCGAACGGCTCATAGCCGAGCAGCAGGCGCTGCTGACCGACGAGGAGCTGCCGGAGGACAACCAGTCGGAGATAATGGCGCGGCTGAACCGCTACAACAAGGCCAAGGTGCAAATAGCCAAAAAGTTGCAGCGGCTTATTTTGTAGATTGTAAAAAAGGGGCGGAGCCGGATCGTATCCGTATCGCTACGAATACAGTGTGCAAACAGAAAATAAACAGAAAGATGTGTGTAAAAACATATCAAAGATAAAAGAATTAGTTACCTTATCCGGTTCCACCCGCGGTATTCATACTCAAAAGCTGTGCCGCGCGGCGGCATGCGGCGCGGTGTTTGCGCCACTGCACACTTCGATCCGGATATAAGAATGTGAGATATGGCCGATTATAAAAACATAAACATACGCAACAAACGGGCGACGTTCGACTACGAGATCATCGAGGAGTATGTCGCCGGCGTAGTGCTGGTCGGCACCGAGATCAAGTCGATCCGGCTGGGCAAGGCCGCGCTTACCGACAGCTACTGCTATTTCGAGGACGGCGAGTTGTGGATACGGGGCGTCAACATCGCCGAATATGCGTGGGGTACGTGCAACAACCACGTCCCGCGCCGCGACCGCAAGCTGCTGCTCAACCGCAAGGAGCTCGACAAGCTGCAACGCTCGTTGCAGGACAGGGGGCTGACGGTGGTCGGGCTGAGGATGTTCCTCAACGACCGCGGGCTGGTCAAGATCGTCGTCGGTCTGGCACGCGGACGCAAGGCATACGACAAGCGCGAATACCTCAAAGAGAACGATGCCCGCCGCGAAATGGACAAGGCTATGAAATCGAACCGCCGATAGATTGTAAAACGAATAACCGAAATATCATGTCACTCATACTGTGTATTGAAACCGGCACGGACATCTGCTCCGTGGGCATCGCCAAAGACGGCGAGCTGATATCGCTCAGAGAGAGCGACCGCGGTCGCGACCACGCGGGCAAGTTGGGCGTCTTCGCAGACGAGCTGCTGCGCGAAACGGGCATCTCGCCCGAGGATCTCGATGCCGTGGCCGTGGGCAAGGGCCCCGGCTCCTATACCGGACTGCGCATAGGCGTCTCTTTCGCCAAAGGTCTGTGCTACGGGCTGCAAATACCTCTGCTGGCCGTAGGGTCGTTGGATGCGCTCGCGGAGGTCGCACGCGAAGACTACGAAGCCGGAATACTCGATATCGACGAGCAGGATTGGGCTGCGGCACGCCTCTGCCCCATGGTCGATGCCCGCCGCATGGAGGTCTACGCCCGCATATTCGACAGCGAGGGCAAGCCCCTCTCGGACGTGTCGGCAGAGATCATCGACGAAGACAGCTTCTCGCAGTGGCGCGAACCCGGCCGCAAGTTAGTCATATTCGGCAACGGCGCCTCGAAGTGCACCGACATGCTCCCCGATGCCCTGCTCATCGACGTGGCACCCTCGGCACGCGGCCTTACGCGTCTGGCACAGCAGGCATTCGACAAGTGCGAAGGGGTCGACCTCGCCTACTTCGAGCCGTTCTACTTAAAGGATTTCATCGTCACGGAGTCGAAGAAAAAGCTGCTTTAAGCCCCTCGGGCATATGCAGCCGTACGGCCTGAACATAGGTTACGGCAAGAGCTGCACACGAAAAAACCCGCCGATAGGCATCAAGCGCTATCGGCGGGTCTTAGCTTTTCCGCCAGCCGCAAAGCTCTACCGAGCTCTTGCCGCGGAGGCAGAGGATACGTAAGGACAAGATGCACGAGGGCGCCTTGTCGAGGATCACTTCCAGAGGTTGCGCGGATATACTCCGTCGGCAATAAGCGCCTCGATCTTCGAGACGAGCTGGGGACGGTCCTCCTTATAGGTTACGCCGAACCACTGCGAGGCGGTGTTCAGAACCCGCATGCGGGCTGTCGAGTCGCCGATGAGCTTGTTGACCATGAGAGGTATGTAGAACTCGGCCTTGATATCCGCACCGTTCTCCGTGAGGAACTGTCTGAAATACGAATCCGAATACTCGAAGTAGTCGGGCGTGAATCCGAAGAGATTCATCGACACGGGCGTATTCTCGGCAAGAGGCGTATCCTCGTCTCCCTCGTGGAAGACGATTGTGCCGTCGACGCGTTCGATCTTGGTGCGCTCGACCATGCCTGCCAGACAGCCCTCGCTATCGACTTCGCATACGCCGCGCGATACGGTGCCGTTCTCAGAAAGAGTTTTGCTTACTTCGTATCCCACCATGCAGTACTCGTTGCGGCTGCCTTCGAGCGATGCGAGATAACGTCCGATGACCTCGAAGCCTTCGCGGCCGTAGAAGTCGTCGGCATTGACCACGGCGAAGGGCTCGCGGATGACACCGGCGGCCATCATCACGGCATGATTGGTGCCCCACGGCTTCTGTCTCCCCTCCGGCACCGAGAAACCCTCGGGCAGGCAGTCGAGCTCCTGATATACGTATTCGACCTCGATGCGGCCTCCGAAACGCTCGCGGTTGAACATCTCGGCGAACTCCTTGGCGAAAGAGTGGCGTATGACGAATACCACCTTGCCGAAGCCGGCGCGGATAGCGTCGTAGATCGAGTAATCGATGATCGCCTCGCCGTTGGGGCCGACACCGTCCATCTGTTTCAGCGAACCGTAGCGCGAGCCCATGCCCGCTGCAAGGACGAGAAGTGTAGGTTTGACCATAGTGTTTTTGTTTTAAGTTTTTACGGCCGCAAAGGTAAAAAAAGTTATGTATAAATACAAAGTATCTACCCTTTTTACGTATCTTTGCGCAATATACGATCTTATATGAAACAATCCGGATCACAAGGTTTTTGGCGCAGAATGGTCGACAAACGACGCCTGTCGATGCGCGACCGCTCGTCCGGCGACGAGTTCTGGCATGTAAGCATATCGCCGTTGGGATTATGGGGAGTCGTCGCGGCTCTGTTGCTGCTGCTGGCGGGCATACTGCTCCTGCTTATGGCATACACCTCCGTGCTGGACATCCTGCCGGGCTATCGCTCCTACTCGCAGCGCATACACGACTCGCTGGTCGAGAGCGTCATGCGCGTGGATTCCATGGAGCGCAAGATAGCCGTCATGCTCGACTACAACGATGCCGTGGCCACGATCATGAACAACAATACGCCCACGCTCCACTCGACTGTGATGACCGATACGATCCGCTACGACAAGTCGCGCATACTGCCCACGCGTGCCGACTCGCTGCTGCGCCAGGCCATGGAGGCCGAGCACGGCGAATACTCCTTGCGCACGCAGCGCATAGGCACCGAAACGGCTGTCTTCTCGACGCCGCTTGCAGGCAGCCTCGGCAGGCGTTTCGACCCGTCGCACGGCGAATACGGCGTGGCGATCCTCGGTCTGGAAGATCAGGAGTCGGTGGCCGCCATAGAGAACGGAACGGTCATCTGCATAAGCGGCGAGCCGGGCAGCCGCGAGGTGGCGGTGCAGCATGCCAACGGCTACACGTCGATATACCGCAATCTGTCGCAGACGCTGGTGCGCAAGGGACAGCCCGTGCGCAGCGGCGAGATCATAGGCAACATCGACTCCGAGCGCGACGACGAGGGCACGGCCACATCGCGCGCCATGCTCGAATTCGAGCTGTGGCGTGAGGGCACCGCGACCGATCCGGAGAAGTACATACAGTTCTGAGAGTTATGAAACAACGCTTATCCGTTCTGGGGTCGACCGGCTCTATCGGCGTGCAGACGCTCGACATAGTGCGCGAGAACCCCGACATGTTCGAAGTAACGTCGCTCACGGCGCACCGCAACTGGCAGCTGCTCGCACGGCAGGCCGTGGAGTTCGACGCCGATACGGTCGTCATAGGCGACAAGGAGTGTTACGAGGATCTGGCCTCGGCACTGAGCGGCACACAGATAAAAGTATTCGCCGGCAACGACTCGATCGCCGCCGCGGCTTCGTCGTCGCAAGTCGACGTGGTGGTCAACGCACTGGTCGGCTATGCCGGTCTGCACCCCACCCTCGCGGCCATAGAGGCCGGCAAGAAGGTCGCGCTGGCCAACAAGGAGACGCTCGTGGTAGCGGGCGAGACGGTCATGGAGCGCGCCATGCGAAGACGCGTGCCGATAGTTCCGATCGACTCGGAGCACTCGGCCATATTGCAGTGTCTGGCGGGCGAGTGTTCGCCCGTAAGACGGCTTATCGTAACATGCAGCGGCGGCGCTCTGCGCGAGCTGCCGCGCGAGGCGCTGGCCGACGTTACCCCCGAGCAGGCGCTGCACCACCCGCAGTGGTCTATGGGCGCCAAGATAACCATAGACTCCGCCACTCTGGTCAACAAAGGCTTCGAGGTCATCGAGGCGCGCTGGCTCTTCGGCATCGACCCCGACCGCATATCGGTGCTGCTGCACCCGCAGTCGATCGTGCACTCTATGGTCGAGTTCGAGGACGGCGCGATAAAGGCGCAGTTAGGCACGCCGGACATGCACCTGCCCATAAGCTATGCGCTGACCTATCCCCGCAGAGCTTCGCGCGGTGGCGACCGTTTTTCGTTTATCGACCACCCCGCGCTTACATTCGCCGAGGTAGACCGCGAGAAGTATCCCGCACTCGACATAGCCTACGAGGTGCTGCGAAGGGGCGGCACGGCGGCCTGCACGATGAACGGAGCCAACGAGGAGGCCGTCGCGGCATTTCTGTCGCACCGCTGCCGCTATCACGACATCGTGGGCAGCATCCGCTACGCCCTCGAAAAGGCGACCTTCGTCGCACGCCCCGACATCGACGACTACGACCGTGCGAACGACGAGGCGCGCGCACTGGCTCGCAGCTATCTTAAACTGTAACCGAAATCGCAAAACACAATCATGGTAATTCTAATCAAGGTATTGCAATTCTTAGCCTGCCTGTCGCTGCTGGTGCTCATACACGAGTTCGGCCACTTCATCGCGGCTCGCATATTCCGCATACGGGTGGAGAAGTTCTACATATTCTTCGACCCGTGGTTCTCGCTCTTCAAGTTCCGCCGCGGACACACCGAGTACGGCATGGGCTGGCTGCCGCTCGGCGGCTACGTGAAGATCGCCGGCATGATCGACGAGAGCATGGACACCGAACAGATGAAACAGCCCGTACAGCCGTGGGAGTTCCGCGCCAAGCCGGCGTGGCAGAGGCTTATAGTCATGCTGGCCGGCGTATTGATGAACGTCTTGCTGGCCATAGTGATATACTCGGGCGTACTGTATACGTGGGGACGCACCTACTACGCCAACGACGACATGGTCAACGGCTACGCCTTCAACGAGGCGGGGCACAGACTCGGATTCGAGGACGGCGACCGCATCGTATCGATCGACGGTCGCGAGCCGGTCAACGTCAACGAGATATTGCAGTCGCTTCTGATAACCGATGCCGACCGTGAGGTCGTAGTCGAGCGCGGCGGCGAGCGGATACGCCTCACTCTGCCCATGCAGCAGCTGATCGAGATACGGGAAAAGGAGGAGTACAAAGATTTCTACACCGAGTTCATACCGTATATAGTACTCGACGTCGAGACCGAGGCGGCCGCCCGTGCAGGTCTTCGCAGCGGCGACCGCATAATCGCCGTCGACAATAGCGCAACGCCTCACATGGCCGCAGGCATCGGGCGTCTCGAAGCTGCCGCCGGCACGACCGCCGAGGTGGATATCGTCCGCGACGCCGACACGCTGCATCTCCAAGTGCCGGTAACGGCCGATGCCAGAATGGGCATTACCGTGGCCATGATACCGCCGCGGCATATCGAATATACGCTGGCCGAGGCGCTGCCTGCGGGCTGGCGCATGACCGGAGAGAAGCTCTCCGACTACTGGCGTCAGTTGAAGATGATCGTCAACCCCCAGACCAAGCTCATCAAGGAGGTGGGCGGCTTCATCGCCATAGGCAACATATTCCCGGCGCAGTGGAACTGGCAGAGTTTCTGGATGCTGACGGCGTTGATATCGATCATGCTCGCCGTGATGAACCTGCTGCCCATACCCGGACTGGACGGCGGACATGCGCTCTTCACGCTCTGGGAGATCATAACGCGGCGCAAGCCCAGCGACCGCTTCATGGAGATCATGCAGTACATAGGCATCGCGCTGATACTGCTGCTGGTAGTATATGCCAACGGCAACGACATAGTGAAGCTGTTCAGGTAAGTCGCGAGATATGGCAGCCAAGATCAAAAGGGCATACTTCTGCAAGGAGTGCGGCTACGAGTCGCCCAAGTGGCTCGGGCGCTGCCCCGCGTGCGGCGAGTGGAACACCTTCGCCGAGCATGTCGCCGCAAAGGAGCCGTCGACGGCCGCGATGCGCCTGCCGGGCATGCCTCGCGCCGAGGCGCAGCGCGTGAAGGAGATCCGCGAGCGCGACATCGAACGCATCGACACGGGCATAGGCGAGCTGAACCGCGTACTGGGCGGCGGTCTGGTGCCGGGATCGCTGATCCTTCTTGGCGGCGAGCCGGGCATAGGCAAGTCCACGCTGTCGCTGCAAATGGCGCTCTGCGACAACCGCCTCAGGACGCTCTACGTCTCGGGCGAGGAGTCGGCCGAACAGATCCGCATGCGCGCGGCACGCATCGGCATCGGCAACGACGAATGCCTCATCTATCCCGAGACGCTGCTCGAAAACATCGTGGCCCAGATCGGGGAGCTGCGGCCCGACCTGGTGGTGATCGACTCCATACAGACCATCTACACCGACCTGATCGACTCCTCGGCGGGCAGCGTGTCGCAAATCCGCGAGTGCGCCGCCACGCTGCTCAAGTACGCCAAGAGCAGCGGCACGTCGATTTTCATCATCGGCCACATCACCAAGGACGGCACGATCGCCGGTCCGAAGATCCTCGAACACATCGTGGACGTGGTGCTCCAGTTCGAGGGCGACAGCAACTACACCTACCGCCTGCTGCGCGGCATCAAGAACCGTTTCGGCGCCACGTACGAAATCGGCGTCTTCGAGATGCTCGAAAGCGGCCTGCGCGAGGTGGGCAACCCCTCGGAAATCCTGCTCACCCACTACGACGAACCCCTGAGCGGCATCTCGGTGGGTGCGGCGGCCGACGGCGTGCGCCCCTACCTGATCGAGGTGCAGGCGCTGGTCTCGGGCGCGGCCTACGGCACACCCCAGCGCTCCGCCACGGGATACGACGCCCGCCGCATGAACATGCTCCTGGCCGTACTCGAAAAACGTCTCGGAATGAAGATGTTCCAGAAGGATGTCTTCCTGAACTTCGCCGGCGGATTCCGCGTGGCCGACCCGGGACTGGACC
>CAIGRU010001724.1_pt1 | contig 11524 bp, 8 predicted proteins | sample 7351341 | NCBI WGS metagenome assembly CAIGRU01
AATGAGGCCCGTCATGGCCACAGCGTGTTTGTAGGGATCCTGGATCCGGGCGATATTGGTGCGCAGGGTGTCAATCAGGTCATTCTCCTCATCGGTATAGTAGAGTCCCTGGAATGTGCGGGATACAAAGTGATCGGATTCTACCCGGGGCACAAGCAGTTCCCTGGCCTCGTCCAAGGGCAGGGTGACGGTATTATTTTCCACCATGGCTTTGGTAAAAGTCGCCGACATGGCCATATAGTCATTGCTGATAACGGTTTTTTTCTGTGCCTTGAACATATATCCCACAATTCCGGATCCGGAAAACAGATCCACCACCGTCTCAACCTGAAAATGAGAAGCCACCGACCATATTTCCGAGAGCAGTTTGCTCTTGGAACCCATAAAACGGGTGGGGGGATAACTGGACACCTGGGCGGGCAGGGGTTTTGGAAGCAGCTTGATCAGAGAGCGCTGTCCGGGGGGGATTGTCACAATGACGTCCTCTCCTTTGCGGGCGCCGCCGTTGCAGGAAATGTGACGGTTTGTCTGTACAATGTCTATGGTAAAGGCCCCGTACAATTCATGGACCAGAGGATGATTGGAGTTGGTCAGTATCACATGGCATCCCCGCTCGCGAAGGCGCATAACGGATTCTGCCAGGGCCACATGGTCTTCCTCGTAGAACTGTTCCTTTGTGTATCTCCTGAAATCAGCACATTCCGAGATGGGAAGATAGGGGGGATCAAGGAAAACAAAGTCGCCCGGTCTGGCCTTGTGGTCAAGGATCGCCAGGTAGTCGCCGCAGAGGATTTCTGCCTTTTTCAATGCGGCAGAGGCAGATCGCAGCCCTTCTTGGTCGCAGATTCTGGGATTTTTATATTTGCCGTAGGGGACATTGAATTTCCCCTGCTTATTTACCCGGTACAAGCCGTTGTAACAGGTTTTATTCAGGAAAATCGTCCGGGCCGCCGCCTGTTCCCCGGGCATTGCAGTCCAGTCCTGGTCGCGGACTGCGTAGAACATTTCTGAGGTATTTTCATATTTTTTCAGACACTCAATCACATCCTCAACATGGTGGGCAATCTGTCTGTACATATTGATCAGCTCCGGATTACTGTCCGCGATAATTGCATTTTCCGGCTGTAAAGCAAAGAACATGGCTCCGCCGCCGAAAAAAGGCTCAATATACCGACCGTATGCAGAGGGCACTTTGGGCAATAGGTCCCCCAGCATCTGCGTCTTGCCGCCGGCCCACTTTAAAATCGGTTTCGCCTGCACTGATATTGGTTTTTTTGCTGTCTCTTCCGCCAAGGTATCCGCCTCCATTTTCTTTTCCGTCGGCATAAGGATCTGTAAGAAAATAACCGACGCATCCTGTGCAGTCTGCATGGGTTATGTCTCGTCAGTTCCGAAAAGAAAAATGCCCAAGCTGTTAGGCTCAGGCTCAATTTTTTTAGGAACTTGTATTTCGCTGCCTCTAATTTAACATGGGGGTATCTTTGTTGTCAATTGCTTTTTGCAGGGAAATTGATTTTTGCGGGATGTACAAAGAAAGCCTTGCCCGGGCAGACAAAACGTGCTATACTAAAACCATCTGAATCATATATGAAAGTCTTGTATTCCGGCGGTTTCGCCAAAGATTTCAGGAAGAGAGAAAAAAGGAGGTGGGCTGCCTTTGAGGGAGTTTTATGGTACATAAAGAGGCGTATAGTGGGTGATGTAAGCAAAACAGAGGAATGAAATTAAAATCAGCGGTTGACAAATACGAACAGATGTTTTATAATGTGGCAAAAGCAAACATTTGTTCCTTGGCGAAAAGGAGAGTTCAGACATGGAAAAGGATGAAAAGAAAAAGGCATTGGAGGCGGCGATCAGCCAGATTGAGAAGCAGTACGGAAAAGGAGCGGTGATGAAGCTGGGGGATCCTACCGCCCAGATGAATGTGGAGACTTTTCCCACCGGCTCATTAAGCCTGGATATAGCGCTGGGGCTGGGAGGGATTCCCAAGGGCAGGATCGTGGAGATATACGGACCGGAGTCCAGTGGTAAGACAACGGTGACGCTGCACATGATTGCGGAAGTGCAGAAAATGGGAGGAATTGCCGGATTTATCGACGCGGAGCATGCGCTGGATCCCATATATGCCAAGAATATCGGGGTGGATATTGACAATCTCTATATCTCCCAGCCGGATAACGGGGAGCAGGCTCTGGAGATTGCAGAGACCATGGTTCGCTCAGGGGCCGTTGACATTGTGGTGGTGGACTCTGTGGCGGCTCTGGTTCCCAAGGCGGAGATCGACGGGGACATGGGCGACAGTCATGTGGGTCTGCAGGCCCGTCTGATGTCCCAGGCCTTGAGAAAGCTCACTTCCATTATCAGCAAGTCCAACTGTGTTGTGATCTTTATCAATCAGCTCAGGGAGAAGATCGGCGTTATGTTCGGGAATCCTGAGACCACCACCGGCGGGCGGGCCCTGAAATTCTATTCCTCCGTCAGAATGGACGTGCGGAAGATAGAGGCTCTGAAGCAGGGGGGCGAGATCATTGGCAACCGTACCCGAGTGAAAGTGGTGAAGAACAAGGTCGCTCCTCCTTTTAAGGAGGCGGAGTTCGACATTATGTTCGGCAAGGGCATTTCCAGGGAGGGGGATATCCTGGATCTGGCGGCGGATCTGGATATCATTGTAAAGTCCGGGGCCTGGTATGCCTATGAGGGCAATAAGATCGGCCAGGGACGCGAGAACGCCAAGCAGTTTCTGCGGGATAACCCGGATACCTGGAAGGCAGTGGACGAGAAGGTGCGCGCCCACTATGGATTTGGGGAGGCGGCAAAGGGAGCCGCCGGCGAGGGCGCGGGGACTGACAAAGAGGCCGGGGCGAAGACCGGAGCCAGGAGAGGCAGGGCCGCCAAGGGGGAGGCAAAGGATGCGGCGGAGGCGCCGGCGGCTCCTGAGCAGGAGATCCCGGTCCAGGAGCAGTGAAAGTATGTTGAGAGGCAGCCTGACCAGGTTCCGGAAAGGCTGTGCGGTATGAGTGATGAAAGTGACACAGATCGAGGAGTTGTCAAAGGCCAGGAGCAGGGTATATCTCGATGAGGAAGCCGCCTTTGTGCTGTACAGGGGAGAGCTGCGTTCTTTTCAGGTCCGCCAGGGAGAAGATCTGGAGCAGGAATCCTATGAGGCCATTATGACCCAGGTGCTGCCCAGGCGGGCAAAGCAGCGCGCCATGCACCTGCTGAAGAACAGGGATTATACGGTAAAGCAGCTCCGCGACAAACTGAAGGAAGGGGGCTATCCTGATAAAGTCATTCAGGAGGCCCTGGACTATGTGGGAAGTTACCGCTATACGGATGACCTGCGGTATGCCCTGGGATTTATCTCCTCCCATGCGGAGAGCAGGAGCCGCAGGAGGCTGGAGCAGGACCTTCTGGGCGGGGGCATAGAGAGGGAAACCCTGGAAAAAGCCTGGGAACAGTGGGAGGGGCAGGGCGGAAACCAGGATGAGGAGGCAATGATCCGGGAGCTTCTGGAGAAGAAGCATTTTGACCCCCAGAGGGCGGATCAGAGAGAGCGGCAGAGAGTGTATGCTTTCCTGATGAGAAAGGGGTTTTCAGGGGAGTTGGTGCGCAGAGCGGTGCTTTCAGATATTTTTTAGTATTTTCAGGGCATCTTATTTCATTTTTTGTACAAATCTAACAATAAATTGCCTGCAGCAGGGGAAATATTTTGAAGATATTGCGACTTTTGCTTGACATTAGGACAATTTGAGTTTAGAATTTAACTGTTGCGGATTGCATGTTAGAATGTTTCAGCTTCCAGGGAGAATATCGTTGGGATATGTACATACATTCTAGTCAGGCGGCCGGGAGGGTATGCCCGCCGGTTGTCGGTTGTACAATGAAAATGGAATAAGGAGGTGCTCCTGTAAATGCTTGAGTTTATGATGACTGCTTTAGTACCTGTGGTAAGTGCAGCGGCTGGGCCGACGGCAGGATCTGTAGCGATATGGGTAGTGGGTGTTCTGGCGGCAGTGCTTGTGACAGCGGTCGTGGCTTCGCGGATCGCCATCAATTACCAGAAGAAGAAAACAGAGGAAACCATTGGCAATGCACAGGACAAAGCAAGGGAAATTATCGATGAAGCTCTGAAGGATGCGGAGACAAAGAAGCGTGAGATGCTTCTTGAGGTGAAGGAAGAGTCCATACGTACCAAGAACGAGATGGAGAAGGAAATCAAGGAGCGCAGGGCGGAAGTACAGCGGTCTGAGCGCAGGATCCAGCAGAAAGAGGAGAATATTGATAAGAAGGCCGACACCCTGGAGAGACGTGAGGCCGGTCTGGCTGCAAAAGAGGAGGCCCTGAACAAGGTCAAGGTGGAGGTTTCCAAGTTAAACGAGCAAAGAGTGCAGGAATTGGAGCGGATTTCCGGTTTGACTTCTGAGCAGGCGAAGGATTATCTGCTGAAGATTGTGGAAGAGGAAGTCAAGCATGAGACAGCCGTGATCATCAAGGAGATGGAGTCCCGCGCCAAGGAAGAGGCGGACAAGAAGGCCAAAGAGTATGTGGTGCTGGCCATTCAGAGGTGTGCGGCGGATCATGTGTCAGAGACTACTATTTCCGTGGTACAGCTGCCCAATGATGAGATGAAGGGGCGTATTATCGGCCGGGAAGGACGGAATATCCGTACCCTGGAGACTATGACGGGAGTGGATCTCATTATAGACGATACGCCGGAGGCAGTGATTCTGTCAAGTTTCGACGCCATCCGCCGAGAGGTGGCCAGGATTGCTCTGGAGAAGCTGATTGTGGACGGGCGTATCCACCCTGCCAGGATCGAGGAGATGGTGGAGAAGGCTCAGAAAGAAGTGGAAGTGATGATCAAGGAGGAGGGCGAGGCTGCAACCCTGGAGGTGGGGGTCCACGGCATTCACCCGGAACTGGTCAGACTGCTTGGAAAGATGAAATTCAGGACAAGCTTCGGGCAGAATGCCCTGAAGCATTCTGTGGAGGTGGCGCACCTTTCCGGCCTGCTGGCTGCAGAGCTTGGGCTGGACGTGAGGATCGCCAAGAGGGCCGGTCTGCTGCATGATATCGGCAAGTCCGTGGATCATGAGATGGAAGGTTCCCATATTCAGCTGGGTGTGGAGCTGTGCAGAAGGTATAAGGAGAATGCCACGGTGATCAATGCGGTGGAGTCCCATCACGGGGATGTGGAGCCCACTTCTCTGATCGCTTGTATTGTACAGGCTGCCGATACCATATCTGCCGCCAGGCCCGGGGCCAGAAGGGAGACTCTGGAGACCTACACCAGCAGGCTGACGAAGCTGGAGGAGATAACGAACAATTTCAAGGGTGTGGATAAGTCTTTTGCCATCCAGGCGGGCAGGGAAGTCCGTGTGATGGTGGTGCCGGAACAGATTTCAGATGCGGACATGGTGCTTCTGGCGCGTGATATTTCCAAGCAGATAGAAGCAGAGCTGGAGTATCCCGGGCAGATCAAGGTAAACGTGATCAGAGAAAGCCGCGTAATAGACTACGCAAAATAGAATTACCTGGCAGCCGGGGTCAGAGATACACCGGACGAGAAACGTCGTGCAGAAGCGCGGCGTTTTTTTGTGCAGTTTTGTGGGTAAAAGCTGTCTAAATGGTGGAAAAAAAGGGAAAAATATACAGAAATAAAAAATGAGCTTGTGTATCTGCTGAACTTGTAGTATGATAGTTCAAGTGCTTGATTGTATACAATTATACAAAACAACAGGCCCACCCCGGAGGCCCTGGAGAGATTGAGGGAAGGAACAGATTCTAAAGGGCAGGAGAAAATAAAAAGAAAAGGGCGCGGAATCCATGGACGTCCATGATGGAGGATTGTATGAAAAAATATCAGGAACTTACCAGGGAGGAGCTGCTGTCTCTGAAGGCAGAGCTGTCTAAGGAATATGAAGAGGCAAAGAAAAAGGGCCTGAAGCTGGATATGTCAAGAGGAAAGCCTGCGGCGGCGCAGCTGGACATGGCAATGGATTTTATGGATGTGATTAATTCGGATAGTGATATGAAGACAGAAGATGGCGTAGAGGTCCGCAACTATGGTGTGCTGGACGGCATTCGGGAAGCCAGGGAACTGATGGGGGATATTATGGAAGTTCCCGCGGAGAATGTCATTGTGTGTGGGAATGGCAGTCTGGCCATTATGTATGACATGGTCTCACGGTCCATGACTCACGGTGTGGGGGGATGCATTCCTTGGTGCAAACTTGAGAAAGTGAAGTTTCTCTGCCCGGTGCCTGGTTACGACAGGCATTTTTCCATCACACAGCATTTTGGCATTGAGATGATCAATGTGCCCATGACTCCCCAGGGGCCAGACATGGATCTGGTGGAGAAACTGGTGTCTCAGGACGAGGCCATCAAGGGTATTTGGTGCGTGCCCAAGTATTCCAATCCTCAGGGCTATACCTATTCTCAGGAGACGGTGGAGCGTTTTGCCGCCCTGAAGCCTGCGGCAAAGGATTTTCGTATTTTCTGGGATAATGCCTATGTGATGCATCATCTGTATGAGGACAGGCAGGACACGCTGCCGGAGATTCTGAGTATGTGTGAGCGGGCAGGGAACCCGGACATGGTGTATGAATTCTGTTCTACGTCCAAAATTATCTTTGCGGGGGCAGGTCTTGGAGCGGTGGCCTCCTCCAAGGCAAATCTGGATGAAATCAGGAAGACCATGACGGTTCAGACCATTGGCTATGACAAGATAAATCAGCTGCGTCATGTGCGGTATTTTAAGAATGTGGAGGGCGTGGCCCAGCATATGAAAAAGCATGCGGTGCTGATGCGGGAGAAATTTGAAGGGGTTCTGTCCGTGCTTGACCGGGAGCTTTCCGGGCTGGGCATAGGGGAGTGGACCAGGCCCAACGGGGGCTACTTTATCTCCTTTGAGGCCGTGGAAGGCTGTGCCAGGGCCATTGTGGAAAAGTGCAGGGAGGCGGGAGTGACGCTCACCGGAGCAGGGGCAGCGTTTCCCTATAAGAAGGATCCCAAAGACAGCAATATCCGCATTGCTCCCACGTTCCCGGCCAAGGAGGAGCTGGACATGGCTACGGATATCTTTGTGCTCTGTGTAAAACTTGTCAGCGTGGAAAAGTTTCTGGAGAGACAGGAAGCGAAGCGGACTGCCTGAGAGGGAAGGAGGTCTGCTGCAGGAATGCTGTGGCTGAGAAGGGGTCTTTGGAATGGGATTCCTGGCAGGCTGTCCAGGGTAAGGTTGTTTTGGCAGGCCGTATGTTTGGAAGGTACAAAAGGGGAACTTTAATATGGAAGAATTCAGGAGGCTGGAGCGGAATCTTGTGGCCAGAGGGGTCATTTTGGACTACTATCAGGATACCATGCTGGTTCCCAACGGCAATGTGGCCAAGTGGGATTTTATCGACAATAAGGGGGCAGCGGCAGTTGTGGCGGTGCGGGGGGATGGGAAGATCCTTATGGTGAGACAGTACCGGAACGCTCTGGAGAGGGAGACGCTGGAAATTCCTGCCGGGGGCCTGAAAGGGCGCGAGGAACCCACGGAGGAGGCTGCCATGCGGGAACTGCAGGAGGAGACAGGATATTCCTGCTCCCGCCTGGAGCTGCTGAACTCCATCTATACCACAGTGGCTTTCTGCAATGAGAAGATTGACATCTATCTGGCCAGGGAGCTGAGGGAAGGCTCTCAGCACCTGGATGAGGATGAATTTATCCGTGTGGAGGCGTACTCTGTGGAGGAACTTCTGGAAAAGATCTTCCGCTGTGAGATCCAGGATTCCAAGACGGTCTGCGGCATACTCACCTATGTGGCAAAATTCTGCCATTCTGCATAGAGGGCGTTCAATACATCTGGCGGCTGGTATATGCAAAAGGGCGGTTAGTCTGTCCGCTGCCATATGCATAAGGAACAGTTAGTGTGTCTGCTGCCATATGCATAAGGGGCGTTTATTCTGTCCGCTGCATGCATAAGGATGGTCAGCCCGGACTCTGTCGTCTTGCATAGTTGGGAATTCTCCCGCATACAATGGAATGGCTGGCCAAGTGGAACAAGATCAGGCTGCCAGAGGGGCGGGAAGAAGAATGCGTTTTTTGGAGAGAGGAGCCAGATCCGGAGAGGGCAAGTATTTGACTTTTTTTGTTGTGGGACTTTTTGCAGGTTTTTTTATATTGAATATTGGAAAGAGCATTTTGCTGGAGGGCACGGGACTTTTTGATGAGTACACTTTGTACCAGATGAAGTACATGACCGTGGACAGCAGTGCTCTTTTTTGCTATGTGTTCCGCAGGCGAATCATCTGGGTCCTGGGGGTGGCTCTGGCCGCCACTACATATTTGGGGCCGGCGGCCTGTGTGGGAAGCACGCTCTGGTATGGCATGTCAGCGGGAGTTTTTCTGGCTTCCCTGGCCGTCAGATACGGACTCAAGGGCATTATGCTGGCCGTTCTGTGTGTGTTTCCTCAGTATCTGCTCTATATTCCGGCGGCGCTGGCTCTTTTCGCCTGGTGTGAGGGAATATTTCGGGGAACCAGGTTCCAGGAGGGGGACAGGAGTACTGTGATGAGAAAGGCAGGGCAGCTTGCAGGAGTATGTCTGGTGGTGACGGCGGGCTGTCTTTTGGAGGGATATTTGAATCCATATCTTCTGCTGGGATATCTGAAGATTTTTTGAAGGCTGGCCTGTAATGGCTGTAATTGCTGTGACTGTGTACCAAAAAGACCGGCGGGATTGCCGGTCTTTTGGCGGTCAGTGCTCAGGCAGATTCTGCAATTTCATAAATCAGCCTTTCAGAGTCAGCCCATCCAAGGCAGGGGTCTGTGATGGACTTGCCATAGATGCCGCCGCCCACTTTCTGGCAGCCCTCTTCAATATAGCTTTCCACCATGACACCTTTTACCAGGCGATGAATGTCGGGGTTCAGTCTGCGGCTGTGTAATACTTCCTTGACAATGCGGACCTGCTGCAGGTACTGCTTGCCGGAATTGGAGTGGTTGGCGTCAATGACACAGGCAGGGTTCAGCAGGTTTTCTTTTTGATACATTTCCAGGAGCAGGTTCAGATCCTCGTAGTGGTAGTTGGGCAGGCTGTTGCCGTGTTTGTTGACGGCGCCCCGCAGGACAGCGTGGGCCAGGCTGTTCCCGGAGGTGGTCACTTCCCATCCTCTGTAGGTGAAGGAATGGGGGTGCTGTGCGGCGTAGATGGAGTTCAGCATTACGGACAGGGTGCCGCTGGTAGGGTTTTTCATGCCTGCGGGAACGTCAAAGCCGCTGACGGTAAGGCGGTGCTGCTGGTCTTCCACAGAGCGCGCACCGATGGCCACATAGGAGAGAATATCTGAGACATAGCCCCAGTTCTCAGGGTAGAGCATTTCGTCCGCCGCCGTCAGGCCGCTTTCCTGGATGGCCCGTATGTGCATTTTACGCATGGCGGTAAGTCCTGCCTGGAAATCCGGTTTTTCCTCCGGGTTTGGCTGGTGGACGATACCTTTATAACCTTCCCCTGTGGTGCGGGGTTTATTGGTGTAGATCCTGGGGATCAAGATAAGGCGATCTTTGACTTTTTCATTTACCTGGGCCAGACGGTTCACATAGTCACACACGGCCTCTTCATTGTCCGCAGAGCAGGGGCCGATGATAACCAGGAATCTGCTGTCTTTTCCGGTGAACACGTCCCTGATCTGGGCGTCCCGCTCTTTTTTCAGCTGTGCCAGGGCCTGGGGGATGGGGTATTCCTTTGCGATATCTTCCGGCGTGGGAAGTTTTCTTACAAATTCAAAACTCATAATGATTTCCTTCTTGAAATTCCTTTCTCTATATTGTGCTGTCTTAAGGGGTATTTTTTTCAGCCTGTTCCCTGCTATTATAATATAGGAAGGCGCTTCCTGCAAGAGATTTAGGTTTGATGAAAACAAGTCGGAAAATTTCTGACAATCTAAAGATGCTTTTAGGATGAGGAAATTATCGGCAAAGTCAGATATAATAAGAGGCAGGAGTTATGAGGGGGTTCGTATTGTGGATGGGATGGCGGAACAAAAGATGGGAACTTCTGAGGCGTTTTCGGAAATTTATAAAAGATATTATCAGGAAATATACAGGTATGTGTATCACAGGGTGCAGAACACATATGTGGCAGAGGATATTGTACAGGAGACATTCTATACGGCTCTTACCAAGGGCAATGATTTTCTGACCCATCCCTATCCAGGCAGGTGGCTTCTTTGTACTGCCCACAATAAGATCCGGGAATTTTCCAGGAGGATGAGGCATTGGGCATCGTTGTCCCTGGAGCAGGATGACCTGGAACTTTCGGATGAGGAGAGGGGATATGAGACAAAGGAGCTGGAATTGACGGCGGCAGCGGCACTGAGCAGGGAGGAATGGAAGCTGCTGTGCAGCTATTATCTGGTGGGCGTTCCGGTTTCGGAACTTGCGCAGGATTATGGGATAACGCCGGAGAATCTGCGGGTGAGGCTGACGCGGTTGAAGAAAAAACTGCGGAGCTGGATGGAATAGTGGGCGCGGCGGGGAGCGCAATGGCTGCAGGAAAAGCGAATGCAGAGAGTATGAGATTCATAAGAAAAGTTCAGGGCAGGAAGGAAGTAGCAACATGGAAGAGGGTAAGGGAAAGCGCGGGGAGGTACTGGCGGCAGAGCTGAAGGAGAACCTGGACCGGTATATTTTGGAGACACCTCAGGAGGAGTATGATGAAAAAGTGGTGGAGTCCATGCTTTATCTACTGGATAATCTGGAGCCTCTGGATATGGGGCAGGTGCCGGATGCGGAGAGGGCCTGGGAGAGATTCCAGAGGAGTTATCTTATCGGAGGTGCTGGTGAGGATTCGACGGAGAGTTGTCTTATAAGTGGTGCTGGTGAGGGTTTGACGAAAAAACATTTTAAAAGTGACGGTGATACAGAGTCAGGTATGAGCAGATTTTCGGAAAGATTTCAGGTGCTGCTCGGACATGGGAACAGTGGACCAACTGCAAAAAAGCGCAGAGAAGGCAGGAAGAGCAGGCGAGGGTGGACGGAAGGTTTTCTGACATACCCTGGGGCCGTGGCTGCTGCTTTTCTTGTACTGGTTGCTGCTTGTTATGGTACGACCCGGGCAGCGGCCGGTGCTGAGGGATTTTTTCACTGGCTCAGGCGGGATGCTAAGGGGAACCAGGCGGTGGTTTCGCCGGAAAATCTGGACAGTGCCACGGAAGTCTGGAATGGTCAGTGTTATTCCAGGGAGGGCGTACCGGAGTGGGGACAGGAATGGCTGCGGCTGCAGGATGGGATAGACATGCCGGAAAAATACCAGTGGCAGCGGTTTGAGATTAGCCAAAGCGGCAGTCTTCGGAGTTTGTGCGGATGTTTTCTGGACCGAGAGGAAGAGCAGGAGGTATTGATTGGAGTCCTGATTTTTTATGATAAAATATCATATAACAGTGAGGAGTTTATCGGTTATTCTTATGTGGGGAAGCTTGGGGAGGAGGAAAATCTGGATCTTTACAGCAGAATTGAGGAGGACGGTGAAGTTTTTTATG
>CAIGRU010001725.1_pt1 | contig 11522 bp, 12 predicted proteins | sample 7351341 | NCBI WGS metagenome assembly CAIGRU01
CTTGGGGGGCCTTCTTCCATGATTTTTGTTTCGCAACTTAATCATAGTCGTTTCCACTGTGTTGCCAAGGGCTTGTTCAGTTTTTACCACCCACTCATTCTACCGATGAGCCTAAAATCATGAAAGCACCGCTGTGAAAGCATTCCCATCTTTCTTGTGCTATTTGCCTTTGCTTTTCGCTGTTGATTCATATTTAAAAGGAGTAAATGACATGAATGCGATTCCAGGGATTACCCGATCAGGATATACAGCTGCTCCGGTTCAGTATGCAGCCAGAACAGAAAAGGTCTCCAAAAATGATACAGATATTTTTACCACCGATATTGCGAAGGAAAAAATACCTTGTGTGGAACGGCAAGAAAGAATATCTCAAGAACAAGTCGAAGTACTGTCCCAAAAGTATGATCTGCGTAATATGGATCGCAATCAGTTTTCCCGGCTGCTGGCAGAATTAAGGGATTCCGGCGTAATTACCTCACAGGAGTACAGCACAGCCTATGCAGGAACTCTGCCACAAGGCGTGGAACAAAAACCAATACTCCCTTTTGGAAAAGGGAAAGCCGACTTTTTACAGCTTATAGACCAGTGTGCACGGTATTGCAGTGATATTCCGGTCTCCCCTGATAACGAGGCTCTTACCATGGTCTATACTAAACTAAACACTGTGTTCCATCAAATTGGCCAAACCGAGAATACAGAAACTGCGGAGGAACAATCCAGCGATACAGCAGCAACGGAAGGGCATCCCTTTCAGGGGCAATACAGCGAGAAAATTATCCAGCTATACGAACAACTTAAAGCAGAGAAAAACAAGCATAGTCTGCTCAGCTCTGCCAGCACAACGGCACAACAACTGGCGAAAGAAATTCTCTTATCAGACGATGAATTATTAGAATCAATGGCAAAACATTTATGGATCGAACGTGCCAAAGACAATCAGGAATGCATTGAAGCCGGCCGACCGGAACTGGTTTTCCATCTGCCAGCAGATTATACTGAAATTGCAGATACAATCAAAGGTATATTGACCGGAGCGATCCCAGAAAATTCCAAGATAACACTGTATGGAGTTTATGAGGGTGAGAATATCATGCCTCCTATGAGGCTGATCTATGCTTCGTTGGAAGGTTTTTTGAGAACTAAGGTACGCAATGGGGAACGTCTGACAGAGATAGAACGCCAACTCAGTCCAGTTGCCGCTAAGGGGGAATCATACATATGGAATAATTTTGATGATCATATGCAAGAAATTCAGGATAATATCAACAGTCAACTTGGTGAATCCGGGTTTAAGCTCGACCTTGATAAGGAGTATCAATTTTATTTGGATACCGCAACGTTCACATTTTCAGTGAAGGGTGGCAGCGACAGCGAGAACAGAGTGATTGCAGATGCGCTGAATACACATCCCAGAGAGAACTATAAGTTTGACCCCCTCCATGAGACATTGATGGCTATGTATTTCAGTCGTCCGAACAACTTAAGCATCTCCCCCTGGAATATTGGGATTATGCCAGACAAGTTGCTGCAAGAGTATGGTATTGCCTCAGATATCTCCGATTCCTATACACAAAAAATGAAACAGTTCCTTTCCGCATACAGTTGGCATGAAATGGATCAAAATCTAAAATACAACTTTGGGTTTGGCGTTGATGATATTCAGTGGGACGGCGAAAAACTGGTTGGAAAAAACGATGAAGTGACAAAGTTGATTGAAAAAATGGACGAGGATATGATGCGAGCGACTGGTCTGGCCTATGCAAACCTCCGGAATGAGTATACAGGGACACCGGAATTTTCAGAGCCTGTATTTGTGTTCAAAAATGGAAAGTTCCAGTTAACCTATGAGAAAAGATGAATTTTGAGTTGGCGTACTGCCGGAGAATCTGCTCACAGCCTACGACAAGACCATCCAGGACTGTCAGGACATTCTGGACGGCAGGACGGCGCTGCCGGATCAGATGCAAATGAAGGACATTTTGCAGTTGCAGAAGGCAACCAAAGCGGGCCGTGAGACATTTTTGCGGGAGGGAGCAGAGGAACTGAATAAAATATCCGCCAAAAAAGTTGGTTTAAAAATCTATGGCTCCAATTTAGATGTTCTGGTCCCCAACGGCAGTCAGGTTAACGAACAATGGCATATCGACCCCTCCGCTGACGACATCTACGGCGAGATCGACCGTGCCCTCGCCTCCACTCATAAGGTGCAGTCCATCTTCCAAGACATTGGAACCAGGGCATCGGCTGAGCTGAAGCGGCGCGGCATTAATAAACCCTGGGTCGAGTTTCCCACACGCAGCGATTTTGAAAATATGGAGCATTGGTCTCCATTTCAGGACATCTATGAGAAAATCCGGCGTCAGTTCTGGAAAAGTATCTGATCCGGGTGCCTCATGTTGTAGGAACAATGTCGAAAGGTCCTGACCAGTTCTATGAGCTGGTCAGGACCTCCTTCAACAATACACACTCTTGTACGGATTCATCGTCTTTCCATGGGAAACTTTTAGGCCGGTGCCCGGTAAATGCACAAGTATTTCGATTCGTTATCTTGATTCCCTCCCAGCTTTTAGCCTATACGCTGTATCTTCGGGTACAGCATCTCCCTGTTGTCTTATCTATGACCATAATGCTGTACCTCATTCTTTTACCATGTCTGCCAGCAATTCAGCTAGCGAAATGCCCATATATGCTATGATCTTGTCGATAAGGCTAAGTCTTACATTGGATGTGCCGTTTTCAATTCTCCGAATAGAAGATTCGCTGACACCGCAACCCTGGGCAAACTGTGATATGGATTCTTCGTGGTCCTTTCCGTACGCAGTGATTCTCTTGCTGAGAATTCCAACAATTCCTGTGTCCATTACCCTGTTCTTCATCCCTCTTGCCCATAGGGGGACAGACTTCCGATTGCTTATGACAAAGATAAAACATTGTTTTCTTAGGTAGTGTTCACATAAGCACATCGACAATGAGAGCAAAAAAGACAAAAGCCAAAAAGATAATATCCAGTTTGTCATAGCGGGTAAAAATGCGACGAAATCGCTTGATACGGCGAAAAAGTCTCTCAACTTGGTTGCGCTGTTTGTACAGCTCTTTATCATAGTCCCAAGGATCTTTGCGATTGCTTTTTGGCGGAACAACAGGGATATAGCCAAGTTCCACTGCCAAAGCTCTCGTCTCATCCCCTTCGTAGGCCCGATCCATCAGAAGGTAAACCGGGTGATCCGCCGGACCGAGCTGCTGCAAAAGAGTACGGCCTTCAGGGCCATCTCCACGGTTTCCGGCAGACAACGAAAAGATTACCCCATCTCGATCAGATGCGGCGACCATATGAAGTTTGGTGTTCCACCCACCACGTGTTCTTCCGACGGCTTGCGCTCCGTTTTTTTCAGTGCACCCATTCCGTCAGGATGAACCTTGATGCAGGTGGAATCCAAACTGACCACGTTTACTTGGATTTTGATGATTCCCAGTTGCTGCAAACGCAAAAATGCTTTTTCCAAAACTCCCTTTTTCGCCCAGCGGTTTATCCGGACATAGATCACGTGCCAATCTCCGTATTCTTTGGGCAGGCTCCTCCATTTGCACCCATTTTCCATTACGTACAGCGCCGCATTCAATACATCCAGATTGCTGATTTTTGCTGGTTTCCGCTGTTTCGGAAAGCACTCTGCGATTTGTTCGTATTGTTCTTTCTTCAGTTCCATTCCCTTATTATAGCATATCTTTGCTTGTGTGAACAGACCCTAACAAGCGAATGTCTGGATAATGGGGCTATGGAAGGGGGATTTTGAAATCTGAGATGTACACTTGTATCATTTTGGCAAGTGTAATCAGCTTTGTGATGCGATTGCTTCACACATCCATCTTTACAACTGTGAACGATATCAAAAGAGACTTAGCTTTATAGTGCCTATGGAATTTTTGGCTGTTGGCGGCAAATAAGGACAGAGACCATCTTTTGATAGTCTCTGCCTTTCTCTATTTTGTCTACTTGACAGGGAGCACTTTAACAATGGAAGTGCCGCTGGAGGTGCCAATACGGTCCGCACCGGCGGCGACCATAGCGGAGAGGTCCTCCATGGTTTTAATGCCGCCGGAGGCCTTGACCTTCATTGCGCCCATGACGGCGGTCTTCAGGAGACTGACATCATGGGTGGTGGCACCTCCAGTGGAAAAGCCAGTGGAGGTTTTAACAAAATCCGCCTCTGTGGAGAGAAGAATGCGGCAGACCTGCTGCTTTTCCTCATCGGTAAGAAGGCAAGTTTCGATGATCACCTTGACCAGAATATTCTGGTAAGACTTGGCAGCAGATACAACGGCACACACCTCGTCTTGGACCGCTTGGTAATCATGCTCCTTGACCTTTCCAATATTGATTACCATATCGATCTCTGCGGCGCCGTTTTCAATGGCGTTCCTGCATTCAAACACCTTGACTTCGGTGGTGGAGGCACCTAGAGGGAATCCGACGACGGTGCAGACCGCCACGCCAGACCCCTGAAGAAGAGAGCTTGCCAAGGCGACACGGCAGGGATTGACGCACACGGAGGCAAAATGATGCTCCCGTGCCTCTGAGCACAAAACGGCAATCTGCTGCTCTGTGGTATCCGGCTTTAATGCAGTGTGGTCAATGAGTGCCGCCGTAGCTGTTTTGCTTAACATAATAATCGAACTCCTCATAAATAGTTTTATCGTACTGTAGATGATACCGAATAAATGATTGGCGTAAAAAACATTTGTTAAGATAAGTATAACAAAATATAGATGAATGTCAATAGAAAAAGAAAAAATTATAAAACCTCACAGTTCACACTTTACATTTTATCAAAAAAATGATAGATTAAAGTGAGATTATGATGAAAGTGTGGGAGAATTATGGAGAATGGGAGTATCGGAAACAATAAGGCGCCGAGCAAGGCGGCCAGCAGGAAGGGCAAGCGGCAGCAGGACCTGATCAATATCATCGAGACGCAGGGGATGCTTCCGGTCCGTTCCATTGCCGCGATGCTCAATGTGTCTGAAATGACCGTACGCCGCGACTTGGAGAAGTTGAGAAATGACGGCGGGGCGGCGGGAGAACAGAGCGGTCAGTACAATCTTCTGGAAGCGATTGAGCACTCCAATCACCAGAAAGAGGAAATTGGAAAATATGCCGCGTCGCTGATTGAACCCAACGATGTGATCATTATTGATACCGGTAGCACGACTGCCCGTATCCTGCCCTATCTGCCTGAAAACATGAATTTGACGATTTTAAGTTATAATGCTAATGTTTTGATAGAATTAAGGCACAAGCCAGGGATACAGCTGCTGTTTTGTGGAGGGAACTACCATTTGAATACAGAGATGTTTGAAAGCGAAGAGGGGATTGCGTTTATTCGCCGGATCCGGGCGAACAAAGCCTTTCTTTCGGCGGCGGGCATCCACAGAGAATTGGGGATCACCTGTGCCAATACTTATGAGGTGGCGACCAAACAAGCGGCAATTTCCTCTTCCTCACAGAAGATTTTGGTGTCGGACTCCTCAAAGTTTGGGCGGCTGCGCTCGGCCTATTTTTGCGATTTAGATGAAATAGATACCATTATAACGGACCATTCGCTCCAAAAATATTGGAGGGACGAATTGAGGCAGAGAAATATCGAGCTACACGAAGTGTAAGGATCTTTTTCAGTGCGCCGACGGCCCCGGCCTCCTAAAAAAGGGAGGGTGGGGCCAGTTTTTATCTTAAAGTAAATGTTAGCCAATTCACAACAGTTAAATGAAAATTTTTAACATTTGTTGTTGACAGCAAACATAATGTGTGTTATAATCTAGCAAACTAGTCACCGAAGCTGTTGTTTTGATTGCGAAATCCGTCCAAAGGAAAACAAATCTGAACATCGTAAAGAAAACGGAGATTTGGAGGAAGAATATGGGGAATCGGGAAATCCTGCGTGCTGAAAACCTAACAAAAATATACCCAGGAGGTGTGCTTGCCAATTATGATGTTAATTTCAGCATCAACGAGGGAGAGATCCACGCCTTGGTGGGCGAAAATGGGGCCGGGAAGTCCACGCTGATGAAGTGTTTGTTTGGGATCGAGGAGATCACGGACGGGAAGATATTTCTAAACGGAGAGGAACTGCACCTGAGGGGGAGTCAGGATTCCATTCGGCATGGGATCGGCATGGTACAGCAGAATATGATGCTGGTGCCGTCTCTCACCGTTGCGGAAAACCTTGTGCTGGGAATGGAGCCGCGCAAGGGGGTGCTGATTGACAAAAAACGGTGTATCGAGGACGCTAAGATAATTTCCGAAAAGTACAACCTGAAAATTGATGCGGAAAAACGGGTCCGAGATATCTCGGTCGGAATGAAGCAGAAACTGGAGATTTTAAAGACGATGTACCGTGGGGCGAAAATTATCATTCTGGACGAGCCTACCGCCGTTCTGGCCCCTCAGGAGACCCGGGACCTGTTTCAGCAGTTGTTGAAGCTGAAGGAGGGGGGCTACACGATTATCTTCATCTCTCACAAGCTTAACGAGGTCAAATACCTATGTGACCGGCTCACAGTACTCAAGGCCGGCCGTACCATGGGGACCTACAATGTGGCTGAGGTAACGGAGGAGGATATTTCCCGAAAGATGGTGGGGCGGGATGTCAGTATTTCCTACGAGAAGACCCCGGGCAAATTCGGCGCCCCCTTGCTCAGGGCAGACGGAGTGCAGTACAAGGACAAGTTCGGCGTAGAAATTCTGAAAAACATCTCTTTCTCACTGCGCAGCGGAGAGATCCTCGGTGTGGCCGGGATTGAAGGTAACGGGCAGATGGAGATGATGAATATTATCACCGGAAATCTGAGACCCAGCTGCGGGACAGTCCACTACAGGGACATGGATTTGACCAGAGCCAGCATTCGGAAGATACGGGACGAGGGGATTGCCCATATCTCGGAGGATCGCTTCTACAACGGAAGCGCACCGGAGTTGAGCCTGCGCAACAATTTGATAGCGATAGGTCTGAGGCGCTTTACCAACCGGCTTGGCATGCTGGACGGCCAGCAAATCAAACAGTACTGCGAGGCGTGCGTGAAGGAGTATCAAATTGTAACACACAGCCTGGATGTTCCTATCAAGAGCCTGTCGGGAGGCAATATCCAAAAAGCCATTGTGGCCCGGGAGTTTACAAACGACCCTGAGATCATCGTTTTAAACCAGCCGACCCGGGGTGTTGATATTGGAGCCATGGAATTTATTCACAAGAAGATATTGGAGATGCGGGAGCGGCAGAAATCCATCATTTTGCTCAGTTCGGACCTGACAGAGCTGAAGGCCCTGAGTGACCGGATCATTGTTGTGTACCAGGGCAGGGTAGTCGGCGTTATCGACCATGTTCAGGGTGCGACTGAGGAGGAGTTGGGGCTGTATATGCTGGGGCTGAAGCAGGACCCGGAGGAAAAGCTGGCCACCGCGTAACCGGTGAACGGCCCGGTCAGGGCGGTATTGACGGTTGTGCATACAGGTTCTACAGGAAGGAGAGGAGCTCTGACGTGACTGGAATAAAAAAGCTGAATTGGTATGGGATCATCCGGATTACTGCAGCCAGCGCATTGGCCTTTTTGATCGCAGCGGTCATCATTGTGGCTGTGGCTGGAGAAAACGCGGACGTGGCTATAAAGAATTTCTTTTTGGGTGCAGTCAGCAACAAACGCAATTTTTCAAAGGTGATTGAGGATTTGGTTCCCCTTGTGTTTTCGGGTCTGGCGATCAACGTAATGTTCAAAAGCGGACTGTTTTCGCTGGCGGCTGACAGCTCGTTTTACATGGCTGGCGTGACGGCCGCGGCCATTGCTATCGCCGTACCGCTGCCGCCTGGTATACACCAGTTTGTGATCCTTCTTGCCGGAACGCTGGTTGGCGGGCTGCTGGCCCTGATTCCGGCTCTGCTGAAAAAATTTACCGGGGCCAACGAACTGGTCACCTCTATGATGCTTGGCTATATTACCTTCAACACAGGCTACTGGATTATTCGGCAGTTCTTTGTGGACAAGCAGAATGGCGTGTTTTCCGTTCAGTTTTTGCCCACCGCCACCTTGGGGAAAATGTTCAAGGGGACAAATATCCACTACGGCCTGGTGATTATGGCGGCGGCGGTGGTTATTATGTGGCTTGTGGTCAACCGCTCCAGATACGGCCGGGAGCTGGAGATTACCGGCTCCAACCAGCCCTTTGCCAGATATGCAGGAATCGAGGTGACGTGGGTCATTCTGCTGTCCCAACTGATTGGTGGATGCCTTGGGGGTCTGGGCGGCGCGGTGACCATGATTGGAACGTTCCGCACCTTCCAGTGGATGACGGCGCAAAACTATGTGTGGGACGGTATCCTCATCAATCTGCTGGCCGGACATAAGCCCCAGCTGATCCCGTTGGCCGCGTTTTTTATGGCCTATATCCGGGTGGGAGCGAACGTTATGTCCCGCGTGGGAGACGTCAGCGCCGAACTGGTAGCCATTATTCAGGCAATTATTATCCTGCTGATTGCGTCTGAGCGGTTCTTGTATCAGATGAAGAAAAGGAAAGAGGAGCAGGAAGCATTGCTCAACCAGACGGCCGCCGGCGGACCGGCAGCTGCGGTATAGATCGGGAGGTATAGCATGGGCTTTTTTGCAAGTGAAAATTTCTGGTTTATGGTGCTGCGCTGCCTGACTCCTATCCTCTTCGCCACACTGGCGACGCTGGTGGCCAATACTTCCGGGTTCTACTTTCTGGGGATTGAGGGCTGTATGACGGTGGCCGCGCTGTTCGGCGTACTGGGCAGCGGCTTCACAGGCAGCTTGATAGTCGGAATGCTGTGCGGCCTTGCCTCCGGAGTGCTCTACAGCCTGCTGCTGGGATATTTTGTGATGCAGCTGAAGGCAAACACCATTATCACCGGGATTGCCCTGAATCTGGCAGCGGCCGGCGGCTCAGAGTTTCTGCTATATACGTTGACAGGAGACAAAAATGCCAGCAACTCACTCAACTCCGCCGCCTTCCCCACGCTGAGCATCCCTGTTTTGCGGGACATCCCCGTGGTGGGAAACGTACTTTCCGGACATAATATCCTTACCTATGCGTCCTTGGCAGCGGCGATCCTGCTATTTATCATGCTGAGATACACATCCTTCGGCATTAAGGTCCGGTCGGTGGGGGAGATGCCGGCCGCCGCAGAGTCGGTGGGCATCAAGGTGAACCGGGTCCGGTATCAGGCACTGCTGATTAGCGGCGTGCTGGCGGCTTTTGGCGGCATGTACCTGTCTATGGGCTACATTAACAGGTTCACAACCGGCATGGTTGCTGGGCGGGGTTATATCTCTCTGGCAACGCAGGCCATGGCCGGTGGGAACTCCCTGATTGGTATCGTCTCCTCGTTCCTATACGCATTCGGCAACTCCATTGCGATCCAACTCCAGAATCTGGGCCTGGACCCCTACCTGATCACGATTATCCCCTACTTCTTTATCATCGTATTCTATGTTGTTTTCAGCTTGCTCCAGCTGCGTCGGGAGCAGATGAAATTGGCGGTGTAAGTACGTCGGTTGGCGTGTAAACCATAATTCTTAGGAGGGTACAACATGAAAAAGAATCTTAGAAAAATCACTGCGATGCTTAGCGCCCTACTGCTGACGGTCAGCTTGGCTTCTTGTTCCGGCTCCGGAAGTGGAAGTGGAACGGTGAGCGATGGCTCCGGCAGCGGTTCCCAGACCGGTTCTCAGACCCAAACGAAGGAAAAGTTGAAGCTGGTTCTGACGGTGACCCGAATCAATGATATGTCTTTCTTCCAGTCCGCATATGACGGCAGTCAGCGCATCAAAAGCGAGCTGTCCGACTACTACGATGTAGAGGTGGTGGAGATGGGTAACGATTCCACCGCGTGGGAGAGCGCCATTTACGATGTGTGTGAAAGCGGAGCGGATATCGTTGTAGGTGTCAGCTTTCGGACGGTAGAGAACTTTAAGAAGATTCCCCCTGAGTATCCCAACATCAAATTCATCCTAATGGACGAAGCGGTGGACTTCTCCACACTGGATTTGCCCAACCTGCTCTGTGTCACCTTCAAGTCCAACGAGTCCGGCTTCCTGGCGGGTGCCGTGGCCGGATGCTACACCTCCATGGACAAGGCCAATCCGGAAAAACTTGTGGGCTTTGTGGGTGGCAGCGAGGCCGTTACGGTCACCAATTTCTTAGTGGGCTATGCCGAGGGAGTGCACTATGTCGATCCTGATGTCAATGTGCTGACCGCTTATGTGGGCGACTATGTAGATACAGCCAAAGCCAAGGACCTTGCTAACGCCCAGATTGCGGAGGGCGTGGATATTATTTTCCAAGTGGCTGGAGGCGCGGGCAACGGCGTGATCGAAGCAGCCTCTGAGTCTGAGGGCACTCTGGCCATCGGCGTAGACTCTGACCAGTACCAGGTGATGGCTGGTACCAGCCTGCAGGACTGCATCTCCACTTCCAGTCTGAAGCGGGTGGACAATGCCCTGTTCAAGATTGCTGAGCAGTATGCCAAGAATCCTGACAGTGTCCCCTTTGGCTCTGTGGTCACCTTTGGTCTGGAGGACGACGCTGTGGGTATTGTGTACAACGATAACCTGACGGCCTGTATCGGTGAGGAGAATGTGGCGAAGGTCAAGGAGTTGGAGGAGAAAATCCGTTCCGGAGAGATCGTTGTAAGCGAGTCTGCTGTCCTGACCGCCGACCAGATCGCCGATATTGTGGCCGGCAAGTGAAATTGGGGAATTGAAATGGAAACTTATCATAACGAGGCAAAGATTGGCGAAATTGCCAAGACCGTACTAATGCCCGGCGATCCGCTGCGGGCGAAATATATGGCGGAAACCTATCTGGAACGGCCGATCCTGTTCAACACTGTACGCGGGATGCTGGGGTATACCGGCTCCTATAAGGGAAAGCCTGTCTCCGTCATGGGAAGCGGAATGGGGATTCCTTCCATAGGGATATATTCCCATGAGCTGTATAGCCATTATAATGTGGACAACATCATCCGTATCGGGACGGCTGGAGCCTATGACGAGACGCTGGATATCTACGATCTGCTAATGATTCAGGACGCATTCAGCGATTCCACATATGCCCGCTGCCAAAGTGGCTTTGCCGGAAATATTATTCCGGCCAGCCAGGGGCTGTGCCGGAAGCTGCGGGCCAGTGCGGAGTCTTTGAATGTACCCATGAAGGAAGGGCGCATTCACTCCAGTGATGTGATCTACTATAACCGGTCCAAAGACGAGGTCCCATACTGGATTCAAGTCAGAGATCAGTATGGCTGCTTGGCAGTGGATATGGAGAGCTTTGCGCTGTTTCACAACGCTGCAGTGTTTGGAAGGCAGGCTGCTTGTCTGCTGACAATTTCCGATCAGAAGGTGACGATGAAACACGCGACCCCCGAGGAGCGGGAAAAAAGTTTTACCGCTATGATGGAGGTAGCCCTGAACATCCTCTGACGCCGAGACACAGAGTAAAATACATAAAACGCCAG
>CAIGRU010001728.1_pt1 | contig 11502 bp, 6 predicted proteins | sample 7351341 | NCBI WGS metagenome assembly CAIGRU01
TCAGTGGATGACTTATTTGTTCTACCCAGTCCATCTCCTGTTTTTTGCTCTTCTGAGAATCTGAAAAATCCCGAAAAAATTCGATATTTTCCTCCTCGACCGCATAGTATCCAGCAAAACGGTCAAGGAGGATTTTTTATGCTGTCTGCTACTCACATGATTGGTGGAGCCGCTGCCGCCGCCGCAGTGCTAATTTTCAATCCTGATATTCAAGCTGTCCCGACTCTCATTACTGCCGTTGGCGTGGGTGTGGTTGGGGGACTGATTCCTGACATAGACCATCCTAAAAGCAGGATTTCCAAGGCACTGCGCCCAGTCAATGCCCTGGTGTCTTTCTTGTTCTCCCATCGGGGGGTGTTCCATACACCCGCTCTGTATTTCCTGCTCTATGCCCTATGGGTCTGGAAGTGTCCCGCTTCAAAATACACGGCTTGGGGAAACTGCCTATTCGCTGGAATCTTATCACATATCCTTCTGGACTGCCTCAACCCAGGTGGGATCCCTCTCTTCTTTCCCCTCTCATCAAGGCGCATTCATTTCGCCAAAATCAAAACAGGGGGAAGATGTGAGAGCGTCATCAGGGTACTGTTGGGGGGAGCGGCGGGGATTCTGGTGGGTCTTATGTTTTTGCAGGGAACCGGCATAAATCCAGGTATTATAATTTCTCGCTTTTCTGCATAGTATCATCCAACCAATAATGTCAAAGGCTTGACAAAATAAGGATAAAACGAAAAGGAGAATCGAAATGAACATTCGCGATCACATGACCATTAAGTGGGAAGACGATGTCGACCGTTACTGTCTTCATATTCATCAGGAAACCATGCCTGACAACCCCCGCAATATGGATGATTCACAGGAACGGCTGACCACTATGGCCTGCTGGCACCGGCGCTACTCCATTGGTGACGACATTGGGAAGATGGATGCTGGTGAGTTCTGGGTCGATTTGGTGCGAAAAAACGTGCCCGAGAGCGATGTCAATGAGGCCATAATTGCCGGAAAGCTTTCCAGCGTCAGCGCAAGAGAATGCGACGACGATCCGGGATTTTACGACGTCAGCTTGAAGCCTGGTTCTGATGAGTACGATTTCGGGGGTGTAGCGAAGGACTCTATCGTATACTCTGTACTCGATGAACTGAGAATTGAGGACTGCCAAGCTTTGCTCAGGCCCTATGCCGAATGGCTTCCAATCTGGGGATATGATCACGGCGGGCTGTCTATTTCCTGCGAGCCCCGTGTTTACCCCTTCAACGACCGGTGGGATTCTGGTTTTCTTGGGTTCATCATCGCCCTTAAGGATCGGGTGGTAACCGAGTTTAGACTGGATCCCAACAACGATAGTGTTTGGCGGGAAAAAGCTGCAGAGATCATGAAGGACGATGTGGAGATGTCTAATCAGTATCTTACCGGTGAGGTGTACTGGTATGAACTTCATGAATTCGTTGACGATGGGAGTGAGGATGGCTGCTGGGATGAGATTGATAACTGCGGCGGCTTCTATGGTGACGATCCTCTTAAAAACGGTATGGCTAATGCCGTTGGCTGTAACCTGAAGGAAGCGATTGAGAAGAATCAGTGCGAAGTCGGAAGGGCCGAAAAGAGGGTTATCTGGGTCCTCTGATTTTTCTGGAGAATACACCTGTGCCGGCGTATGCGAAATCCATGCAGCGCCGGCTTTTTCAAAAAAGTAAAAGGAGAGTTTATTATGGCGTACAAGAGAATTTGTCCCCGCGAAGAGTTCCTGAAGGAAACAAGTATCCGTTTCGGCGCAACTAAGCAGGGCGCTTTGCGATCCATCATGAAAAATGTCATCATGCAGATGGATGTGTCCCGGGCAGCTGCCTCCTCTGTTAAAGCACTGATCAAAAAGGAATTTGACACTTGCGGCTCCGTTATGTTGTCCTTTGAGAAGGAACAGGAGCAGAGCCGTATGGAGTTTGTCATCTGCCGATGGCTGAATTGGGAAAAGGCTCGTCAGAAGGCTGGCTCGGTTATCTCCAGAGACTTCTCCAATAAGGTTAAGATTGCCGGACAGGAAAGAACCAAACGGGTTCATTGGCTGGTAGACCGTGGCGGAGCTTTGGAAGCAATTTGCTTCAAATATAAGCAGCCGGAGTATTCTTCCCGCGGGCGTTCTACAGCGACAAAACCAGGAGGAAGCGCAGAGCTGCTAATGCTCCAGAGGGCCGGTGAGGCGGAAGCCATCCGGCTGGGAATTGACATCACAAAGAAGCCTGTTTTCGGCGCTATCTACTACCTCAAAAGCCGGAGCGATTCCGCAAAGACTCTCGTGCCGAATTTCGAGGATCGTGCAGAGCAGAATATCCTCACCCATCACTTCACGACGAGCGATGCTCAGGTGGCAGAGGATAATTACGAGTCTGCCACTCCTGATGTGACGAAGACCTGTACGGAGAAGTCCGACTGTAAGGATTGCCGGTACTACGACCTCTGTTATACGGAGTTCGAGAAGCGGCATAAGATGGAACGCCCAGAGGTGGCACTGAAAACAATTGATGATATTACTCTTACTGATGCCCAGTTGTCCTTTATTTCCTTCCGGGAAGGCGAGTGCAGGGTCAATGCAGTTGCCGGCAGCGGTAAGACCACCATCGTCACCCTTCGTACCCTTGGTCTTCTGGAAGAGGGCGTTGACCCCACCAAGATCCTCATGGTCACCTTCTCTGAAAAGGCGAAGGAAGAGATGTCCACCCGGCTCCAGAGCTTTGCTTCCGGCAAAATTGTAGAGGGCCTGAATCTGGATGTGAAAAAGGTTCAGGTGGAGACGTTCAACTCATGGGGGCAGCATGTCCTTGATGACAACTATTCCTTGCTGGGTTTCACACAGAAGCCTTCCCTGGTGGATGACATCTCCAAGAAGGATATCATTATCCGGCTTTTGGAGAAGCACCGCTCCCTTCCTCTGGACTACAGAAATCCCTTTATGAGTACCAGGGCTGCAGAAGGAGCCGTCGTGAAGCTGGGCAAGTGGATTGACACCATGAAGTCTGCCCATGTGGAGACGGAGGCTGAGGTCCTGGCGGCGCTTGGTTCTACCGTAGTAAATTTCTCTGCGGAACTGCTGGATATCTATCAGGAGTACAACAAGGAGCTGCTGGCAATCAATGCCATCGACTATGAAGATCAGCTCCGGCTCCTGCTGAAGCTGGCAGACTATGGGGTATTTGAGAAGATGCCCTATGAGCATATCGTAGTCGATGAGTTCCAGGACAGTAATCCAAACCAAATTGACATTATCGTGGAGCTGAAAAAGCGAAACGCTGGTATCAAGTCCCTGGTCGTCGTGGGAGACGAGCTGCAGGCTATCTACGGTTTCCGCAACGCCTCCCCGGAGAACCTGGTTTCTTTCGGATCTTATTTCCCGAACATGGTGGACATCGACATGACCGCCAACTTCCGGTCCCAGGCTCCCATTATCCAGATGGCGAATAAAATCATCTATAAGACGGCTCATCTTGGTAAGGCTATCGAAGCCCACAAGAAGAATTCTAATGTGAAGCCGGCGGTGATGGCTGTTTTGAATGACGACCAGGAGCAGGACCTGTTCACAAGGCAAGTCCGAAAACTCATTAAGAACGGGACGCCGCCCAGCTCCATTGCAATTCTCTGCCGTACCAGAGCGGAGCTGATTAAACAGCAGGCGCTTCTGGATAAGGCCGGAATCCCGACCATTCTGAAAGTGCCGGAAATCATCGCAGACGAGGCATTCGTCAAGGCTGTCATCGGGCTTGCGTCCTTCATCCTGGACAACACCGATTTGGCGTCCTTGTCCCTATATGCGAAGTCTCTGGGACAGGACCCCTTCGATGCAGCAACGCTAAAGGCTTCCGGCGAGGTCGTTATGAAGGCAGTCAACTCCTGCAAAACGGAACAGGCGAAGATTGATGCGTTTATGACCCTCATTGAGGATGCCCGAGAGGACTATGTGGCGGATTCCTTCGTTGAGAGAATGAAGAGGTTCAACTACAGCACCCTCAATCAGTACCTCACCTATTGCACGAAGTACCGGGACTATGGCATCAGAGACACCCTGAGTACCGCCCAGGAAAAAACCGACTGTGTGACACTGATCACAACGCATTCCGCCAAGGGGCTTGAGTGGGACATTGTCCTTCTGAGCCTAAAGCGGTTTCCCATTGATGAGGAGTCCAGACGGCTCTTTTATGTGGGCGTCACCCGCGCAAAGGAAAAGCTCCTGTTGACCTACACGGATAAACAGATGGTTCTTGCGGAGCTGATTGCATAAAAGAAGAATCCCTCCCCTCGCCACACAAAATTGTGGCAAGAGGAGGGATTTTTTAATCATCAAAGGGGTCGTCAAAAGGGTCTCCACCAAGAAGTTCTTCGCTCAAAGCATCCAACTCTGCTTGTGTCATAACATCGTCGCGTCTCGGTTCTATAGCCTCAATGGGGATATCGTAATTCGAGGCTGCCGGGGGCGGCGGCGGTGCGTCCGCCTGGATAGGCTCAGAAACAGGGGCTGAATCGGTTTGAGTCGCAGTCCGAACCTCCCTGTGGGGATTTGCAGGTCTGGAACCAGGCGCCCAGCTGCGAGGAGCGGAGGGGTGACTGGTTGCAGGTGTTGGGGTTGGACGGCCCTGAGTAGCGGATGACGCAGGGGCCTGGTTCGAGGAAACGGGAGGCTGAACTTGTGCGGAGGACGGTTATTCGCTCTGCCCATATTGACATTTGCCATCCCTGCTCCTCCATTGGGGGCAGGTTGAGCGTGAACGGGGGCGGATGTTGGAACTCCGATGTTCCTATGCGACGCCGCATATGCCGCAGATGCAGAGCCAGTCTCCTGCTTTGAATCCTTATAGACAGCGTACCTTGCCGCCAGGTCAGGATTGATGCCGGTAGTTGCTGGCGTAGACATAGATACGGAAGGAACGCTGTTTGTCTCAGTCGTAGATGCCGGCATAGGAGCTACTTCTGTGGATTCTGTCAGGACCGGAGAGTCTGTATTGCCGCCAGGATGGTCAGAGATGGGAACGTAACTAGCGTCAACTGCGCCAAAAGCGGCGGCAGAGCCTGGTTCTGCCGGAGCAGACCCAGTGTCGACTTCAACTGGTGAGACTGCGGGCTGACTCCGGTTTATAACACCAGTGAAGGATGTATCAGCTGAGGAGTCTCCAGAATCGAAGGATGGGGCCTGCGTGCCAGGTTCATATTCGGCTCGGTACATTGACGGAGTACCAGCAGCCTCTCCATCCTGTACGGCCCTTATCATGGTTGCCGTCTGGGCGGGAGTAAGCTCTGCCTTGGGAATGGAGAGTTCTGCCCTTCTTGCCTGTACGCCTGAAACCATCTTCTTCGACAGTCTTGCTGCTTCAGAAGGAGTCTTTCCCTGTGCCTGCAATTCTCTCATGGCGCCTACTCGATCTGCGACCCTTGCAGCTGCGGCGCCAGTGATGCCATGCTCGTTCATTTTTTGCTCCACGTCCTGTGGGCGAGAAAGCTCCTGTTTGTTTTTCAATATTGAAACGCCAGACTGGGTTGCCTTGGGAACATCAACAGGATGAACGTTGGCGTGTTTAACTGCACCGGTAAAGGATGGAGCAGGCCCACCGTCGGGAGACTTAATGGTCATCTTTGAATCTCCGGTTTTCCGATCCTTACTTGCGCTGATTTCAGCGCCACCGTTTGCACGGGACCATTTGTCCTTGTCTATACGGACTTGGACACCATCGCCCACGCGGGTTGCTTCAATTCCGCGATCATTGACCTCTTTCTTCCTTTGCTCAGGGCTTAATCCGTCGAGGTAGTCGGCATATGCGCCAAGTTCTTTCGCTTGAGCAGAATCGCCCTTTGCGGTGAACTCCATGTTCCTTCTGGTATTCTCTATATCAGAAAAGCCCTGCTTATCAAGTTCTTTTTGATCGAGGTCTCGAACCTGCATTGGCTGGTCACCTGTAGAGTCGTTGGCTTTCCTTTTTCCCATAGACTCCATGTTGAGGGGCAAATTCGGGTCGCCGACAAGGTTTGCATCTGCGCCATTGTCGTTTCCACCAGGATTCTGTCCGTCTTCGGCGTTCGCTTGGTCTTGCCGCTTCTGCTCATCTTCATCAGCCTTTTGCTTCTGCTGTCCCCGGCTAGCAACAAGGGAATCGGCAGCGGAAGAGATGGGGGCTCCAAGGCCATGAAGTCCGGCACCAGTAAATGCTCCGCCAATTCCGCCCAAAATGGCTCCGCCGGCAATATTGGCTACTCTAGCCATGTCGGAATTCTGGAAATTGTTCCAGCGATCTTTCATGGTAGGCTTCTGTTGGGTATTATCGCCTGTCCCAGACTGTCCTTGTCCAGAGGGACTTCCGGCACTTCCGTTCTGTGCGTCTGCAATCGGCGAGGCTGCCCCTGCACCACCAGCTTCACCAGATCCATCAGAGGTTCCTCCACCAGCTGCCGCACCTCCTGCGGCTCCACCAGCGGCGCCTGCAGCTGCACTATTACCCTGTCCATTTGCCCCAGAATTACGTTCCGCACTTGCATTGCTGAGGTTCGTGTTCGTTCCACCAGAATTGCTGCCTGCTTCGTTTGAGCCGTTGCCTTCATTCGAGCCGCCAGCTTCACCAGAACCGCTTCCACCTCCGCCAAGTTTATCCTTAGCAAAGTTCAGAAGTCCACCGCCGGCACGGGAAGCTGCACCCATAGCAGCGCTTGCAATCGCTCCATTAGTGACGGCAGCACCCTTGCCGGCTACCTGATCGACAAAGCCGCCGGCAGGTCCAAAGAACAGGCTGCGAACCATGGAGGTAAAGGGAATAATTGCATAGAGAGCAATCAGATTGTCAAACCCGTGGGAGGATGCTGGCAAAAGCAGGATAACCGTGATGCAAAAGGTATGGATGGGCTGCACAAGGATATTTGCGAGAAGTTCTTTTGCCCAGGTCATTGTGGTCTGTTTTCTGGAAGAACTAATGGTAATCATGGCAACCATCATAGGCGCCATAATAATCAGGATGGCGGTTGTCAACGCCCGTAGAGCGTAGAAAAAGTTGAAATAAACCTGTACGCCGAAGAACAAGCACTGAGCAATAATGCCGCCAAAGGTTCCGTTGCTACTGGAGAATCGGGCAACCATTTCGCTGATGGTCTTTGGGTCTCCTGTAGTTACGCTGTCTGGGCGCATGGCGCTGACAATATCCACCAAATTCCCTGACATTGCTATGATCATGCGCAGAGCAACAGGAAGCAGTACCAGGGCGATGCCGCATACCAACAAATCTTGAATCTGAGACATAGCATGGATGCGTGCGATGGTGTTCATGGTGGAAGCGGCCTGCTTGAGTACGTTCATGACAATTCCAACCAGCAGAATCATCGCTGCAATGATTTCCGTAAAGATAAATAATGCCCAGATAGTCGGTTCCCAACTGGTGGGGAAGATTCCTCCGACATACCCACCAGATCTCCAGCCCTCATTAAACATCAGCTCATCCATAGACCAGAGACCCAGAATACTCCGCAGATCGTTCAATGCGTTGCCAAAGAAGCCGACGATAGCCTTTGTGAGTTGGTTAGGATTGCTGGAAAACACGTTGTCCGCATCTACAGCCTCGTCCCCTTCCAGGGAAAAGTTATTAAATGCCTCAACAATCAGCATGGACCAGGTGATCATTTCAGAGCTGTTTTTATACTTTTCTGTTTTCCAACGGTACTTTGTCTTCTCATTCCCGCTTGCGCTGGCATAGTACTCAATGAAATCGCCACTCGGAGAAGTGCTATTCATAAAGTCCTTTATTGCTGTCAGCATTGCCGTTGCATCAGGTTTTTTTGCAATTCCTTCACGTTCGCAATAGACCTTAAACGCCTGGTTCAAATCAAATACAATAGCGTTATTGGCAGCCATTGCACTTTCCATATCGGTGGAATCCGAACTATTACGACTCTTCTGTTTTGTTGGGAACGATAAAACTCGTTTGTCTTCTTCAAAAAATCCGGCATTTTGGGCAATACCAGCAAGAATGTTCTGTCCGTTGTTAGCCACTTTCTTATCGCGGGAGGCAACCTTGTCTGCATCAATCAGATCCAAGCTGTTATATGCGTAATTGGACAAGGTTGTTAAATCGCTTTCTTCCATCCGCTTCCACTCAGGAGAGCAAGCAGTAATCCCCACCTCATCCCGAACAACACCCGTGAGAATTTCCCATGTTGCGAGGTCAATGGAAGCCTGGATGTGAACAATGGAGTAGGCGTGCGCTGGGGGCACCAGATTTAGGCAGAGAACCAGCAGGAGCAGGAAGGAACAGATGCGAATAAGGAAAGGGTTCTTCTTCCCCTCCTTTCGCTCGCAATCAGCCCCTGCCGGCGAAATAGAAATTGCTCTTTGCAATAGACTCATCTCCTTTCCTGGAGTTTTTGCAGGAGCTTACTGCGTGGATTTAATCATGGCAGGCGTCTTCTTCTCGATGAGGTACTGCTCATAGTCGAAGGCCCTGGCGAAGCCCGTTGTGCTCTCTTCCTGCATTTTCAGCAGGAAATTTCCCTTGGTCGCGCTTACCAGGAAGTTCCGCTCACCATTGGACAGCTTGAATACCTTCTGCACGTCATCAATGTCTGTAGAGTTTTGCCGCAGAAAGATGTTGACTGTTGCATTGGTCAGTACCGCCTGTCCCTGGGGATTATCAGCAAACTCCTTGAAGTTCTGGGACGCAACCAGCAGCGCACCGTTCCTCTTTCTGATGCGGCGGGCAGTGTTCTCCAAGAACTGGGCGGTAAATTCAGAACCCGCCATTTCCTTTTTGACCAACATCCACGCCTCGTCGCAGACGATACGCTTCTTGACTGCGATGTTTTTCTTGGCGAATTTTTCCCAACACCAGGTCAGGGCAATGTACATGCCAATAGGACGCAACACCTTGTCTTCCAAAGCAGATACGTCAAAAGTAATGACTGGTGCGTCTCGCATATCTGCCAGTTCTGGTGCTGTCTGACAGTCAAACAGTCCATACACACCTGTCTTTACGAACATTTGCAGGGAGTTTGCGACAGAAACAAGGCAGCCATTCCCCTCCTGTTTTGATGCGGCGACAAGCCGCTGGTGGAAATCGGACAGAGTGGGCATGGTCTTCTTTTGTCCGTGATGGACAAACTCGCCCTGCTCATTCAGTACGATGTCATCTGTGTACAGGGAGTTGGGATCTTCTGTCATGCCGAAATCCTTGTAGGTATCTGCAATGACAAGGGACAACAGGGAAATCTGCTCCCTTTCCAGTCCGCCGCACATAACGCCAATCAGGTTCAGGAGATCGGAAACCTTGCTCCGCAACTCTACCACCCGGCGTCCCGTAGGCTTCCCAAAGTCATCCACTTCCTCCTCATCCTCCAGGTCAAAGGGGTTGGGGATGGCTCCGTTGGGTTTGATTTCAATGTTGACACCGCCAAGGGCCTGGGTAATGGTTTTATATTCTCCTTCGGGATCCACAATAGCCGTACGGATACCCTTCAGGACAGACCGCATTGTCAGCAGGGACACCATGAAGGTTTTACCAGAACCGGCAGTACCGAAGACAGTGGTATTCCCGTTATTCAGCAGCCGCCGGTTGTAAAAGTCGATGTAAATAGGCGTCTGGGTCTGATTGTTGACGCCCAGGAACACCCCGGACGGATGGGAGATTTCTGCGTTGTAGAAGGGGTAGCAGGCGGTCAAACCCTCAGAGTTGAAGTTTCGGTAGCTCCTGGGCAGCCAGGACTTTGCGAAAGGAAGGGCGCTCTTGTAGCCCATGTCCTGCCGAAGAAATGTACTCATGAGCTTGATTTTGTGGCCTTTCAGGGAGTTCTCCAGAAGCTGCGACTCCTTATTCAACTGCTCCAGAGAGTCGGTGAACAGGTTCATAATCATCTGGATGGAAAACAGGGAGATGTAGTTCTGTTCCGCTTTCCGGCGCTCCTCATACAGGTCGTCAATTTGGGTACGCAGGCGGGTGATGTTCCGGTTGCTGCCCTTCTCCAGTTCCGTCTCCAACTGGGCCTCGAACTGAGTAATCTTCGTGGTCAGTTCATCCATGGCGGTGCGCTCGTCAGTCGGATTGATGTGAATGGAGAGATCAAGGTCTCCCTCGTAGTTATAGATACTGTTGGCCCAGCCCACGCCGATTTGTTTTGGAAAGCCGGCAATAATGAAGTTCCTGATGAATTTAGGACCAACCTGCAGATGGTCGGGAGACGACCGGTCCACATGAGGCGGGGCAATCAAATCCTTCTTGTGAGGGATGCCATTGCTGAGACGATTCTTCGTGAGGGATACATCCTGCCCAAGAACGGGAGCGTCCTGAAAAGCAGGGACATCCATATCGGGTCTTTTCTTCTTCTTAAACATGATCCAGTCCTCCTTCCTCTCTATCTTCCGTGAAGTAGCCGGCATAGGTGTCCCTGAGATGTTTGAGTTCATCCAAGGTTTTGCGCCCGCCTGGGTCGGAATCTACGTTCGAGAGCTCGATTTTATTGATGGCTTCACCAAGAATCAAATCCAGTAGTTTTGCCTTCGGCAAATCCCTGAACTTATCCTCGCTGCCGCCAACGAACATGGAGAAGGGTTCCTTTTCGGCGATGGCTTCGGCATAACTGTAGTCGTTCCGGTAATAACAAGAATAGACCAACTCAATCAGCTCCGCCGTATTTAGGACGGTGCCTTTCACACCTACCGCCTGCAGGTTGCTGATAAGGCCGTTGCAGCGGTGCTGAATCTCCTTCTCTGCATGGATGACCTTCTCTTCATCAGAGAGGGTGTCCAGGTCACCGGAATCATCGTATGTAACGATGATATAGCGTTTCTTCTGCTGGTTGTTGCCAATCACCTGGTTTAGATTCGCCATATCCTTCTGATATCGTTCAGCGTAGTTCGCCATATTGGGGAATTCCGAAACAGTGCGTTCCGCATCCTTCTTTAGGGTCTGCAGCCGCTCCGTATTATCAATGACCTTCGTCTGAAGAAAGAAGGTCACTGGGAATGTGATGGTGTTCAAGAACCGCTGAAAGGACATCTCGATTTGCTCCCTTTCACCGGCTGTCTTCAGTTGATAGTTGGTTGAGGAGCAGGAAATAACTGCCCGATACCGGTGGTTCGGGAGGATAATCATATTGTTCGTGATATCCTCGAAGGGCAGAAATTCTTGCGCCTCCTTGATATCCGGATTCTCGCTGGTGTCCTTATTCTTGGGGTCGATTTTCTTGATCATGATAAAGGCAACAGCGCCAACGGCTCCAAAAATAACGAGCATAATAAGGGTGATTAAAATTGCCGTACCCAAATGAGTTCAGCTCCTTTCTAAAATTGATTGGGAGTTCAGTTAAAAAGCTCATCTTCTTTGGCAAACGTCTTGCCGTAGACAAGGTCGTTTACCATGAGTTTTGATTTCTTATCAAAGGATCTCTTGTAAAGGATGTAAGTGGAGAGCGGAAGTCCTTCCTTTTTGTAGAAGGCAAAGACACACCCAAATCCAATCCCAGGCGGAAGCCCGAGAATTAAAGCTAAAACAG
>CAIGRU010001735.1_pt1 | contig 11452 bp, 10 predicted proteins | sample 7351341 | NCBI WGS metagenome assembly CAIGRU01
ACTGGTCGAGGGCCAACTGGATCGGGAGGATGGTGTAGAGCAGGTTGCCGTTACGTTTCAAGCCATCCCTGGTGGTGACTGTCGTGTTCTCTGTACTTATGAGCTGCCGCTCCTCCAACTCACACACATACTTGCGGACGGTGTTGGCACTCATCTTTACTGCGTTGCCGATGGTCTTGTAGCTGGGCCAGCTCTGGTAGGTCTCCCTGTTTTCACAGCAGAGCAGATATGAATAGACCGCCAGCGCACCGGGCGACAGCCCCAGCAGGAATATTTCGTTGGGCAGCTGGAAGTAGTTCTTGACCGGATCACGCTTTGGCCACGGTGTGTACTTCAATCCGCACCTCCTTGGGTGTGCCGCAACACCCACTCCACGAATTTCTCTTTGGGCACTACGAGCCTGCTGCCAACTTTCAGAACCGGAAAATCCGGTTCGTGCATCAGCTCGTAACAACTGGACGGTGAGACACTCAGCACCTTTGCCACTGTTGCCGCGTTCAGGAACAGCGGCAGTTCGTCGTAGCTCTTATAGCTGGATTCTTTCATGCTGCGCTTGACCTCCTTTTCTTCATGACATAATTTTCTTCTCTGCCTTTTTACGTTGGCCCTCCTCACCTTTCTACCACAACCCGCAGCGGCTGAAACGGAACTTTTATATAATCGAGTTTACAAAATATTTACCGATTCAGAGCGCAGGATCCCTCATCCCTATACCACAACCTCCAGAGTCCAAAAGCGACATCTCATTTTCGAATTTTTTTGCCACAGTACCATTGCTGATGGGCAGGGAGAGGTTTGCAGTACATCAGTTCCCCTACTTTTCTTATTGTACATTTTCCGTTGGAAACGAAACAGCAGAGGAAAAATAATTTGCAGTAAAAAATCACCCGTCAGAATCAAGTCTGACGGGTAACCGCATCGGAAGATTCAAGGGGCGTCTAATGACGGGGCTGTACTTCTTTATTATGAAAACCAATCTCTGTCAGGGCGCAGCAAAGCTGCTCGCCGCAGATTTCCGTGCCGGGCAGGAAGTATCGCATATTTCAGGCGGTAATAGGGGAAAGCTCCGGCGTCCAGCCCAAGGCTTGCAGCCGTTTCAGGTAGTTCCGAATTTTATGTTCTCTGCGGAAACCGTCATAATAATCCGCTCCCAAATCACGGAATGGAACGCCCTCTTTCAGAACATGGTAGATGGCGATGAGCATGGAGTGGGCCACGGCCATGGTCGCCCGGTTCTTTCCGCGTCTGGCTGCGATGCGCTGATACTGGGCCGCAAAATAAGAGCCCTTTCCTCTGCCGGCCACCTTGGCGCACTGCACCAGCATGGATTTCAGCGCCTGATTCCCCTTGCGTGTCTTGCCGTGATACCGCTTCCCGGCACTCTGGTGGTTGCCCGGGCAGACCCCACAGCCCAGGAGCACAGATGTGCCGCGGAGGGGAAGCGGCTCATATCGATGCCCGTCTCCGCCAGAATGACCTCCGCACTGCGCCGGGCGATCCCGGGCATTTGGCAAACCTCCGCAATGGCCGGCTGGAACTGCGCCATGTACGTTTCCGCCATCCGGTCCAGCTCCTGAATGCGTTTGTCCAGGTCGTCGATGTGGTCGAGAATCTGCGCCAGCAGAGCCCGCTGCAGCGGCGTGACGATCCCATCCAGAGCCGCCACGATCTAGTCTAGCTTGGACAGGAGACTCTTGTGGAGAAGCTTGGAGATCTCCTCACTGTCGTCCATTGTCTCTCCCGCAGCAAGCCGCTCCAGCAGACGCCGGGCGCTCTTACTGTGGATGTCCGCCACTACGCTGCCCAGCTTGATGTTGGCGCCCTCCAGCACCTTTTGCAGACGGTTCAGCTCCCGCCTGCGCTCTTCGATGATGCTCTTACGGTAGCGGGTCAGTTCCCGCAGCTCCCGCTGTTCCCGGCTGGGGACGAAGCTGGCCCGCAAAAGGCCGTGCTGGAGCAGCTCCGCAATCCACTCCGCGTCCTTCGAATCTGTCTTGCGTCCCGGCACCGCCTTCATGTGGGCGGCGTTAACGATCATGGTGTCCAAGCCCAGCAATTCGAACAGGTTGTACAGGGGCTTCCAGTACGGCCCCGTACTCTCCATGGCCGTCATTTCGCACCCTGCCTCTGTCAGCCAGTTGGCCAACACCTTGATCTCGCCAGTCATTGTGCCGAACTCCCGCAGCTCCTGCCTGCCGCCCTTTCTCAGACAGGCCACGATGAGGTTCTTGTGCACGTCGATCCCACAACAGCACCGATAGACAACTTCCATAATGAGCCTCCTCATTTGTTGTCACGGTGTGCTCTCCTACGGCTTCACTTTACTATGCGTCCCCTTGCCTAAATCGGGCCGGACAATTTGTGGTTCAACGGGAGAGCATGATCCTAATTATGCTAAAAGCGAGCCTTGCGGCCCGCTTTCAATAGATTCGGAAAAAATTGAGGCTATTATCCAACCAATACCGGGATAGTTGAATGAATGAGCGGACAGCCGTCTTTCATTATTCTGATAATGTGTGTCTTGCCGTCGCCCGGATTGCCCGTAAGGACAATGTCTTTCCCGTTCTTTGCTGCGTCTATAATCGCAGAATCGAGTCTTGTTTTCAGGTGGATGAGAGATAGACGTTCGGGAGCAATGTGATCCGCATACCCACTTGAACCACGATAGAAGTCACGAACGAATTGGAGTCCTGCTTTTGCTTCGTCATTCGCCGGCATTTGTGCCACCTCCAATTGGGGAAAGCTCCACTCTTTTTCTCCATCTATTTGGTTTCCGACCATGAATGCGTTTTTATCAAACGCCCGTATCCGCTCATAGATCGGTTCATAATTCAGCCTGCTGGAGAGCCATCGCTCAGACCAATAATCTATAATTTTTTGCGTTCCAGCCTTATACTGCTCCATATCGGTGTAGTAGTGCGGTCTATCAGCTTTGCCCAACAGGTAATCCGATGTATTAGCTGCAAGACAGGCTCCATATACGATTCTCGACATGGCATGCTTTGAGAAATCCTTTGAGTCCTCATTTGTGGCCTCAAGGAGTTCCCGGATTGCCATTGTGAGAAGACGCATTTTGGGGCTGGCCCCCTCGCCGAACACATGATTAATCCGGTTAAATCCGTCGCTTGTCGCCTCAGTGAGACTAAGAGTTGTGGCCTTGCTGATATGCATCGTACCGAAGCCAATTGTCATTCCGAGCCGTTTCCAAACGACATCAAAATCCGATCCAAACACCTCGCTGGGGATTTTAAGCCGATTATACTGGCTTGAGCCAACATAATATAAGGACGTAGTGCCGACATAGACAAGTTCCGCTGGACGACACACTGGCTGGCCTTTGAGTCTGCTGGCAATTTCGCTGGCTTTGTTTTCGTATCGGGTTTTATAGTCATGGACAACCTGGGGAGAGGTGGCAAGCAGAGCAACGAGTTTTCCACCTAAGATTTCATTGTACGGAGGGATTGCTCCGCAAACATTCAGTTCCATGAGGCTGGAGCCGATATGCTTGGTCTTTTGAGCAACGAGGGCATTGCGAATTACAGAACTACCAGTTTCGCTTTTGCAGAAATTAATCCAGTTCTCATCATAATCAGGATCGTTTACAACGTCGGTAAGCGTTTTCTTGGCGATCAGTAATCTCGCAAGCTGCTCGGCCCGCTTCCTGTTGTAAAGGGCTTGCTCTGTTTTTGTAGATATGCTTCCGAGTTCGCTTCGTTCATCATCGTCGTATCCGTTTTCGGAAGAATTTCTGAGCGAATCCTGACGCTGCTGCTCTGCATTTGCTGCAAAATCAAGAAGCATACGGATATCTTCATTCGTTGGGTTCCTGACCGTCATTTCCGTACAAAGCTCGGAATAGTCGATGCCGGAGATACCATCCTCGATATATCCCAGCAGGCGCTGGAGCTCAAGACGAGCATCATCGCCGGGCAGTGTGAGGATATTCTCGATAAAAGCATACTGGTTCCAGCCAATATAGTCATCTCTACAAGTGATCTGCACGGCACAGTTTTCCAGAGATGCTATTCCCATGACTGCATGCATGGGGTGGGCGGCATCCCTGATGAGATATTGCATTGTTCTTCCGGGAGTAGTCTCGGAAGGCGTCGACCATGTCAGCCGGAAATATCTCCAAATCTCTGATATCTTGAGGCCGGTAAACTGGTCTCGTTCGTTTTCCGTAACGAGTTGCAGATATGGCTGGATTGCCTGCTTAACACTAATCCTTCCTGCGTGCGCCTGTTCTAACCGATTGGCAAGTTCGGGGCCGTCTGCAATAAGTTCGGAAATATCGTGTCCGACAGAGTTTCGAGCCTCCATATGCTTGATAAAGTCGGTAAAAGTAAGCAGACGCTCATGCCGACTTTCGCGCATCCAACTCCGTAGCAGCTGCTTTACCTCGGGGGCGGACCCATCATGGGGGGAATTCCCGTTGAGGGTTGGGAGGTTCATGTAAAGGACGCCATCTCTATAAAACGCTTTCCACGAGGCATGGATAAGATCCCGGAAGAGGAACCAAACTGCTCTGTATTTTTTTCGTTGATTAAGATTGAAGGTGCATTCTGAAGTTACCCACTTGATTTCCTCATCCGCAATGTTTTCGATGTCGGCCAGAGTCGTGTCCTCAGTTATTCTGGATACCGCATTGTAAAACCGGATACGAAAATCACCTTCGAGCCTTGGCCTAAAAGGGATTTCCCGAGTCAGCATGAATGAAGACCTCTCTCTCCGATTATTCTCTCACCAGTTCCATGATGTCTCCTACATCACAGTCGAGGGCGCAACAGATTTTGCAAAGGATCTCGGTATTGGTGTTTCCGCCGCGACCGAGCTTTGCAAGAGAGGTCGCACTGATTTCAGCCAGTTCGCAGAGGCTTTTTTTCTTGATTCCCTTATCAATCAGCAGTTTGAACAGCTTATTGTAGCTGAAACGTCCTTTTTTACCGGCATGGGTATCCATTACACTCCCCCCTTGTTATTTGCGAAATCAATGGCACAAACCAGTTGGGCAATTATTGGCCAGCGCCCCTAATCGCCCGAAAATTGATGCCTCGGTCTGAAAACGAAAATATTCTATCACAAAATTGCGCTTTCGTCTATATTTTTCCACTTTCGCCAAAATATTTTATTGAAGTCTTGAATGGCAGCTTGATTGTCTTCTCGAGCTTTGATATTCTTGTCCATACTGCTCAGGACATAAAGTGTTGAGATGAAACGAACAGGGAGGTCGGTGCCATGCGCATTCTCATGCTGGGTAGTAGCTTCACATCTGCAAATCAGATGCCCCAAATGCTCGCTACCTTCATCGGCGGGGAGGTAGTCTGCCACACCCGGGGCAGGGCGCGGTGTGGCGGTCCGAACAGTTGAACCCTGACACCAGGCTGGGTGTCCAAACCCAGGCTGCACTGGCGACTATGTGGTGCTCCTGGAGATGAGCCACGGCCCCATCACCGTGCTCAAGAGCTTCTTTGCCGGTGTGGAGCGGCTCTGTGAGCCGATCCGGAAAATGGGGCCGTGCCGGTCCTGTTCGCCACCTGGGCGTATCAGCGGGGTGGAGCCAAGCTGGCCGCCAAGGGCTGGGCCTATGACGAGATGGTTCGGCGGCTGGCTGAGGTATATCGAAAAGCGGCCCTGGACAGCGGCGTCACGGTGCGGGACAATCTGATCGGCCTTTCCCCGTCCTACCCCACAGACACCGGCCTCGTCCTGCTGAGGGCCTACCTCTACAGCGACTACCCGCCTGCTGACACCCTCACCATCTACGGTTCCTTGAACCAGAGCGAGGAGGACAAGATTGACTGTACCGAGAATGTGGTGGAAATCGAGGGTGACAACCACGCCCAGTTCGGCAATTACGGCCCCCAGAAGGGGGATGCGCTCGCCGTCATCTCAGCAGAGGAACAGTAGACCCGGACGGTGGAGGCTGTGGTGGACTTCATCGCCCAGCGGCGGGGATAAATGAAAGGGCTGTGGAGCGGTTCACACATTGGGGGTGCCCTTCTGTTCTGCTCTGTCGGCGCAATATATTCAGATATCCATACAGCCGACTTTTTCGCAGACTTCGAGATGTGTTATGTCCTGCGTGTAATGTCATTTTTTATGAGGGGGATGGCATTACAGTTACTTTGGCATGGCAAAACCGGTGGACGAACATGAATTCATTTGCCGTACTCCGGTTGCCGGACAATCTCCACGGGCTCTGTCATGGGAGCGTCATCTAGCACCTTGAAGAGATGACTCTCAAAAAGGCTGGAGGGCAGAGAAGGCAATTCGCTGTGTCGTTTTCGACATTTATGTATTTACGTTCGAAAAAATATTTGCAATCCGTTCTGGGGTTTATTCCTTGTTTACTGGTACGCAATATTTGACAGGATAGTTCTCCTAATCAATAAAGAAAGCAGTGCGTTCCAGGTAGTGTGGAATGCACCGCTTTGTTTCATGTTTGGCTATGCGTAGAAGTTGACGCTGTTGGGTATTCCGACAAACATATAGCAGTATGTAATCCCGTCGTACTGGGTCACGCCCACACCGATGCAGTCGCATCTCGGATCGATCATCGTCTGGAAGTGTCCGGGAGAGTTGATCCAATTGTCGACGGCACGTTGAGCAGCATCGGCTGTGCCGGTGAACACAGTCAGGTTATCACCGAAGCCGTAGGGGTAACCGGCGTCGACAGCGGCCTTACTCTCCTCCGGAGAGTGATGCCAAGTGTACCGCCGGTTGGAGCAAACCTGGGCGGCGTTCATCAGGGCATCGTTGACTGGCAGTTCTGACACACCGTTGGCCTTGCGGGTCTGGTTGATGAGCCGTATCAGTTCCAGCCGTATCTCCATGCAGTCTGTCGGGCTGGTGTTATCATTCTCAACGGACGGGGCGGGGTCAACGGTGGCACCGACCGTGAGCGTCATGCTTCCACACTCCCCAGCACTGTTAGAGGCGGTGATCTCCGCTGATCCCTCTGACTTAGCGATGGCAACCCAGAAGGTCAGCACCTGTTCCACCGCCACGATGTCCGATGCGCTGGAGGTGACAGTGCATTCCGTACCTCTTGGGCCAATGATGAGTCCGCTTCGCTCTCCGACCTCCAAGGTACTGCCTTTGTAGCTGCTTACTCGGATGGATTCGTCTGGCGCTACTGTCGCTGTGGCGGGGATGGTGAGGGCGGTTGCGAGGATGCCTGCTGTCAGTGCGGCAGCGCTATACTTTTTTATACTGATCATTTGCTTTTCCTCCTAATTTCAGCATTTTGTGGGGCTTTTACAACCAACACAATACCGAAACAGAAGATGAAAGTCGATAGGGACAAACGGAGAAATTCAGAGGCAAAAAGTAAGCGAACTATACAGTGCTTTGCTGTCCATGTGGAGGAGCCCTTTCGTTACGACAATCTTTCTGACCACATAACCAGCCACAGACAGGCGTGGAATACACGGAAACACTGTATTCAAAGAGTGTCGGAAAGCAAATGGAATGGAAAGGAAACGGCTAGAAATAGACAAAAAATATGTAAAAAATATTGCTATGGCAGTTGGTAAGGATGAGGTCGGCGGTTCGAATCCGCCCAGCAGCTCCACGATAGCCAATCCTTTTCTGCGGAAAGGGTTGGCTTTTTTCATCCCGTAACGTATTCACCATGTGAATTTGGGGTGAATTGTTCTTGACTACAGAATTAGCCATAGACAGAGAAAGACTGCCCACCGGAAAAACCCGGCGGGCAGTGCGTTTTTCAGCTTGCTTTGCCGCCGCCGTTTATTTGCTTCCTTTCAACGGAAATCGCTGCTTTCACCTTAGCCATCAGCTCACCGTAAGCCGCCTCTTTGTGAGCACAGTGCTCCGAGAGTGCTTTAAGAGGCAGCCCCCGCCGTTTTTCTCAACGGCAGGGGCTGCTCTTTTACATAACGGGCATCAGCGTCGGTGCGCTTCCTCCCGCATCAATTCATGCCGCAGTCCGCCGGGCCCGGAGAAGCCCCTCGTGGGCGAGCGTCATCACCAATAGCACCGCCAGCAGATAGGCCGGGAACAGCGCCGGGGTAAGACGAGAGGCCAAAAGACCGAACACCATCGGCGTCAGGCAAGTGCCCACGTAGGCCCCGGCCATCTGCACACCGATGACGGACTGGGAATTCTCCGCCCCAAAATGGTCCGGCGTGGCGTGGATGAAGCAGGGATAGATCGGGGCGCAGCCCAGGCCCGCCAGCACCAGTCCTGCCAGGGCGGCAGTCTCCCCGCCCACCGGCAGCAGCAGAAGCAGGATTCCCAGGGCGGTGATCCCCTGGCCCAGGCGGACCATCTGCCGGTCGTTCAGAACCAGGGTTAAAAAGCCGCTGAGGCCCCGTCCTGCCGTGACCCCCAGGAAAAACAAGCTGGCAAAGCCCGCTGCCGTCTCCGCCGGGAGACCCTTTTCCAGCGTCAGGTAGCTGCTGGCCCAAAGACCGGCGGTCTGCTCCAGACCGCAGTAGCAGAAGAAGGCGGTTACCATGGATTTCGCCCCGGAAAGGCGGAGGACCTGGGGCAGGGTCAGCGCCGGGGCGGAAGGCCCCGCCTCCCGGCTGCCGCCGTGAATTCGCCAGAGGGGAAGCGTCAGGAACAGGATGGCGGTGAGGCTGATCTGCAAAAAGGCAATCCAGCGGTAGCCCATGGGCCAGCCCCGGCCGGTGGTGAGGGCATGGCCCATGAAATAGGGCCCCAGCGAGGCCCCCAGGCCCCACATGCAGTGAAGCCAGCTCATGTGGCGGCTGGCGTAGTGGAGGGCCACGTAGTTGTTCAGCGCCGCGTCCACGGCCCCGGCTCCTAAGCCGTAGGGCACCGCCCAGAGGCACAGCTGCCAAAAGGAGCCGCTGAGGGAGAAGCCCAGGAGGGCCAGGGCCGTCAGTCCCACGCTGGCGGCGGTGACCCGCCCCGCCCCGAAACGGCGGGTGAGGCGGCTGGACTGGAGGCTGGAGACCACGGTGCCCAGGGCGATGATCATGGACACGCAGCCAGCGAAGGACACCGGCACGCCGAAGGGGCCGTACATAGAGGGCCAGGCCGCGCCTAACAAGGCGTCGGGCAGACCCAGGCTGATGAAAGAGAGGTAAATCACGGTGAGAAGCAAGTGGACCATAGGGGAGACCTCCTGAATGTTGAAAACGCCTTGATTATAGCAGAAGGAGGCCGGCGGGGATAGGAGGAAACCGCCGAATTCCCCGGACAAAACCGCCGGATTTTGGGGGAGATTGACAGCCGACGAAACAAACGGTATAATGTCGAATCAGGGAAAAAGAACCGGGCGGCGGCGCCCGGAGATGGGAGAACGGGGGGACTATGGGAAAACGTTGGGCGGTGGGAGCGCTTCTGGCGCTGTCTCTTTTGTGGGTGGCTTCGGCGTCCCCGCTGGCAGACGCCAGAGGGCGGACGACGGAAAGTGAGGGGGCCCGTTTGGCGGAGATTCCAGCGGAGGCGGTTGTGGTGGAAGCGGCGGAGAGCACGAGTGAAGCCGGGGAGCGCCTTGCCATCGTGGAGATTGCGGAGACCCCGGGAAGTCTGGCGCAGCTGCGGGCCATGGACCCGGGGGAGGTTCCGGCGGAGGGCCGGGACGCTGCCTGCTGGGCGTTGTACCGGGGGCTGCTGCCTCCGGGGGAAACCGGGCGCTTTGACAGCGAGGAGCCGGCAAGCCGGGCAGAGGCCGTTCAGGCCCTCTACCGTCTTAGCGGCATCCTGATCCCCGTGGATGCCTGCCCTTACGCCGACGTGCCGGAGGCGGCGCAGGATGCCGTGGCCTGGGCGGAGAGCGTGGGGGTCAGCGGCGGCGTTTCCGAGGGGCGCTTTGCCCCCTTCTCTCCGGTGACCCGGAGCCAGCTGGCGGCGATGCTTCACCGCTTTTCCGCCTGGCGGGGGGAGGACGTGGAGAGCCGGACCGCGGTTTCCTGGGAGGAGCCGGTTCCCGCTTACGCGGAGGAGGCCCTGAATTGGGTGATGGACCGGGGGCTCTATGGGGGCATGACGGACCATGGGCTCTATCCGGACCTGCCGGTGTCCCGGCTGCAATTGGCGGAGATTCTGGCCCGGCTGCAAAAAGACCGTGACCCCCTGGCGGGAGAGCTGTCCCTGCCGGAAAGCGGGGCGGACAGCCTCTCCCGGCAAAAGCACGAGGCGCTGAACGAGAGCATTGCCGCCGCTGCCCGCCGCCACGGGGCGGTGGGGGTCCAGGTGGCCGTCATCGAGGCCGGGGCGCTGACCGACGCCTACCATTACGGCTGGGCGGTGAAGGGGAGCGTCCCCATGACCAACGCACACAAGCTGCGGACCGCCTCCCTCTCCAAGGTGGCGGTGGGCCTCTCCGCCGCGCTGCTGCGGGAGGAGGGGGCCGTGGACTACGACGCGGACATCGGGGCCTATTGGGGCGTGAAAACCCGGAAGCCCGTCACCATCCGCTCCATGCTGACCCACACCTCCACCCTGGTGAACAGCGAGAGCATTGCCTGGGACTACACAGGGGTCAAGGCCCAGCTGAGCAGCGCCTCCGGCTATGGCGGGGGCGTGCCGGGGGACCTGGGAAGCTGGAGCTACAACAACCACGCCTTCGGCATCCTGGGACAAACCCTGGAGCTGGCGGCGGGGGAGTACTTAGACGATGTGCTGGAGGAGCGGGTCCTGGGGCCCCTGGGGGCGGAGGGCTCCTTTGCCGCCGGAGAGCTGGAGGCGCCGGAGCTGGTGACGCCGCTGTACCGGGGATCCGCCCTGGGGCGCTCCGCCGCCTCGGTGCGCAGCGTCCGCCGGTGGGGCGCGCCGGGGGCCACCGGGCGGCAGTTTGCCGGGGGCTTCACCGCCAGCGCGCGGGACTGCGGGAAGCTGACGGCCCTGTTGGCGGGGGACGGCTGCTTTGAGGGCGTGCGGCTGATGGACGCCGCCTCTGTGGAGCTGATGGAGAGCCACGGGGACCAGGCCCTCCCCGGCGGGACCTACCAGGCCCTGCCCATGCGGCTGCGGTTCGGGGTTTATGGCCGGGAGCGGCTGGATTACCACACCGGCAGCGCCTACGGGGTCTATAACCTCCTTAGCTATGACCCGGACACAGGGGACGGCGTGGTGGTGCTGACCATGGGAGCCGACGGCGGGAAGGACGCATACGATATTTACGCCGTCTGCGGCGAGATCAGCCAAGCGGTGTACGAGGCCATTGCCTGAGGGAGGACAGAAAAACGCTCCGGGAGGTTCCCGGAGTGCAGGCTGTCAAAAAAGTATTTTTGCCAGCCTGAGCAAGTTTTCAAAACCTTTGAAAAGGTTTTGAAAACTTATGATTAAAAACGAAAGGAACCCTTCCTGGGTTCCTCTCGTAACTCTCCTCCTTCCCGTCGGGGATGGTTTTTACGGTTTTTCGACAAGCTGAACGCTCCGGGAGGTTCCCGGAGCGTTTCCCTTTGGGTGCTCATAACAGCTTTTTCAGACCGCCCAGGGCGTCTCCCAGGTCGGC
>CAIGRU010001740.1_pt1 | contig 11426 bp, 10 predicted proteins | sample 7351341 | NCBI WGS metagenome assembly CAIGRU01
GGAGCATCAGCTCCGGAGGCGGTCCTTTGCGCGCTGCTATGTTATGCCAAATTGGAATAACATGATATAGAAATCAAGTATTTGCCTTTTGCAATTCTATGCCTTATGCTGAAAGCGCAAGGAGGTGGGGATATGCCGAACGCGTCGGACACGCAAGGTATGCTCCGTCAGAACTTAATTGACGCAGGGTGCGGTGCGGACGCCGTTCAGACCTGCATGGCTCTGGCGCGGGAAAAGAAAACTGCTGAACTGATGCACGTCCTTTCCCAGCACAGGCGGACGCTGCTGGACACTCTGCACCAGAGCGAAAAGCGGATTGACTGCCTGGACTATCTCGTCTACACGCTGGAAAAACAAAACAAATCCAAATAATATTCAGGAGGAATTTAACATGGACAAATTGACTTTGACCCAGGAGTGGGATAAGACCTTTCCCAGGAGCGAGCGCGTAAATCACAGCAAGGTGACCTTCCACAACCGCTACGGCATCACCCTGGCCGCCGACCTCTACGTCCCCAAGGATGCTGCCGGGAAGCTGCCCGCCATTGCTGTGTGCGGCCCCTTCGGCGCGGTGAAGGAGCAGGCCGCCGGCCTGTACGCCCAGACCATGGCGGAGCGTGGCTTCCTCACCATGGCCTTTGACCCGTCCTTCACCGGCGAGAGCGGCGGAGCCCCCCGGTATATGGCCTCCCCGGACATCAACACCGAGGACTTCCAGGCGGCGGTGGACTATCTCTCCCTGCGGGAGGATGTTGACCCGGAGAAGATCGGCATTATCGGCATCTGCGGCTGGGGCGGTCTGGCACTGAATGCGGCCGCTCTGGACACCCGCATCAAGGCCACCGCAGCCTCCACCATGTACGACATGAGCCGGGTGAACGCCAATGGCTATTTTGACGCCGATGACAGCGAGGAGGCCCGCCATGCCAAGCGTGTGGCCCTGAACGCCCAGCGGCTCACGGATTACAAGAGCGGCGAGTACGCCCTGGGCGGCGGCGTGGTGGACCCGCTCCCGGAGGACGCCCCCTTCTTCGTCAAGGACTACCACAACTACTACAAGACCCAGCGGGGCTACCATCCCCGTTCCCTCAACTCCAACAGCGGCTGGAATGTGATCGGCTGTATGTCTTTCCTCAACCAGCCCATCTTGGCTTATGCAGGGGAAATCCGCAGCGCCGTCATGGTACTCCACGGCGAGAAGGCCCACTCCTGCTACTTCGGGAAGGATGCCTTTGCCAAGCTGACCGGGGACAACAAGGAACTGCTCCTGATTCCCGACGCCGTCCACACCGATCTCTATGACGGCGGCGGAAAGGACGCGATTCCCTTTGACAAGCTGGTTGACTTTTTCCAGAAAAATATGAAATAAAGCTGCAGGAAAGCAGCAATGGCACTCAAAAGCAATCTCGCCTCCCGGTTTTACGGAAGCAGCTTTTTAATTCCAAGCAATCCAAGCAAAAGAAAAAGTCCTGAAATCAAATGATTTCAGGACTTTTTCTGGTGGAGACAACAGAACTCGAAGGAGTTGCAACGTATGTTACTGAGTATTTTACTGTGATATTTGATGCTGCGAAGTCCACCCTAAAATCTCTTGTAATCCTTGTGCCACAGTCGATTCAGAGTTCAAGTCTCAGAAAAGGCCGATATATCAAGCATCATAAGCCCGCCAAGTAAAATCCGATTTTTCGGAAGTTTGCGGGACATTTACGGGACATTTAACAGCACAGGGCGGTAGCTGCCATCTGAATAGGCCCACCCTTTTATCTATCAATTCAAGGAGAACCGTTATGAATGAATGTATGATTATCTCTATCACAAATCAAAAAGGTGGCGTGGGCAAGACAACCTCTGTGTTGAATCTCGGAGCTGCGCTGAATGTTCAGGGGAGGAAAATCCTTTTGATCGACAACGACCCCCAAGGCAACCTGACCGCCGGTCTAGGCTACACTCCCGCCGAGCAGTCCCGTACCTTGGCCAATCTCTTGCTGGCCGCCATTGACTACCCGGAGGACTTGGCTTTACATTTTCAGAAGAGCATTATACACACCAAACCCGGTATTGACCTGATCCCCGCCAATCGCCGGCTGGCGGACGCTGCCGCCCGGCTTCAGGTGATGCAGCTTTCCCAGTACAACGCTGTGGGAGACACAGAGAGACCTAGTGAAAAGGTTATGGTTGGTTTGCTGGAACATCTGTGTTCCAGTTATGAATATATCATCATTGACTGTGGGCTGAAGCATGAACTGCTGACCGTCAATGCTTTGGCAGCATCGGACTACTGCATTATTCCGGTCCAGGCCCATTTCCTGGCCAGCGAGGGCATCCCGGATGTGTTGGAGTTGGTCAAATCGGTGAGGGAGAAATTCAATCCCAAGCTCCAGATTGCTGGCATTCTGCTGACTATGTACCAGTCCCGGCCCCAGCTATGCCGCAGTGTTCGAGAAAGTGTAGGAGAGATTTACGGTGAGGCATTTCGTGTCTTTGAGCGGCCCATCGAATACTCCATTAAGGTAGCAGAGTGCCCCGCTGCCGGACAGAGCATCTTTGACTACGCCCCGAAAAACGCTGCCGCCGAATCCTACCGCAGTTTAGCGGAGGAGGTGCTGCGGCTTGCCTAGACCAAATATGAATGATATGCTGAAGCGGCGTATGACTGCCACCCAACAGGCGTCTGAACTGCAAACCAGCGATGAAGCCTACCAGCAGATTTTTCGGGAGACGGTGCCAGTTGCAGCCGCTGAACTCTGCGAACTTCCGTTGGACAAGCTGGTTGCATTCCACACTGCGAAAATTGGCTTCCGCCCTTATCCCCAAGCAAAGTTGGAAGCCCTTGCGGAACAGCTACAGGAAGATGGGCTGTTTGTCAGAATCATTGTCCGAAAAACGTGTACTGGGAATTATGAGGTCTTGAGTGGACACAATCGCGTGGCTGCTGCTACGCTGGCCGGATGGCGCACAATTCCAGCCGAAGTGGTTGATGTTGATGACACTCGTGCCATTGTAATTGCAACCTCCACCAATCTGATCCAGCGGCAAGGGCTCTCCATTATAGAACGTGGCTTTGCGTATAAGGCTCTATTGGATGCCAAGAACCGGCATGGTCAGTGGTACATTGAAGCTGCCGAAACTTTTGGCGATTCTCGCCAAAAGTTTGACGAAGCTTCGGCACAGGCCATTGAGGGCCGCCAAAGATACAATGCCCGCAAGCTGGTAGCTGAGTTTTTTGGTGTCACCGAGTACGAGATACGGAAGGCCGTCAAATTAACCCAGCTGATCCCGGAGCTGACCAATATCCTGGAGAACACCCCCAAACAGCTCAATCTGGCCTGTGCCGACTTGGTAGCGGACTACAACGCCGAGTCTCAAAAAGCATTTGTTGAGATTTGCTCCATTGAGGGCTATCAGATTAACAAGGCTGCCATGCAGCACATTGTACGCAAATGCCCACCTCCCACTGCTGACCGTCAAACTGTTTTTGCCGCCTGGCGTGAGGCCCGGGATGCGGCAGAAAGACGATTGGCAGCCCCGCCTAGAATAATATCCTTTGACCGCAAGCGGTTTGCCCCTTATCTGGATAAGTTCAGCAACGACCAAGAAATTGAAAAGCTGTTCCTGGAGTTCTTGCGAGAGCGGGCAAGATGACGTATAATGGACAAAACAGGGATTGTGAGGGATACATATTGAGTGAGCAGGACAAAATCCAGCTATTTGAGAATCAGCCCATTCGTGCGGCTTGGGATTCAGAGCAGGAAGAGTGGTATTTTTCCATTGTCGATGTAATCAGGGTACTGACAGGTAGTTCTAATCCTCAAACCTACTGGCGCGTTATGAAAAAACGCTTGAACGATGAGGGAAATGAAACCGTTACAAATTGTAACGGTTTGAAAATGGCAGCAGCAGATGGCAAACGCCGTATGACGGATGTCGCCACCACAGAACAGTTGCTCCGGTTGATTCAATCCATTCCATCCCCCAAAGCAGAACCTTTTAAGCTCTGGCTGGCCCAAGTCGGCCGGGAGCGGATTGAGGAGACCATCGACCCGGAACAGGCCATTGACCGGGCGTTGGAGACTTATTTAAGGAAAGGCTACACAGAGGAGTGGGTCCACCAACGTCTGCTGGCAATCCGTATCCGCAATGACCTAACTTCTGAGTGGCAAGCCAGGGGTGTGGAGAAGGGCCGGGAATATGCTATTCTCACAGATGAAATCACCCGGGCCTGGGCCGGTATGACAACAAAGCAGTATAAACGTCTGAAAGGCCTGAAAAAAGAAAATCTCCGGGATAATATGTCTGATCTGGAACTGGTCCTGACCATGCTGGCAGAGGCTACTACCACCGAGATATCCAGGAGAGAGGAACCGGAGACTTTCTCAGAGAATCTGGAGGTTGCCCGCTCAGGCGGCGAGATTGCGGGAGATACCCGTAAGGCCATCGAAAAACGGACAGGCCAACCTGTGATCACATCCCAGAACGCCTCCCAGCTGAACACAGTGGTCACGCAGATGATCGAGACGGTAGCCGCCTCTCAGCCGGAAGAGCTGCCTCTGCCCACAGAGGACCAAATAACTGAAGATTGAACCATGCTTTACAGCCTGGTGCCACTTATGTGGCCCCAGGCACTTTTTATGCCTTGGGGGAGGTGACAAAATATGAGCAATTACCAGAGGCCCCACAGCCCCTTTGAGGACTCCGCCGCTCAACGGCTGCGGCGGATGGGCCTGACTATGGAGGACGGCTCCCCGGAGCGAGACGCTATGGCCGTGTTCGGAACTATCTTTGCTGGTCAGTTTTTCGATGACCTCTGCGACTACTACCAGGATTTCAGGGATGTCCAAGAGACTATCGCCCAGGTTTTTAACATGGCGGAACAGGCCGACCCCAAGCAGAAATTCCTGCTGATCTGTCTGCAATATGACAGCATCTACCGCTCTCTGCCTGACCCGGTGTGGTGGATCAGCGGCAGTCCAGACTTTGCGGAGCTGTTTGCGGAGGACTTTCTGGCCCACCTGAAACGACTGGCAGAAAACGAATAAGAGAGGATGAGAACATGGATCGAATCAAAATCTACAAGCCCCCGGAGGGACCCGCTCAGGCGGCGGACTTCATTGAGGGGCTGGAGCCCAAGTTACGAGACAAGGTGGTCCGGCAGATTTTTTATCTGTCCCAAACCTCCCTCCCGGAGCTGAAGGAACCCCACTACAAGCATTTCTCCATCGAAAAGTACCGTAGCCTCTACGAGCTCCGCGAAAAGGGGCGGGTGGTGGTGCGGATCATCTTCACCCTCTGCTCCAACGGGGACTATCTGCTCCTGCACGCCTTTGTGAAGCGTCAAAAGCGGGATATGGAAAAGGCACTGGAGCACTCACTCAGGCTACTGGCGTTGCTCCGGGATCACCCGGAGTACGCAGTAGAATATAAAGTCAAAGAGGAGGAAAAACGAAAATGAAAACCATCATTCCAATCACCCTGGCGACCGCGCTGGCGTTGTCCAGTGCGGTATTTTTCTGGAGAAGGAGGACCCGGACATGAAAAGACTGCTCGCCTGTCTGCTGCTGGCTTCGGCCCTGGTGACCAATGCCTGTGCCTTGGAAGTGCCCACTGACACCACGATCCAAAACCTCAACGGCAGCCAGCAACTTATCAAGACCTTTACTCTGCCCCCCGGAACCGACCCCCAGCAGCTCATCGAGAAACCCTTTGAGCAGGAAGGTTGGCGGTACACCTTCGCGGACATTGTGAAGGAGGAAAACCAAGTGTCGGACCGCAAGTACCACACCGAAACGGTAACCTTGGAAACCGACACCAAGGATCTGAGCAAAATTCTGGAACAGCTGGCGGCTACGCAGGACTACGATGACGGCACTTACTCTGGTGTCCTGAATCTGGACCACACTGCCATTCGCACCGAGGCCGCTGGCTATGCCAGTAAGACCAGGAATGTCACCGCCACAAAAACCATCGGCCCGCTGGACCGCAACGATATATCCTATGTCCCGGCCACCACTGTCAAGGACGGTGTAACGCTGAATTTGTCCAATGTAGACTGGCAGGTCATCGGCACTGATTTAGTGGGGGACGCCCTGGCTCCGTCCTCCTATCAGGCGGTGGCTACCTATTCGGGAAAGACCCGCTACAGTGTTGCGACTGGGTATATCACAACCGCCGAGTATGTGGGTGAAATCTCTCGTAATGAAGTGGAAAGTGTTACCTATTGTTTGACCTATCTGGGGAGCGAAGTTACTGAGAATGAGCTTGCTTCCGAGGAAGGCAAAGTGGCAATGGAGGCCGCTCTGCCCAAGATTGTGCCCTATTGCCTGGCTGGCTTGGGGGTAGTGGTTCTGGCCGCTTTGACAGTCTTGTTAGTACATTCCCGCCGGGAAATCCGGCGATTCCAGGAGGAAGAACAGGAGGACGAATCCGAACATGAACAGGAGGAAACGACATGAAAAAACAGAGCATTTTGACCCGAACGATCCTGCCCGTACTGGTGCTGCTGGCTTTGGTCCCTACTGCTCATGCAGCGGCGGACTACTCCTTCCAAACTGATGCCCCCCAGGACTATTACAAGGCCACCAGCTATGAGGATGTCTATGGCAGCCAGTATAACTATGGCGGCAGGAATGTGGTGGACTACCAGATTCCTGAACTTGAGTACGGCGTCCAGAGCACCACCATGACCGGCGTGATGGAGCGCACCACCCTCCCCGGTCTCCAGCAGTCTGTTGCCACCGGCGGGGGCGGCTACGGCGTAGCCGGAGGCGGCGGTCCCATCACGGTACTGGTCGAGGGCACCGGTGTAGGCAACTCTACTTCCACCAATCCCACCACCCCCACTGATCAACAACCCGCCTACACCAGCGTGGAAGGCATGGCCTACAAAGATGGCAGTATTGGCACTATCAAGATTCCCTCCCTCAAAATCAACATGAAGGTGTGGGAGGGTGAAACCGATGCCAGCATGAAAAAGGGCCTGGGTCATTACAGTTCCACCTCCGCCTGGAACGGTAACGCGGGCTTCTGTGGGCACAATCGTGGGACCAAGTATGTCATTGGCTCCATAAAGAATTTGGAGCGGGGCGATACTATCACTTACACTACAGTTTACGGAACCCGCACTTATGCGGTTGAGACGGTAACCGTCATCTCCAACACCGACTGGAGTTATCTCCAGTCCACTGCTGACAACCGCATCACCATCACTACCTGCCTGGCTGACCACCCGGAAAGCCGGGTCGTGGTACAGGCTGTTGAGATCTGTTCATAAAAGGTTTACAAACAACTTTTTGAGAATATATTATCTGAAAATCCGAGGTGAAGCTGAAGTAATTTAACAAATCAAGCCAAGTTCAAAATATCGGCAAACGGATTTAAAATAATTCTTTGACAAGATTCAAATTCCGTATTATGCTCAAATTATCCAAGGAAAACAAGTCGAAAATTGGTTGTGTACATGGAAAGGAGCATAGTAAAATGAAACGGATTTTGAATGCGCTGCTGTGTGGAGTGATGGTATTTGCGCTGGCCTGTCCCGCCCTGGCAGCGGAAGCTTTGCAGGTCGGCCGGTCCAGACAGAAGTTCTACATGGATGGAGATCCAGTCCAAATGGAGGCATACAACATCAACGGCAGCAATTACGTCAAATTGGATGATCTCAGCAAGCTGGTTGGCTTTGAACTGAGCTTCGACAGCAAGACCAACAGCGTGTACATTGGGGAGCAGCCCCAGCAGAACGATGTGGTTGTGATTCCCCAGTCGGACGCACGGCTGAATCTGAAGGAAGGTGATAAAGTCCTCTGCGATGATGGATACATCTACGAGATCACGGATATGAAACGCTATGACAAGAGCATGTTCGCCAGCGGTCCGCTGCCGGAGCTGCCCACCCCTACCTGCGACTGGAGTAACTTCCCCACCACGGAACTGCCTAAAGCGGAAGTACGGCACTTTTCACATGAGGATGGAGACTCCATGTTTATCCGGAACCTGTACGAAACCAGGCGGATGGAATACACCATCTACAACGCCTTGGGGGACCGGCGCACTGTGCAGATTCATCTATCCATCCCGGACAGCCAAGCGGACCAAGCGAATGAATTCTGGCCGTGGAAAGAATCACAGCTCGTGAATTATGTCCAGAGCAGCACGAGAAGAGCATACTACATTGAGGCCTGGGACTACTACACCAGAGGAGTTTACCAGCACACCAGATACTGTGTAATCAGTGAATAAACGAACAAAATCCATCCAGGAGAGAGGGCCCTTGCGGCTCCCTCTCCTATCTTTTTGGAGGTATTTTATGAAAAAAAGAATTCTCTCTTTATTCTTGGCCTTGGTGACTTTGCTGGGACTTATCACAGTCCCCGCAGGTGCCGCGTCTTCTCTGGAAGAAGCAATGAAAGAGGTCAACATCTTCGCCAGAAACAAGGACCTGGATTGGCTGACCATGAACGGCAGTGTGAAAACACAGCATTACACTTACTACAATTATGAATCCAAGATAACTGGTGAAAAGAAAGAAATCCCCGCCTACTGCGTAAACCCCACAGATTACGGAGTGCCCGCCCTGGTCCCGGAAGGCACCAGCATTGAGTATGAGTGCGACCGGATTGTCTCCGATTCTAAGGTGGCGGGCATTGTGGCTAACGGTTACCCCCACACCGAACTCTACACCCTCAAGCTGGACAACGCCGAGCAGGCATACTATGCCACCAAAACCGCGCTGTGGTGCTACCTGCTCTCCTCCTGGTCGGTGGATAAACTGGGTGTCAATCCCCGCCTGACAGGTGCCGAGAAGGAGACCGCGCAGAAGGTCCTGGAGGCCACCAAATGGATCTATACGCGCGGTATGGCCTGGACCAGTATTCCCACTCCCAAGCTCACCGCAGCCCCCGACCGGGATTCCGCCTACCCCGTGACCATCGACGGCAAGCAATATCTCCAGCAGGTATTCACCGTTACCAGCGATACCTGGACCATCGGCAAAACGGCAGACATTACTCTGGCCGGAAACGCCCCCGCTGGGACCCGGTTGGTAGATGCGAACAACCGGGATATTACAAAAGTCTCGCTGGAGTCCTCCGGCTCCGACGGCTATCAGGGCACCGTCAAGGTCCTCTATCCCGCCGAAAGCATTGAGGGCCAGGACGGCACGGTCCAGCTGAAGCTGTCCGCCCAGGCGGATCAGTTCGCGATTTTTTACGCCGAATGCGCGACTACGAAATATGGCAAGGTCCAGGACTATATGCTGGACACAGATCCGCACATTCCTCTGGAGGGAGATGCCATCAGCACCTACTCCAAAGAACCGGGTGACCCGCCGGACCCCGGCGACCCTGGCGACCCTGGGACCCCCGGTGATCCGCCAAGCACTGGAACCGGCATCAAAATTATCAAACTGGAGAGCGGAACCAACACACCCTTGGAGGGCGCTGTTTTTAAGGTGGTCAACCCAGAAGGGGGTACTGTGGGTTCTTTTTCCACTAAGCCGGATGGCACCATCACCATCCCCCTGACGCTTACAGGTCACTATACCGTGGAGGAGATGAATCCGCCCAAGTGGTATCTGAAATCCGATGTCACGACCCAACACGTCCAGGTTGTACACGGTAAAATCGCAGAGGTAACCTTCTGGAACGAACCATACGGTAACCTGCGAGTAGAAAAATACAGCGATACCGGCGAACCTCTCACCGGAGTTACCATCCAGATCAAGCACATCGCCACCGGTGAAACCAAGTCCGGCCAGACCGGCCCCGGCGGCGCGATTGAGTTTACCGAACTGAAGCCCGGCGGCTGGGAGGTCCGGGAAACCGCTGGCATTGAGGGCTGGATTGCCACGACAGACACGATCCAGACGGTGAGCATCGTCAGCGGCCAGACCTCTACGGCCACGTTTATCAACAAAGAGCTGCCCGGCATCAAAATTATTAAGTACGACCGGACTACATTGAAAGTCATGGCGGATATCCCTTTTGAGATTTGGAGGGATGGCGAGAGCCTGGGGCAGTTTCAAACGAATCAGATGGGTGAAATTCTCATTACTAACACCAAACCCGGCACTTATGTCGTGTCCGAAGTCATGAGCGATGATGAACACGTTACGGATACCACCCCCCAGCAAGTGGAGCTCCACGCGGGAGACGGCATTAAGGAGTTGGTGTTTTTTAACGGCAGAAAACCGGGAATTCATCTGATAAAAGTGGACGCTGCCAATCTGTCCAAGCCCCTGCCCAATGTCAAATTTGCCATCCGGGCTGTTGATGGCAGTTTTGGTCCCCAGGAATTTACCACAGGCGCAAACGGGGAAATCGACCTCTCCAGGCTGTCCCCCGGCGCTTATGAAGTTGTTGAACTGGAATGCCCCGGCTATGTGATCGATCAGGCGCAGCGTATCATTCAGTTGGAGGCGGACCAAACAGCGGAGTTCGTGTTTACAAACTCCAAGCTGCCCAGCTTCCGACTGATTAAGACCAGCGCAGACGGTACGCCTTTGGATGGTGTTACCTTTAGAATTGCCAGAATTGAGGACGGCAGCCGGTATCTGGACCGCACCTCTAAAAACGGCGGCGAAATTTTTGTAGAGGACCTGGAGCCCGGAATGTGGTCCGTGACTGAGATCGCCACCTTGCCCGATCATATTCTGGATGAGACGGAGTACCATGTGGAGCTGTTCCCTGGCAAAACCTCGGAGCTGCGGCTGAAGAACGATAAGAAGCCCCTGCTTATCCTCTCGAAAATTGATGCAGACAGTCAGGAACCCATACCCAACACTGTTCTGACTGTCAAGGCCCTGGACGGAACCTATCAGGACGACTGGAAAACCGGGCCGGACGGAACCGTTTCCCTTCGGGTAGACCCCGGTGTGTACCAAGTAACAGAAAAATCCGTTCCTGCCCCGTACTATATTCCGGACAAAGACGCTGACCGCACCCAGACCATTACCCTAGGCGCAAATGATGAAAAGACTCTCGTGTTCCGCAACCGAAAGGCCCCGGAACTGACCATTTTCAAGGAAAATTCTATTACGGGGGAGCCTATCGAGCACGCCAAATTCCACATCACCTATACCAGCAACGGTGAAGCTACGGAGGCCCCCGCCACGATTGACTACGGTGAGGCGTTTACGGACTCCAGAGGCGAGATCAAAGTCCATAAGTTGGGCAAGCGGCTGTACCCCGGCGAGTTCACCATCACCGAGGTGGAGCCGGCGGACGGATTCCAGCTCAAAGAACCCATCACACAAACGGTCATTATCCACGGAAATGAGAGCAAAACTGTCCGCTTCCAGAATACACCCCTCAGTGCGTTGGTCGTATGGAAGTACGATTCCGTGACAAAGGAACCAGTTGAGGGGGCCTTTTTTCAGGTCAAGTATATGTCCGGGACCAGCGGCACCGGCGGCACGGTGATCGGCACCTATAAAA
>CAIGRU010001746.1_pt1 | contig 11401 bp, 5 predicted proteins | sample 7351341 | NCBI WGS metagenome assembly CAIGRU01
GAAAAGAAAATATTATTTGTAATATTTTGTATGAATGTTAAAGGGAAATGCTCTAGGAACAATTTTCGTTCGTCTGAAGAATTATTTTCTTTGGGTATTCCCCAAAAAATGCCAAGCCGTTATAGATTGCCTGTAACGGCTTTATTTCTATCTTTTGGATAGTGTCAACATCATGATAATATTTTGTTTTCATTTTTATTTTAGGGAAATTATTTTACCCGGAGAATGAAAAAAAATACACTATTCTTTTCCGTAATTGCTGACAAGAAAAACAGAGCCAAGCAGGGCTATACAGGAAAAAATATGGTATAGGGTAAGGGTTTCCCCAAGAAAGATCGCTCCAAGGACAAGGGCTATCACAGGATTGACATACTCGTAGGAATACGCAACTGCAGGGCGGACATGGTAGAGGAGCCATAAATACGTGGTGTAGCCTATAATTGAGGAAAGAAGAACTAAAAATGCAAGAATAAGAAAGCCATTAAAATCAAAAAGGCTTAAATCCCAGCGTTCGCCAATGGCAAAGCCAAAGGCAAGACTTTCCAGCCCTCCAATAAAAAGAATAAGCCCTGTGGACTGAAAAATATACAATCTGTTGCTGATACAGCATGTTTTTGCATAATGCCCGGCAAAAACCCATGAAAAAACAGACGCAAGGGTAAGAAATAAACCAAGCAGCGATATATCGCCATTGAATAAAGTGGAAATATTGATGGAGGCAATGGCAGTCAAGCCAATAACTAAGCCTATAAAATGTTTGAGATGAGGGCGTTTTCCGCCCCATAAAAGCCATTCGCCAAGTACCATGAGCAGGGGCACTGTTCCGCATAATAGAGCGGCAAGCCCGGAAGTAATTGTTTCCTGACCTTTTGCCAGCAGGGCAGAACTGCAAAATACCTGAAACAGAGCTAAAATTGCAGCATATTTAATGTCGCTGAAAGAAATTTTATAATAGCCCTGCGTCATAATTCCTAAGATGAATAATAAAATTCCGGAAATGGCTGCACGCACGCCTCCCAGCAAAACCCCGGGGATATAGGCAAGTCCCAGTTTGGTAAAGAAAAAAGAAGAACCCCATGCGATATAGAGTAGAAATAAACAGAATAAAACAAAGAATATCTTTTTTTTCTCTTTTGAAAGTGTCATACGAACCTCGGTAGCTGTACATTTTTATTAAAACTGCATAGTTGTCAACAGTTTTTTAGGGTGTGACGAGCATTGGCTGAGAAACGAAGATATGCTTTATAGCTGATTGATTATCAACCTCTTTCTATAACAAAGCCTTTTTGTTTTATATAGTTGTAGCAAATTGTTATACGATAAGCAGGATAGGATAGCAAAGAATAAAATATTCGGATAACTTTGATAAAAGAAAAAAGGCTTTTTCCGAAGAAAAAGCCTTTGAAGTTAAAACCAGCTGTTTATTATTTTTTATTTTGACTTTGCAGCTGCTCAATAAGCTGGCTGAGGACATGGGTTTGTGAAACCATTTCATTGACAGCCTTGCGGGCTTCCTGCATGTTGTTTGCGTTTTCCTTCGCAATATTGTTGATACTGTCCACAGACTGGGTAATTTCCTCACTGGTTGCGGATTGTTCTTCAGAAGCTGTTGCGATGGCACGAACCTGATCGGCGGTTGTATCGGCAAGAGAAACAATGCCAAGGAGAGCTTCACCGGCATGGCTCACCATTTCCGTAACCTTTTCAATCTTTTCAACAGCACCGATTACAAGGTGGGTATTGTCAGCAGTGGATTTTTGGATTGCGGAAATTGCATTGCCGACATCGGTGGTACTGGTCATGGTTTTTTCCGCAAGGTTTCTGACTTCGTCAGCAACAACCGCAAATCCGCGTCCTGCTTCACCGGCACGGGCAGCTTCGATAGCGGCGTTCAAGGCAAGGAGGTTGGTTTGGTCGGCAATATCGGAAATCACGTTCATAATTTCGTTAATAGCCTGTGCGTGTTCGGAAAGAACGCCCATTTCAGACTGGAGTTTTAAGGATTCTTCACGAACTTCCACCATAGCCTTTACACATTCCTGCATGGATTCGGAACCGGCAGTAGCTTCGGTACGCACATTAGCAGCGCTGTCGGAAGTAGTGCCTGCGTTGCGGGCAATTTCAAGAACGGTTGCATTCATTTCTTCAAGGGCTGTCGCCGTGGTCGCAACACGGTCGGCTTGGTCTTGGGCGCCGCGTTCAGAAAGTTCTATTTGGGCAGAAAGCTGTTCGGAAGCAGAGGAAGCAATACTTGCAACCTGTTCCAGTTCAACTGCAATATTTTGCATGTTTTGGTGTGAATCTGCAATAATTTTAGCCTGTTCTGTCTGTTCGGTAATATCACGCCATACAGTAATAGTATCTGTAACGTCTCCGTGTGCATCAAAAAGAGGCTGAGCGGTTGCGTCAATGTGCAGTTTATTTCCTTTATGAGTGATATATTCTTGTTGATTGTGACCTTGTTGTTTGCTTGTAATAGCCTTTAGAGTACAAGTATTTTTATTTTCTTCACGGTACATAAACTCACCGGAAGTCTGTCCGATGCAGTCTTCCATTTTACGTGGGTTTTCAAGTAAATTCATCATTTCTTTATTGGCGAATTTAAGTCTGTTGTTTGCACCGTAAACAGCAATTGGAATAGGCATGGATGAAAGAATGCTTTGAGAAAATTCAAGCGTTTCTTTCAGTTTTTCTACCATGTTAATAATATTGCGATAAACGCCGATATGTTCTTTTCCGTCATTGATATCGTAATCACCATTGGTGACGCGCTCTGCTAAAACAGAAAGATCGCTTGGGTCTGTGCCCAGTTGTTTCATTATGTTTTTACTCAGGACAATAGCTAAAATAATGCCGAGCAAAACAGCAAAAACTACTGCATATAAAAGTTGGTGTTTTACTTCCCCTTGAACACGGGCAAAAGCTTTGTGGGCAATATCAGAGATAGCGGAGCCTTCTTCCAGATTATAGGCGCTGTATTTCATGCCTTGGGCAAGGGACGCATTGAGTTCTTTATTGATACCAAATAAGGGATTGGCAGTCTCAATATAGGCACGAATATTTTTAAGAATTGGAGCAAAAAGAGGATCGTTATAACCGGCAGTTTTCTCTTCAAATTCTTTTACTCGTTTTGTGACAACGCTCAGGCTTTCATCAGAATAAGAAATAAGGAAATTTGCCAAAGCTAAACGGATATTGGTAAAACATTCGCCAATGACTTTTCCTGCCAGTAAATTATCGGCATTGCCTGTTTGATAATATTCCTGCTCTGCGCTTTTTTCGATATTTGCTAAATCTTCTTGGATAGTATAGCCAATTTTAGTGATTACAGCGTCTGTATCATGGAATTGTTTAAAAAGCGCTAAAATTTTATCAATGAGAGGAGCATACTCATTGGTTGTTTTTTTGATGTTGCGCAGATGTTCTCTGGTAATTTCCTGTGCGACGATATTAAGCATTTCGTCACAGTTTTTTTGGATTTCCTGAAAATACGTTTTTACGTCGTTTAGCAGTTCGGCATTATTGGAGGAAATAGCTGCTCCTGCTGCTTTATCAGCCTGCAAAATAGCAGCACTAATATTATTGCCGTAAGCAAGAACGTTTTTTTGCCTTTCAAATCTGCCCGTGGCATTCCAAGAAAGCACACTGATAAAAACAATCAGTAAAATGGTCATGCTGAACGCTAAAAGGAGTTTGGTTGTTAATTTCATGTCGCTACCTCTTTTTTCTTGCTCAAGGAGCAAGCCATATGGTGTATGCCCTGACGAGCATTTTTGCTGAGTATATATAAAAGTATTATTGTCTGTACGTTAGAAAGAGAAAAAGAGGAAGAAATCAGTCCAGACACGGGAGCAAAAAATTTTGTCTTTGAAAGAGCGTCAAGAGAATATTCTCTTTGTCATTATACATTCTTATCGGCTGACAGTAAATCTTTATCAGGGTGAAAGGCTTTCGCTTTACCGAAAAGCCTTCCCCCGTTTGATGTTTGTTATGTACTTTTTGTTTTTTAGAAATAAGTGCTTTTGTTTTCGGCAACTGCCCTTATTACTTATGGTTATTCTTTATTTGTTGCCTGCAATTGTTCAATAAGCTGGCTGAGGACATGGGTTTGTGAGACTAATTCTTCAACTGCCTTGCGGGCTTCCTGCATGTTGTTTGCATTATCCTTGGCAATATTGTTGATACTGTCAACGGACTGAGTAATTTCCTCACTGGTTGCGGATTGTTCTTCAGAAGCTGTTGCGATGGCACGAACCTGATCGGCGGTTGTATCGGCAAGAGAAACAATGCCAAGGAGAGCTTCACCGGCATGGCTCACCATTTCCGTAACCTTTTCAATCTTTTCAACAGCACCGATTACAAGGTGGGTATTGTCAGCAGTGGATTTTTGGATTGCGGAAATTGCATTGCCGACATCGGTGGTACTGGTCATGGTTTTTTCCGCAAGGTTTCTGACTTCGTCAGCAACAACCGCAAATCCGCGTCCTGCTTCACCGGCACGGGCAGCTTCGATAGCGGCGTTCAAGGCAAGGAGGTTGGTTTGGTCGGCAATATCGGAAATCACGTTCATAATTTCGTTAATAGCCTGTGCGTGTTCGGAAAGAACACCCATTTCAGATTGCAGCTTCAAGGATTCTTCACGAACTTCCACCATAGCTTTTACGCATTCCTGCATGGATTCAGAACCGGCAGTAGCTTCGGTACGCACATTAGCAGCGCTGTCGGAAGTGGTGCCTGCGTTTCTTGCAATTTCAAGAACGGTTGCGTTCATTTCTTCAAGAGCAGTCGCGGTTGTGGCAACACGATCTGCCTGATCTTGGGCGCCGCGTTCAGAAAGTTCAATTTGCGCAGAAAGTTCTTCGGAAGCTGAGGAAGCAATGCTTGCAACCTGTTCCAGTTCAGCTGCAATATTTTGCATATTTTGGTGAGATTCAGCAATAACTTTGTTTTGACGCACACGTTCGGTAATATCCTGCCATACGCTGATAACGTCTGTAATGTTGTTATGGCTGTCAATAAGAGGCTGTGCAATGGTTGAAACGTTGATATGCTTGCCCTTATGGGTTTCATATTCAAGATCCAAATGCCCTATTTCTTTGCTTGCGATAGCTTTAGCTGTTGCCGTATTGAAGTTTTCCTGACGGTACATGAAGGTACCGGAGGTTTCGCCGATACAGTCTTCCATTTTTTTGGAAATTTCAAGTAAATTCATCATTTCTTTGTTGGCGTATTTGAGTCTGTTGTTTGCGCCAAATACAGCAATAGGAATAGGCATGGATGAAAGAATGCTTTGAGAAAATTCGAGCGTTTCTTTCAATTTTTCAACCATGATAAGAATGTTGTTGTACACACCGACATGTTCTTGTCCGTCGTTGATGTCGTAGTCGCCGTTGGTTACACGGGTTGCCATATCAGAAAGCTCCTGAGGATCAGCTCCAAGCTGTTTGAGTACGTTGCGGCTGATGAAAATTGTCAGGAAAATAGCAATAACGATTGCAATACCGCCAATGGTGATAATTTGCATAATGGTGCTTTGTTTTGTTGCTTCAAAACGCTGACGGGCGATAACGGATAATTCTTTGCCGCTTTCTTCAAGCTTCATTACACGGACAGAACCTTCTGCAATACCTTTTTGCAATGCAATGTGAGCATTGATAAGAGGAATGCTTTCATCGGTATACTTGACTGCTCTTTCAAGCATGCTTCCGTATACGGCATTGTTTTTATTTGCATCAGCCAGGGCTTTGATTTTATCAATTTGATTATAGGTAGCTTTTAATGTTTCTTCTGTTTTGCTCATTTGGTAGTTAGCCAAAGCTTGACGAAGCTGCATCATCATGGAGTCAAATTCAGAAAGACGCATATAGGCATCTGCATTGCCTGTAATATTGTATTTATTTACAGCGTCAGCGGTGAGGGTTTCAAGTTCCTTAATAATATCGGAACCAATAATACCAAGACCTATGTCAATTTTACGGATTTGGTCAAAAGAACTGCCTAAACCATTAATAATTCGCGGCAGGACTACAGATTCTTCTTTTATGTTTTCAAAAAGGGTTTTGGTTTTTTCCATGTTTGCAAGGCTCATCAGATCTTCAATAGATGAGGCATTATCTGCAAAATCTGCTGCTGCCTTGTTTACTGCCTGTGTATCATTTGTAGCAATAGCAGTTAAAACTTCGCCGTTCACTCTCAGAACATCGGAAACAAAGTCTTCTGTTTTAGCCAAAAAGTCTTTTTGCCTTGTAAATTCCGTTACGGCATGCCATGATAATCCAGACATAATCAAAAGGAGAATTATGAGGCAACTAAAAGACGCAATCAATTTGTTGGAAAGTTTCATATAGCACATCCTTTTTTATTTCATGCTCTGCGGGAGCAAATTTCTTTGACAGTGCAAAATAAAATTAAAAATTGACAAATAATTTTTGTTCATTAGCTTAATAGATTAAAATTAATTGTCAATATTGTTTAACGGTATTTTACAAAAAGAGAATAGGTTTTTTAATAAAAAAAAAACGAGCTGTTTCTTTTTGAGAAAAAGCTCGTCTTATGTTTATTTAGTTAATAATTATTATTTTGATGCCTGCAATTGCTCAATAAGCTGGCTGAGAACATGGCTTTGGTTTACCACTTCTTCAACTGCCTTGCGGGCTTCCTGCATGTTGTTCGCGTTTTCCTTGGCAATACTGTTGATGCTTTCCACAGAGTGAGTGATTTCTTCACTGGTTGCGGATTGTTCTTCAGAGGCTGTTGCGATAGTACGAACCTGATCGGCTGTTGTATCCGCAAGGGAAACAATGCCGAGGAGCGCATCGCCTGCGTGGCTTACCATGTCCGTAACCTTTTCAATCTTTGCTACTGCGTCCACAACAAGGCGCGTATTGTCAGCGGTTGATTTTTGAATTGCGGAAATTGCATTGCCGACATCGGTGGTACTGGTCATGGTTTTTTCCGCAAGGTTTCTGACTTCGTCAGCAACAACCGCAAATCCGCGTCCTGCTTCACCGGCACGGGCAGCTTCGATAGCGGCGTTCAAGGCAAGGAGGTTGGTTTGGTCGGCAATATCGGAAATTACGTTCATAATTTCGTTAATTGCTTCTGCGTGGTTAGAAAGAACGCCCATTTCAGTTTGCAGTTTCAAGGATTCTTCTTTTACGCCTATCATTGCACGTACACATTCCTGCATGGATTCTGAACCGGCAGAAGCTTCGGAACGCACATTGGAAGCGCTGTCGGAAGTTGTACCGGCGTTGCGGGCAATTTCGAGAACGGTTGCGTTCATTTCTTCAAGGGCAGTCGCTGTGGTTGCAACACGGTCAGCTTGGTTTTGTGCGCCGCGTCCTGAAAGCTCGATTTGAGCTGAAAGCTGTTCGGAAGCAGAGGAAACAATAGTGGCTATCTGCTGCAATTCCTGTGCTACTGAAAGCATATTTTCCCGCTGGGCATTGGCGATTTTGCTCTGTTCCTGTGCTTCTGCCATGGCGAGAGCCGCTTTTTTTTGCCGCTTCTTCCGCTTCTGCTTTTTGTTCTTCGGTATTTAAAAGGCGCCGCAGACCATCAAGCATTTCTTTTGTTCCTCTTGCCATGATGCCAACTTCATCACCGCGTTTTCCGCCGCGGACAAGGGCGGCTTCTTCGTCTGCAGGAAGATTTAATTCACCGCGGGCAATTCTTTCAATAAATGACGCCAGTTTTCGCAATACTCCGACAATGTCTTTGGCAACAAAGACAATAATCAGTCCCACGATCAGCATGGTCAGGCAGGCAGCCAGAACGCTTTGTGTGAACATGGAACGGACAGGGGCGAGTATATCATTTTTTTCAACGCTGATAATGATAAGCCAGTCAGCTAAAGGAATACGGTCAAAATATGCCAGCATTTTGGCATCATTCTGTTCATATTCATAATGTCCTGCCTGTGCACTCAGCATATACTGGAACCATGGCTGGCTGCCGTCTTCTGCGCCGACAAGTTTTGTGTCAGGATGCATGAGCAGTTTGCCGGTTTTATCATAAACAAAACATTTTCCGGTTTGGGCGATTTGGACGGTATCAGTTGTTGTGTGCGCCATTTCTTCCAAGGCTGTGGTTGTATAAACAACGCCGATAATGGAATCACCGTCTTTGACGGGGAATCCTGCGGCAGAGGATAAACGTCCGTTTGCCTTGCTTTGAATGGTGACAGGCTCTATTCCCCCTTGCAGGGCAGCTTGAAAATATTTACGGTCAGCAACGCTGTTTCCGATAAAACTTTTTGTGGAGTGAATAAGAACAGTACCATTTTTGTCTACCAGACCGACATCACGCAGCAAACCATAATTTTTAACCAGCTGCAAAATATTTTCTTTTAATTTTTGTTCCAGCACCGCTGTTTCATCATTTGTATTCTCCGTATCGGCGCTTTCTTTCAGACGCAGAAATTTAATGACATCAGTGTTACAGGCAAAATTAGTCATGGTACTGCTGAGCAGATTAACCGTATTGGAAAGTTCAACTTTCTGTCCATGCAAAACCAGCTGCAATTCTTCATTAATTTGATTGTTCAAAGCTGTGTTTGCTGAATGGTAGTTCAATGCTGTCACAGCAATAAGCCCAATAATTGCAGGGAGTAAAATAAATGCTAACATTCGTTGTAAGATTGACAAGTTCATAAAAATCTCTTTGGAACGTAATGAATTTTTTTAATATATCATACTATAATTATCGAGTTAAGCCAATTACCAATATAGTATTCTTGGCTTATCCTGTTGCCTTATCAAAAAAATTTCAAACAGAGGAGTTTTCTCTGTTAAGGGAGTTTTGGGTATTATTATATGTTTAGGTGTTGATAAAATAATAAGAGCTTTCCTTTACAGAAAGCTCTTATATAGTTAATGGTTATTCCTTATTTTGACTTTGCAGCTGCTCGATAAGCTGGCTGAGAACATGGCTTTGGTTAACCACTTCTTCAACTGCCTTGCGGGCTTCCTGCATGTTGTTTGCGTTTTCTTTCGCAATATTGTTGATACTGTCCACAGATTGGGTAATTTCTTCGCTGGTGGCTGATTGTTCTTCAGAAGCTGTTGCAATGGCACGAACCTGATCGGCGGTTGTATCGGCAAGCTGGACAATGCCAAGGAGTGCTTCACCTGCATGGCTTACCATTTCGGTTACCTTTTCAATCTTTGTTACTGCGTCTATGACAAGACGGGTATTGTCAGCAGTGGATTTTTGGATTGCGGAAATCGCATTGCCGACATCGGTGGTACTGGTCATGGTTTTTTCCGCAAGGTTTCTGACTTCGTCAGCAACAACCGCAAATCCGCGTCCTGCTTCACCGGCACGGGCAGCTTCGATAGCGGCGTTCAAGGCAAGGAGGTTGGTTTGGTCGGCAATATCGGAAATCACGTTCATAATTTCGTTAATAGCCTGTGCGTGTTCGGAAAGAACGCCCATTTCAGACTGGAGTTTTAAGGATTCTTCACGAACTTCCACCATAGCCTTTACACATTCCTGCATGGATTCGGAACCGGCAGTAGCTTCGGTACGCACATTAGCAGCGCTGTCGGAAGTAGTGCCTGCGTTGCGGGCAATTTCAAGAACGGTTGCATTCATTTCTTCAAGGGCTGTCGCCGTGGTCGCAACACGGTCGGCTTGGTCTTGGGCGCCGCGTTCAGAAAGTTCTATTTGGGCAGAAAGCTGTTCGGAAGCGGAGGAAGCAATACTTGCAACCTGTTCCAGTTCCATGGCGATATTTTGCATATTTTGGTGGGAATCTGCAATAATCTTGTTTTGGCGTACGCTTTCCGTAATATCCTGCCATACGCTGATAACATCGGAAATATTGTTATGTTCATCAAAAATAGGCTGGGCAATGGTTGCAACGTTGATATGGTTGCCTTTATGGGTTTCGTATTGAATATCCAATTTGCCGGCTTGTTTGCTTGCAATGGCTTTAGCTGTTGCCGTGTTGAAGTTTTCCTCACGATACATGAAGGTGCCTGAGGTTTCGCCGATGCAGTCTTCCATTTTTTTAGTAATTTCAAGCAAATTCATCATTTCTTTGTTGGCGTATTTGAGTTTGTTGTTGCCGCCAAAGACTGCCACGGGGATAGGCATGCAGGAAAGAATATTTTGAGAGAACTGCAGGGTTTCTTTCAGTTTTTCAACCATCATAATGATATTGTGGTATACACCGACATGTTCTTTACCATCGTTGATGTCATAATCTCCATTGGTAACGCGTTCAGCCATGACTGAAAGCTGACCCGGATCCGTACCAAGCTGTTTCATAATGTTTCTGCTGATAATGATAGTCAGCAAAATACCCAAGATGACAGCAACAATACTTGCGATGGCAAGCTGTGAGCGTACAGATTGGCTGACATTGTTGAATAAAGTAATGGCAAGATTAGTAACGGCAGTGGATTCCTGCAATGCGTATTGTACGCCTTTATTGGATTCTACGCGCAAGTTTCCGATTTTTGATCCGGTTTCGAGAAGAGGTTTTACCTGATCAAGATAGGTTCTGATGTCAGAAATGCTTTTTGTAAAAATAGAATTATTTTTTACATCACTGCGATTAAAAAGTGTGTTGGCATTGTCAATAACATTCATTGCATTTTGATAGGCCGTATCGGTTTCCGTGAATAAAAATGCCATGAGTGCATAACGGATATTTGCAGCAACAAGGGCAATATCGCTTGCAATGATATATTCTTCCGCATTGCCGGTGAGATTGTATTTTTTTTCTGTTTCACCGATAATTTCATTTAAAGTGCTTTGAACCTCATTGGCTGCTTTGCCGGCTTCACCCAAAATTCTATTAAAATCTCTTATGAGCGTTTCAATTTGATTGAGGATAGGATTGTACTGACTGATATTATTAAGGATATTATTCAAGTGCTCTTTGTTTTCCTGACTGGTAACAATAGCTAATAATTTCGTTGCCGTGTTTTTTCCGTTTTCCAGTTTTTTATAGGCTTCTTGAATGGGCTCGGGTTTATAGTCAATAATGGCTTTTGCCACTTGGCTTTCTGTTGCCATGATATCAGAAATAATAGTTTCTGAAAGAAGAAGAACCTCTTTTTGTCTGTCATATTTTGCCGTAGCGAACCATGAGAGACAGGAGATAGCTGCAATTAAGGCAATGGTTGCTCCAAAGGATAAAAGCAGTTTGGCAGTGAGTTTCATAGCATATCCTCGTTATTATAAAGTTTATGAAAGCAAAATTTTACTATAGCCTTAATTTCGGCAACAAAATTAAATAGTTTAGTAGGCAGTGTCGTCATTTATTTATAACTTATTGATTTTATTATATAAATTTATTTCATATTTTCCTAATTTTACTAATAATTTCAATATGTTGTGCTCATAATGACGACACACCTTAGAGAGTGTCATATTGAACCTGATTGGC
>CAIGRU010001763.1_pt1 | contig 11327 bp, 15 predicted proteins | sample 7351341 | NCBI WGS metagenome assembly CAIGRU01
TTTGCGTCGGGTGTATGCGGTACTCTTTGTTTTTCATGTTCTCTTGGATCATGCCGTGCCATGTATATTTGTATCTGCGGACGGCGGTTTTAAAAGAAGTCCACGCCAGTTCGCAGTCCGCAAAATCCGTTTCGCCGTTGTTCTTATCCCATACAAGCCAGCATGGGCTGTCATAGGGGATTTTTGATATAAAATGATTAGCACCGAAAATGATCTGATTTTTGCTTACTCTGAATAATTCCCGAAAATATGCTTCGTCCGGCGGGTTTTCGTCGTCGCCCGCAAATGGTTCATAATCTTTTGCAATCGCAAGTCTTGAACGCCCTTTTTTCCTTCCGTATGTATCAACTTTTATTCCATACGGGGGATCGACAATCGCAAGATTAAAATACTTGTCGGGAAATTCTGCCAGCCCTTTCATGCAGTCCATGTTGTAGTAACCGTATTCAAGCATTTTCGCCGTTTCCTTCCCACTTTTTCATTTCTGCTTCCGCAAGTTCGATAAAACTTTTCAAGTCTGCAATCCGCTGTTCATACGCTTCATGTGCTTTTTTCGCTTTTTGAAATTGCCACAATAAGAACATTCTTTCTTGTGCATCTTTCTTTTTCTCATATTCTGCCTTTGCCTTTTTAATTTCTTCTTTTAGGTCTCCGCTATATGAAAAAACTTTGTTGTTTTTTGTCCTTTTTACCCTCATTCCGTTTCACCTAAAATAATCTTTCTGAATATGCTTTCAAAAATCGGTACTGCAATACTGTTTCCTGCCTGCCAGTACAGTGGCATTGTATAGCGTCCGTTTTTCTCTTGTACTGCTGCCGCCGCGTCGAAGTCTGCGTCTGTATAGCCTTGCAGCCGCCAGCACTCCCTTTCTGTCAAATACCGATACCGCCCACCGCCGCAGTCTATGACCTGTGTGGGCGTTCTGTCCTGTCTTGTCGTGATTGTGTAGGCATAATCTTTTATAATATTTGCCCGCCGCACTACTCCCTTTTTGCCTATCGCATCATATACGCTCGGCTGGGTAACGTCGTACACTTCCGGCGCGTCCGGTAAAAGAAATTCTTTTATATCCCGCATGGGGGACTTTATCAGATCGGAAAAATCAAACTTTTCATTTCCCAGTATTGATATTGTGAAAACTCTCTGCCGCGCCTGCGGAAGCCCGAAGTCCCGTGCGTCCAGTATTTCGTAGCTGTTTGTATACCCCAGCCGCGTCATTTCCTCTATGTATCTGTTAAAATTTATTATCATGTGCCGCGATAATACATTTTTTACGTTTTCCCATATCACCACACGCGGCTTCCATTCTCCCATTTGCTCTATTATGTGAATTGTCTCCCACATAAGGCTTGAACGCGTCCCGCTCCCTTCGTCTGCGCCTTTTCCCCTGTTTATCCTGCCGCCTGCTGCCGTCGCTTTCCCTTGATGCCCCGCAATCGAAAAATCTTGGCACGGGCTGCCGTGTATCAGAATATCCGGTTTTAAATTCCAGCCGACAACGGACTGGGTTTTGTTTGATAATTCATTTTTGAAAATTGCATTGTATGATCTAACTGCCTTTTCGTCGATTTCTACATAGTCGATACTTTTTACGGGTATACCGATATTCCGCAGGGCGCAACGTGGTGATCCTATACCGCCGAATAATTCAAGTATTTTTATCATTTTTCCGCGTCCTTTCTGTCGTCTGTGTACTCTTAATGTCTAGGTGGCGATCTTGCTTTCAATCTGTACCACCCCGCTTTCCGGCGTGTGCATTGTGTCGTGGTTTTTCGCATTAAAAATCCACTGAAAACCTGTTGTCCGTCTACGCGCTTTCTAGCAGGCGCGACCGCTGCCATTTTTCCACAATGCCCTGTCTTCCGGCTGTTGGCTTGCCTTCGTCAGCCGCAAGGTTGCCGACCTTGCAGGACGGGGACTGCTGCCCCGTTTCGGCTATTTTCAGCTTTAAAATAAAAATCCTTTATCCACAAGAAATTTAATCCAATCGCAACCGCACACGTCTTCTTGTTTTATATACTCATAAAATTCTTCTTTGCTGTTTACCCCGTCCGACTGCATGAAACGTCTTGCTGTCTCTATATGCTTTGTTTGAAATACATACTCTGCATAAAATGTTTTTTCTATTGTTCCGTAATCATTACGCCCTTTTGGTGTCCGCATTTCAACCTTTATTACTTTTCTTTTGTTCTTGGGGGATATGCCTTTTTCAATCACCACCGCTTCACTGAATAACCAGCCGTTCCAGCCCCGCCGCATTGGTGCAAATTGTGTACGCGGTACTTCTACTAAATCCCCAGTCTTTACAGTATTAAAATTTACTGTTTTCATTGCTTGTCCTTTCTGTGTCGTCTGTGCTATATTTCCGCTTCCAGCTTTAGCCACCATTCGGGATTGTTCCGGTATTCCTCATTTGTACAGTTGTCGCAGCTTTCAGCATTGCACTCAGCACAAAATCTTTCTTGAAATGCACGATCCCACGGCGCGTCTAAAACTGGAAGGCTTTTTAGAAATTCGCCCAGCGTTTCGGGGCTTTCTGTCAACTTGTCGTATATCCTCATTTTGTCCCCCTATCCGATCGCCCGCTGTGCTATGTCTGCGCTATATCTCACACTATCCGCAACTATGGTTTTTCCCCGCTCTAATTCTTTATAGATAGTTGCGATATGAACGCCGATTTCCTCCGCAATGGCTTTTTCTTTCGCCCCGCTGTTATACATTGCTTCGATCTGCTGCCTGTCCGCATACTTGATCCGTTTGTACTTTCTTTTTTCCACTTTCCCGCGCCCCTTTCCGTAATTTTGAGTAAAAAAATAGTGCGTATGAGTTCCGAAAAACTCATACGCACTATACATTTTTACATATATTCCTATATAAAAAATTAAATGCGATAGAGTTTGTTTAACTCTTTTCGCATTTAATTTTAAAACTTACCAAAAAATTTCAAGAAACCTGTCAAGAAGGCGCTAAGATATTCACCGGACGGGCAAAAAGGTAAGTCTGTATCAGATAGGTACATATAAATCTGTAAGTACGCGCTTCCACGTCCTGCGTGGTGACTACTGGATACTGCCTGACCAGATCCCCGTTCAGATAATAGCTGACCGTCCCGATCTGTGCATCCGCCTCCACAGGCGCCTGCAGCGTCCTGGCCGTCTGTGTCTTTACCTCGATCTTATCCCGGTCACTCAGCAGATAAGACAGCTCCGTTTCGCCGCGGTCGTCCACCCTTACCGGCACATATGCTTCCTCATAGGGCTTTCCCGAGACCCTGTCGATCCCGTTCTCCACCCGGATGGCCTCGAATTCCTTCGCCTCATAAATGTCCCGGTAGCGGTACTGTTCCATGCCATAGGCCGCCAGCTGCTTCATGTCGCTCCATTTATAATTCCTGTTGTTGGGCCAGCCGCAGGCAAGCAGCGCCACCGTGAAGATCCGGCCCTCACTCTCCAGCGCCCCCACATAGCAGTATCCCGCGTTGTTGGTAAAGCCCGTTTTTCCGGAAAGCGCCTCCGGCATCATCCCCAGAAAGGCATTGTGGTTATTGCAGTGAAAACTCCTTTTGCCCTCCGCATCCGTAAAATCATAACCGGCCGTGCGCGTGATCTCCAGAAATTCCTCTCTGGCAGCGGAATCCGTCACGCAGTAGGCCATGATCTTTGCCAGATCCCTGGCCGTGGTGGAGTGCGTCCTGCCGCTGTCGTTGACCACCGCGTCCAGCCCGTTTGGCGTGATAAAATAAGTATCGAAGCAGCCGATATCCCGCGCTTTCTGGTTCATCATCGCCGCGAAGCCTTCCACACTGCCGCCCACCGCCTCCGCGATCACCACCGCCGAATCATTGTGCGACTCCAGCATCAGAGAATACAGAAGATCCTTTAACCGGTATTTCTCGCCCTGCTTCACATAGAGCTTCACCTTGGGCATGGTCGCGGCATAGGCGGATACTTCCACGATCTCCTCCGGATTCCCGTATTCCAGCGCCAGGATACAGGTCATGATCTTCGTGGTGCTGGCCATGGGCAGAATGTCCTCCGGATTTTTGCCGTACAGGACGCGTCCCGAATCCGCATCCATCAGGACGGCGGACTGGGCATAAAGCTGCAGCGTCTCGTCCGGGGAGGCTTCTTCGGCATCCTGCTTTACAGCTGTCTCCTCTGCCCGAACCGGCGCCGCCGGCAGCATGAGACAGGCACAAAGCAGGCCTGCCATAAGCAACGCCGGAATCTGCTTTGTACGGACTGCGGTGACTGCGGCGAAGGCGCCGTGAAAATCTGACTGAAAATATTGACGAAAGATACGCATATTGTGACCCTGCTTGTTTTTTACTCTATATAATGTATATGCGCCTTTGCAATCCTTATCACCTGCGGAAAATAAAAAATGGCCGGACAGACCGGCCGGTACTTCTCTGGCAGGATATCCGTCACAGCCCGAGAAAAGCGCCCAGGTTCCCCCGCTTTCCCTGGCTCGCCCTGTGGGAAAAAAGATATCCGCTGTTATGGCAGGTGCACAGATCCGTCACCTGTATCCGCTCTGCCGCAATCCCCGCCTCCTGCAGGATGATCTCATTGGCCCGCCACAGATCCAGCTGGTACTTGCCGCCGCCCTTATCGTCAAGGATCTGCGCCGCCTGTCCCGGCTTACGGAATTCTTCCCGGAAAGCCTGTGCCACATCTTCGCTTACCTCGTAACAGGAGCGGCAGATGGAAGGGCCGATGGCTGCCGTCAGATCCTCCGGCCGCGTACCGTATACCTCTTTCATCTTCTCCGCAACGCATCTGCCCATCCGCGCCACGGTCCCCCGCCAGCCGGAATGCGCCAGCGCAACCGCACGGTTTCTCGTATCCACGAAATACAGCGGCACACAGTCCGCATAGAAAGTCGCCAGCACGATCCCCGGCTCATCGGTCAGCAGACCGTCTATATCATGGTAGTCTCTGGGCCGCACGATTCCTTTGCCGCCGTCCTGTCTGGTGACCACCCGCAGATTCACGGTATGCGTCTGGTCGGAGCAGACGATATCCTCCGGACTGCAGCCCAGCACCCCCGCGATCCGCCTGAAATTCTCGTCCACGGCCTCCTTCTCGTCCCCTCTGGCGTAGCTCAGATTCATGCTGCTGCACACCCCCTGGCTGACACCGCCGAGCCGGGTCGTAAACAGATGCCGCACGATCCCCGTCTGCTCCAGCAGCGGAAACGTCAGATACTCCACTTCCCCGGCCCTGTTCTGCTTCATTTTCATTCTGCCTGCATGTCTGTACAGTTCCATTCTCCCGTCCTCCTTCTCAGACGCCGGTGTGCGGCATCTGTCATGACTGACGCGCCACATAATAAAATGCGTCTTTTATCCACGTGACCTGCTCTTTGTCCACGGCCACCACATCAAACCGGATCGGTGTATCCTCCCTGCATTGATGCACCACGCGGTAATAATCGGCCACCCGGCAGATCCGTTTCTGCTTGGCATGACCCACCGCCTCCGCCGCGCTTCCCTTCCTGTCACTGCTCCGGTACTTCACCTCGAAAAACACAAGATACTCCCCGTCATAACCGATAATGTCGATCTCCCCCTGCCTGCACCGGAAATTCCGCTCGCAGATCCTGATCCCCCTGGATAATAAACAGGCACAGACCTGTTCTTCCTTCTGTGCCCCCTGTTTCCTTGTATTCACCTTTTCCTCCGTCTGCCCTGCCTGCTACTTTGCCGCCGCCATCTTCGCCTTGATCTTATCCATGGAGTCTACGAAAATAAGAATCTCCGCCACCACCTCATACAGCTCCGGCGGAATCATATCCCCGATCTCCAGACGGGAAAGGGTATCTGCCAGCTTGTCGTCCCGGTGGACAGGCACCGCCGCTTCCTTCGCCTTCTCGATGATCCGTTCCGCCAGCTCACCCCTGCCGGAGGCAATGACCCTCGGCGCTTCTTCGGATGGATCGTACTCCAGCGCGATCGCCTGTTTCGGCTTCTTCTGTTCTTCTCCCGCCTTACCGGCCTGTATCGGCCTCTTCCTCTCCTGTCCCGCCATAGCCGCCTGCTCCCCTTTCCGATTTCCGTTACGCTCTCATATCAAAAGATGTCCTGCTGAGCACCGAAATATTCTTCTCCTGATTGAGGATCGTCTGCATGATACCGCCGTCCTGCGCCTCGTCCTCTTCCTTGATCTTAAACTGCGCCTTAAGTGCGTATCCCCTCTTCGTCAGCCGCTCATCCAGCAGGGAGATATGCTGCTCGATCAGATCCATCGCACTCTCGTCCTGCAGGGTAAAATTCGTGTTCACCTTATTCTGCTGCATCGTCACATAGACGTCCATCGGCCCCAGATTCTCCATATCGAGGTGCAGAAGCGCGCTCACATTGCCGTCCTTCGCCGCCAGATTCTTCTTGTTCGTGTACACATAGAGATCGCCGTGCGCGTTATTGCCGGTCAGCTTAAGCGGCAGCTGGATATAGGTGAACATATGATTCATCTGGTTCATAAAGTCCACATTGTTCTGCAGGTTCTGTACACTCCTCGCCACCGGCAGATCTGCCTTGCCCGCCGTCTGCATCGCCTCATGCAGACGCATACTCTGCTCCCGGATGCGTTCGTAGAGTTGCTCCACTTTATGCGGATCCGCCACGTCCTTTGGCTCGATCAGCCATTGTCTGCCGACCTCCGCTTTCAGAAGCGCCTCGAACTCCCTGCCCCCAAAGAGCCTTTCCAGCGCCTGGGTGGGCATCCCCTTCTCTCCGGCGCCGGACAGCGTATTGCGGATCAGCGCCAGCACCTCTTTCGCAGACAGTCCGCCGTTCCTGATCTGACCGGCCGTCTGCTCGTCTATCCCCAGTTCCCGCAGCATATCCCCCAGTGCCTGCCACTGCTTCTGTGTCAGCACCGGCGCGTTCGCGTCAGCCGGACCGGCAGTGCCCACACCTTCTCCTGCCGGATCCGAAAATCCCGGATCCATCAGTCTGCCGGGCAGTATGCCGGCCTCTGTCTCCCCGCCGTTGACAGCCGTCTGTCCGGCCTGCTCCGCGCCGCCTTCCGTGCCTTTCCGGATCACGTTCTCCGTGCCCTCTCCTTCTGCAAGGATATCCAGCACCTGCCCGTAAAAGGCGTATGCCTGACCGGCCCGGCCTTCACCGAGCAGTTCGCGGAAAACTTCCGGCAGTTCCTGCATGATCGTCTCGGCGCTGCCAAGCAGCTGATGACCCGCGTTCTGATACTGTTCAAACTGTTCGATATTTAACTCCGTGATGGCAAGCCCCAGCCGGATCATCTGTATGATGGAAGCCGGATTCTGTCCCGGGAATTCCATGAGCTGCCTGCTGACATTTAAGATGGTGTCTTTGTCGATGGGCATACCCTCCTCCATCATTCTGGCCACCATCTCTATATTTTCCGCCGTCTCCGGCAGGCCGGCCTCTCCCAGCGCCCGCATGATCGTCGCCTGATTGGCCATGTTGGCATACAGCGGCGTCAAAGACAGCACGGAACCATTGTTGCTCTTCACCTCGAAGCTCATATTCTGCCCCAGCGCCAGACTGATACTCTGATCGATCCTGGCATTGATCAGCAGCTCCTGGCTGAGTGCGATCTGTGCGACGTTACCGCTACGACCGACGACAGCGCCCTGAATCGTCTGTCCCGGCAGGAGACTCCTGATCTCATTCTGCACCCGGTAGCTGCGCTCCCCTCTGGACATGCCTTCCGATGACTTGACTGTATCATTTGCCCTGATATTCTGATTGTTCCGTTTGAAAATGCCCGCCAGATTCAACTCTTATACCTCACAAAAATGTGTTATGAACGATTTTCTGTGGATCGGACACGGCCCGTACTTCTTCAATGCATCCACATGCGCCTGCGCGCCGTATCCCTTGTTCGAGGCAAAACCGTATGCCGGATACACCTCGTCATACTGTACCATCAGCCGGTCTCTCGTCACCTTCGCCACAATGCTGGCCGCCCCGATGGAAATACTCTTGGCATCTCCCTTGATGATGGGCACCTGCCTGATGGAAATCTGCGGGATCGTCACCGCGTCATTTAGCAGAAGATCCGGCACGACCGACAGCTTACTGATCGCCTCCCGCATGGCTTCATAGGTCGCCTGCAGTATATTGATCTCGTCGATCCGCTCCGGCGTACTGTAACCGATCCCCACCGCCACTGCCCGCTCCATGATAACAGCATAAAGCTCCTCTCTCTTTTTTTCGGACAGTTTCTTGGAATCGTTAATATACAGAATGTCACAGTCTTTCGGTAAAATAACGGCGCCTGCCACCACCGGACCGGCTAACGGCCCCCTGCCCACCTCGTCGATCCCGCATATATACTGATATGCGGCATATTCCCGCTCATATCTGTGCAGTGCATCGCTCCTTGCCACTTCCTTCTCATACGCAAGGATCCGCTTTTTTCCTTTCTCTATGGCCGCACGCACCCCCGCCCGGCCGTCCGCCTCATACTGCATAAACAAAACAGGCAGTTCCTCTATCGCAGCTGCCTGTATCTTCTCTGTAATTTCTTTGATATTTTCTCCCATGTTACCCTTCCCTGCCTGTTACCTGTGCTCTATAAAACCGACCTGATCCAGGGGCCAGATCCGCAGCCAGGCTCTTCCGACGATCTCGTCTCTCCTCACATTGCCGACAGAAGGATCTCTGCTGTCCGTGCTGTTGTTCCTGTTGTCTCCCATCAGGAAATACTCGTCGTCCGCCAGCACGATGTCTTCATAAGCCCGGCCCGGACTCTGGATCACTTCCTTGCCGTAGCTCTCCTCCAGAATCTCTCCGTTGATCAGGATATTGCCCTTCTCGTCGATGCGGACCGTCTCTCCCGGCAGCCCGATCACCCGCTTTATGTAGAACGTATTCTCCTCATAGCGGAACGGGAACACCACGATATCAAACCGCTCCGGATCGTGAAACCGGTAGCTGATCTTATCCACGATCAGATTATCCTCGCTGCTCAGCTTCGGCTCCATCGAACTGCCCTGCACCTGTGTCCTCTGCCCCACAAAATGGATCACCAGATAAACGGCACATAAAACAAACAATATATACAGGCTGGTGCTCAAGATCTCTTTCAGTACTTTTTTCATTCCGTCAATTCCCCAATCTTTATTTCACTTTATATCATGGCGCTCCTGCGCCGGACAAGCTCCGTCTCAGAAAGGCTCCGGCATTTCCAGCGTGATCCGGCCGATCCGGCCGCTTCTGAAATCATCGACCACGATAGCCGCCGCTTTCTCGTAGTCTGCTTCCTGTCCCCGCTTATAACACTTACGCACCTCGCAGACATGCTTCAGCACCGAAAGCGGCGTATCCTCTTCCCTGACGCCATCCTCCTTCGGCACGATCTGATATCTCTCGTGCAGCGCCTCTTTGTAATGGATCAGAAGATAAGCGATCAAGTCTGCCGCCAGCTCCGTCATCTGCAGGATCTCGTCATTCATGGAACCGATCATCGCCAGATTCCTGCCCACCTCTTCACTCTCGAACTTCGGCCACAAGATGCCCGGTGTATCCAGAAATTCCAGCTCCCTGTTCAGACGGATCCACTGCTTGCCCTTCGTCACCCCCGGCTTGTTGCCGGTCTTCGTACAGGCTTTCCCGGCAAAAGAATTGATGAACGTGGATTTCCCCACATTCGGAATTCCCACCACGATCGCGCGCACCGGACGGTTCTTGATCCCCCGCCTTCTATCCCTCTCAATCTTCTCCTTGCAGGCTTCCCGCACCATGCCGTAGATCGCCCGCAGTCCCTGGCCGCTTCTGGCATTGATCTCCAGCACATGAAATCCCCTGCTTTTAAAATATTCCATCCACAGCTTATTCGCCTTCTCGTCCGCCAGATCGGACTTATTGAGCAGGATCAGTCTGGCCTTGTTCTTACCAAGTTCGTCTATATCCGGATTCCTGCTGCTGAGAGGGATCCTCGCATCAACCAGCTCTATCACCAGATCGATCAGGCTGATATTCTCCTGCATCATCCGCTTCGCCTTCGTCATATGCCCCGGATACCATTGATAGTTCATCTGTTTCCCTGTCCTTTCCCGAACCGCGTCCCTATTCGATCAGCCCCATGCCCTCCTCTTCCGCAGACATATGGAACCATGCTTTACCGATTATATTATCCTTCTTTATACCGCCGATATTGCCGGAACGGCTGTCCTCACTGCTGTTGCGGTTATCCCCCAGCACAAAAAACTCATCCACGGCCAGCGTCAGCTCGTTCTCCGCGATGCCTGCATCTATCATCTTGTCGAATTCCTCCGGCTCTTCCAGAAAGACGCCGTCGATATAGACACTGCCGTCCCTGATCTGCACCGTCTCTCCCGGCAGCCCGACCACCCGCTTCACATAGAGGTGGGAGTTCTGATTGCCGTTGGGCAGAAAGACGATCACGTCCCCCCGCTTCGGCGTGGAAAGTTTATAGATCACACGGTTTACAAGAATCTCCTGACCGTTAAACAGCGTCCTTTCCATGGAGTCGCCTATGATGCTCGTGCGCATGCCGATCGAGAACACGATCACAAACGCCAGAAAAACAGCCGCCAGGCTGCCTATGACCATCTCAAAGATATCCTTGATGATCCTGGAATCCAGTTTCTTCTTTTTCTGATAAAAAGTTAAACCCTTTCTTCTCGCCACGCGTATTTTCCTCTTTTTATATGTTCTTACGGTATCTTTGTGCGTCTTGGCACACACTTTTTTCTGTATATATTGTGAAAGTCGAAGACTTTCATGGTAAACTTACATCATGCTCAGCCTGCCGTCGGGCGGGCCGCATGGCCATCCATGCTGTGAAAGTCGAAGACTTTCATAGTATAGCACGAATACTATGTGATGTTCAACTCTAATCTTGACAACAGCAAAAGGGCCTCCCTTTCGGAAAGCCCCTTCACTGCGCTTTATAAATATCTCCACCCTCATAGAAATAATTATTGCCTTATATCAGAATATATGATTGGCTCTCAATACGCCGAACACGATCACCGCTACCAGCCCGATCACGCAGAGCAGAATAAATTTGTCCAGAGAGCGGATGGAAATATTTGGAAGCTGGTCATAGATCCCTTCAAACGCACTGCCGCCGGAGGACTTCTTCTCCTCTGTCTTCTCCGTATCAGCCTGCACGGCTTCCCTTTCCATTTCCTCATCTCTTCTCTGCTCTTCTGCCATATCATCCATTCCTTTCTTTTATCATGTATCAAGAATTACACTGGAACTATTACCATGCTTATTTTTTCTGCAGGTACTTTCTCAGGTCGAGTGCTACTGCGATCACGATCACAAGACCCTGTGCGATGTATGTATAAGCCGGATCCACGC